>Ga0075365_10000615_pt1 | contig 14033 bp, 17 predicted proteins | sample EndMetdeltDD1765_FD_71387 | JGI IMG/M metagenome (GOLD analysis project Ga0075365, IMG submission 71387) | Populus endosphere microbial communities from Tennessee, USA - Endosphere MetaG P. deltoides DD176-5 | ecosystem: Host-associated > Plants > Roots > Endosphere | place: USA: Tennessee... | reverse complement strand
GCATCGCCCGTAAGCGCACATGGATCGTATTAGAATTGTCGGCGGTAATGAGCTTAACGGCATCATTCCGATTTCCGGCGCCAAGAATGCCGCCCTGCCGCTGATGATCGCCTCGCTGCTTACCAGCGATACACTGACGCTCGAGAACGTGCCGCATCTGGCTGATGTCGAGCTTCTGATGCGCATCCTCGGCAATCACGGCGTCGACGTTGCCGTCAACGGCCGCCGCGAGCGCCAGGAAGACGCCTACTCGCGCACCATTCACTTTACCTGCCGCACCATCGTCGATACCACCGCTCCCTACGAGCTGGTATCCAAGATGCGCGCTTCCTTCTGGGTCATCGGCCCGCTTCTGGCGCGCGAAGGCCAGTGCCGCGTCTCGTTGCCGGGTGGCTGCGCCATCGGCACGCGCCCCGTCGATCTGTTCCTCGATGGCCTTGCGGCGCTGGGCGCGAACCTCGAGATCGACAGCGGCTACATCAACGCGACCGCACCGAAGGGTGGCCTGATCGGCGCACGCTACACCTTCCCGAAGGTTTCGGTCGGCGCGACGCACGTGATGATGATGGCAGCGACGCTTGCCCGCGGCACAACGGTGATTGGCAACGCTGCCCGCGAGCCTGAGGTCGTCGATCTCGCCAACTGCCTGAACGCCATGGGCGCCAAGATCACGGGCGCCGGCACGAGCACGATCACGATCGAAGGCGTCACTTCGCTCTCCGGCGCGCGCCACCGCGTCCTGCCGGATCGCATCGAGACCGGCACCTACGCCATGGCGGTTGCGATGACCGGCGGCGATGTCACGCTCGAGAACACTGATGCCGCGCTCCTCGACACGGCACTGGAAACGCTCCGCCGCGCCGGCGCTGAGATTTCGCCGACCAACAACGGCATGCGCATCCGCCGCAATGGTGCCGGCATCAAGCCGGTCGATATCGTCACCGACCCGTTCCCGGGCTTCCCGACCGACCTGCAGGCGCAGTTCATGGCGCTGATGACGCGCTCGACCGGCATCTCGCATGTCACCGAGACAATCTTCGAAAACCGCTTCATGCACGTGCAGGAACTGGCGCGTCTCGGCGCGAAGATCTCGCTGTCGGGTCAGACGGCGAAGATCGAGGGCGTGCCGCGGCTGAAGGGTGCGCCCGTCATGGCGACCGATCTGCGCGCTTCCGTTTCGCTCGTGATTGCCGGCCTTGCCGCTGAAGGCGAGACGATGGTTTCCCGCGTCTACCACCTCGATCGCGGCTTCGAGCGCCTGGAAGAAAAGCTCACCCGCTGCGGCGCCATCGTCGAGCGCGTCAGCGAGTAGCTAAAAGGGCGTCACTCACCCTTTGTCCCGGTTGCGCATTGCGTTGCCGCGCCTTATGTCCGTTGTCAGACGCATCGCCATTCCGGCGATGCATTGGCGATGGGGTTTTGCCTGAATGACTGATCTGAGGCTCGTTGCACTTGATAGCGAGGATCTTGCCGTCGTCTCCGCGCATTTGCAGGATAGCGTCTTCAAGGTCGCCGATATCGCCTGGTCGCCGCGCGAGGGTCAGTTCTCGGCTGCGGTCAACCGCTTCGTGTGGGAGGAAGCCGGCAAGAAGCGCAAGGGTTTCGAACGCCGCCGCGCGGCTGTCGTCTTCAAGCGCGTGCTTGCGGTGCGTTCGACTGGCATTGACCGCGAGGACCGCGACGAAGTCCTGTCGCTGCTTGCCATCCGCTTCGAGCAGAAAGGCGAGGGGCCGGAAGGCACGGTCGAGCTGGCGCTGTCAGGCGCGGCAACGATTGCGCTGGATGTCGAATGCATCGAGGTTCAGCTTGCGGATATCGGCGGGGCGTGGGAAACCGCATCCAAGCCGCGTCATCCCGGCGCTTGAGATCTGGTTCGTCTGTTATCAAAGAGGAATATCGCATTGGCAATCTGGCTGGATCAGGCATCGGAAGGCTTCGAGCAACGGTTTGCCGCCTTCCTGACGACCAAGCGCGAAGTCTCCGAGGACGTGAACACGGCAGTCCGCGCCATCATCGATGATGTCAGGGCCCGCGGCGACGTGGCGCTTGCCGAATATTCGAAGAAGTTCGACGGGGTCGATTTTGCCGTAACGCCGATGCGCGTGACCGAAGCCGAGATCGACGCGGCTGTCGAAGCGGTTCCGGCCGAGGTTCTCGGCGCGCTGAAGGTTGCGGCCCTGCGTATCGAATCGCATCACCGCCGCCAGCTGCCGAAGGACGATATCTACGAGGACGACATGGGCGTCGGCCTCGGTTCCCGATGGACCGCGATCGAGGCGGTCGGCCTTTATGTCCCGGGCGGCACCGCGAGCTATCCGAGTTCGGTGCTGATGAATGCCGTGCCGGCGAAGGTCGCCGGCGTCGATCGCATCGTCATTGCCGTTCCTGCAACAGGAGGTGCCGTCAACCCGGCCGTGCTTGCAGCCGCCAAGCTCGCGGGCGTCACCGAAATCTACCGGGTCGGAGGCGCGCAGGCCATCGCGGCACTTGCCTATGGCACCGAGACCATCGCGCCCGTTGCCAAGATTACCGGCCCCGGCAATGCCTATGTTGCCGCCGCCAAGCGGCAGGTCTTCGGCACTGTCGGTATCGATATGATCGCCGGTCCCTCGGAAGTGCTTGTTATCGCCGACAAGGACAACAATCCGGACTGGATCGCCGCCGATCTGCTTGCGCAGGCCGAGCATGATGCGAGCGCGCAGGCGATCCTCGCGACGGATGATGCCGAGTTCGCGAAGTTGGTGGAAGCAGCCGTCGAGCGGCAGCTGAAGACGCTCAATCGCGCCGAGACCGCTGCCGCAAGCTGGCGGGACTTTGGCGCGATCATTCTCGTGAAGTCCCTGGAGGACGCTATTCCGTTGGCAAACCGGATCGCGCCCGAACACCTAGAACTTGCCGTTGCCGATCCGGATGCGCTGTTGCCTCGTATCCGCAATGCCGGCGCGATCTTCCTCGGCGCACATACGCCTGAAGTCATCGGCGACTATGTCGGCGGCTCGAACCACGTTCTGCCGACGGCCCGTTCGGCCCGGTTTTCCTCCGGTCTTTCCGTGCTCGATTTCGTCAAGCGCACTTCGATCCTGCGGCTTGGTCGCGAGCAACTGCGCACGCTCGGTCCTGCTGCCATCGCGCTCGCCGTGTCCGAAGGGCTGGACGCGCATGCGCGATCGGTTGCGATCCGCCTCAATCTGGAAAAGTGAGAGATGGCAGCGGGCGACTTCCGGCTTTGCGACGTCGTCCTTGACGACACCATCGGCCGAGCGACGCCCGACGTCGAGCACGAGCGCGCGGTCGCCATTTTCGATCTTGTCGAGGAAAACAGCTTCACGCCCATCGGTCATTCCGGCGGTCCGTACCGGCTGAATATCTCGCTGGTCGATTCCAAGCTGGTTTTCGCGATCACGACGGAGGACGGAGGTGCCGTCGCGACCCACATCCTGTCGCTGACCCCGTTTCGCCGCATCGTGAAGGATTATTTCCTGATCTGCGAAAGCTACTACGAGGCAATCCGCTCGGCTTCTCCAAGCCGCATCGAGGCGATCGACATGGGCCGGCGCGGCATTCACAACGAGGGCTCGCAGACGTTGAAGGATCGCTTGAACGGCAAGATCGAGGTCGATTTTGATACGGCCCGCCGGCTGTTCACGCTGGTCTGCGTGCTCTACTGGCGCGGCTGACGGCGATGGAACCGGCGGTCGGGGCAGGCGAGGGGGCACGGCCGGGCGCCATCCTGTTCATGTGTGGAATGAATGCCATCCGCTCTCCCATGGCCGAGGTGATCGCCCGTAGCATGTTGCCGGCGAATGTCTATATCAGGTCCGCGGGCGTCCGTGCTGGGGAGCGGGATCCCTTCGTCGACGTCGCACTGGAGGAGATCGGTCTTTCTCTCGGCCGGCATCATCCACACACGCTGGAGGAGCTCGAGGACGACTACTTCGACCTGATCATCTCGCTCTCGCCGCCGGCGCACCATGCCGCGCTGGAGCTGACCCGGTCAAATGCCATCGAAGTCGTCTATTGGCCGACCATGGATCCGACTGTCGTTCAGGGCACACGAGAGCAGATTCTGGATAGCTACCGGGAGGTCCGTGATCATCTGACCGAACTGATCGAGAGCCGGCTGGTTAGAAGAAACACCATCGCCGCGCAATCGGCGTGAAACAAATGACGGAAACGCGATCAATTAGGTTCACAAACCCCCGTTGATTGTGTAGTTTCCGCGCAAATTTGGGGCGGCTACCGCCGTCATCTCAACCGACAGGAAGAAAACCGCTATATGCCTAAAGAAGAAGTCCTCGAATTTCCGGGTATCGTGACCGAGCTTCTGCCGAACGCGACGTTCCGCGTGAAGCTCGAAAACGAACACGAGATCATCGCCCACACGGCCGGCCGCATGCGCAAGAACCGTATCCGCGTTCTGGCAGGCGACAAGGTTCTCGTCGAAATGACTCCCTACGACCTGACTAAGGGCCGCATCACCTACCGCTTCAAGTAGGCCGTTCAAGGCTCGAAAGCTTTAGCTCCCGTCTTCCGGTGGTCGAGGTTCCATGGCGCTGAAATACAAGCTCATTCTGGCTTCCGGCTCGCCCCGCCGTGTCGATCTGCTCAATCAGGCAGGGATCGAGCCCTCGCGCCTGATGCCGATGGATATCGACGAGACGCCGAAGAAGTCGGAACACCCGCGCTCGCTGGCGCGGCGCCTGTCGACGGAAAAGGCAGAGGCAGCACTTGCCGCCATCAAGGGCGACATGACCTGGAAGGGCAGCTACATTCTGTCCGCCGATACCGTCGTCGCCGTCGGCCGCCGTATCCTTGGAAAGGCCGAATTCGCGGACGAGGCATCGGCTGCGCTGTATCTGCTTTCCGGCCGCAGCCACTGGGTCTATACCGGCGTCTGCCTGGTGACGCCAGACCGCAAGATCCGCCAGAAGATCGTCGAGACCAAGGTCCGCTTCAAGCGCCTTTCCGGTTTCGAGATCGAGAACTATCTCGCCTCCGGTCAATGGCGCGGTAAGGCGGGCGCCTACGGCATCCAGGGGCTGGCCGGGACTTTTGTGCAGAAGATGGTCGGTTCCTATTCCAATGTCGTCGGTCTGCCGCTTTATGAAACCATCCTTCTGCTGACCGGTGAAGGCTTTGACGTGCATAGCCGGTGGCCCGAGGGCTGATCCTCGAAGGGACCGCTCCATGTCTGACGAAAAGAAAACAGCCGCCAAGGTCGAACCGCTGCGCAAGACACACCCTTGCCCGGAATGCGGCAAGCCATCCCACCGCGAACACTATCCCTTTTGCTCGAACCGCTGCCGCGAAGTCGATCTTTCGCGCTGGCTCTCCGGCTCCTATGCCATCCCCGTTGCCGACGACGAGGCGAAGGCCGATTACGAAGATGAGGAATAGGCTCGTTTTCCACGGGCGAAGCCATTAAATTCGTTGATGAATCCGGAAAATTCAAAGGCTTCTCAAAAAACTGTCATTTGGCGCTTGCCATGTCCGGACAAGATGCTATAACCCCGCTCGCTTCCGGGGCGAACCAAGGCCCTCGGTTCTTTCTCAGGAAGGAACATCTGCGAAGCGGGTTAGCCCAGATAGCTCAGTTGGTAGAGCAGCGGATTGAAAATCCGCGTGTCGCTGGTTCGATTCCGGCTCTGGGCACCAAACAACCATTGATTGTGTTGTGTTTTATCTTGCTAGGTGTCCAGAGATCCTGTTTGGCTGGATACCACTAATCTCGCGATGACCGTTCTCGGCCCCTAAGCGGCCTTCGCTCCCCGTCGACTTCCATCGGCTAATATTTATTCGTTCAAGGCGGCTCACCTTCGGAAGTACGGTTCTCGAACCGTTCTGAGACAACCCTTACCACCGTCCCAAAGTTGAGTTTTCAGCCGTTTGTCGGTTCCTGTGCTTTGGTCGACAGCTGCTTCAACACATCTACGAAGTCATCGAAGCGCTCCTTTCCAACCTCTTTGGACCATTGCTCATGCAACTGCCGAAGGCATCCGAAAATGGCTGCGACGACTTCATGCCCCCGTGGCGTTAAATAGACCAGTCGGCGATCGCTGCCGGTGGCTGCGCGCCGCTCGACATAGCCCAGGTCTTCGAGCTGGCTGAGCAGATAGTTCACAGCTTGTCGCGACATCCGCTTCTGACGCGCGAGATCGGACGGTCTCATGCCATCCGGTAGCGGAAACGAGAACACGGCAAAATGCGCCTCCTGGAAGTCAGTAAATCCCGCCTCGTGAATGGCTTGCAGCATGCGGTCTCGCACATGCTGCCAGACAACGCGCAGCAGCGCGCCGAAGAACGGCGGGCCGGGCAACGCGTCGGGAATTGAATTCTGGGGCGATAGGATTGACATATATGTAAAGTCACTTTACTTGTTGATGTAAAGTGACTTTACATTGTTGAGGCCCTATATGGAAGCGGTACGAAACGACATTGTGCGGATCGGGCAACTCGAACTGCGTTTTCTCATCAGTGAAGTCGGCGCAACGGTGTTCGAATTCACAGTGCCATCTCGGGCACGCGTTCCCGCTCCGCATCATCATCGCGATGCCGACGAATTCCTCTACGGCCTCGAAGGCACGCTCACAGTCATCGTCGATGGGCTAACGCACGAGATTCGCGCCGGCGACGCCATATTCATTCCGCGAGGGGCGGTGCACCATCACGAGAACCTGCATGATGGCACAGCCAAGGTCTTGGCGACCATCACGCCGGGTACAATTGGACGGCGTTATTTCGAGGAAATTGCCGAGGTGGTGAACGTGCCTGGCAAACCGGACCTCGCTAAGGCCAATGAGATCATGCTCCGCCACGGACTGGTCCCGGTCTGATCAGTTCACCTAAGCCTCGCAATTCTCCAGTTGATTGCGCAAGGAGATAAAAGCGTGACTAAGGCCGCTAATGGCGCGAAGCGGAAGACGGCCTTTGGCCCAAGCGGGTCGTCACGACCGGCCATATCAACTCCCCCGGTATTTTCATGGCTCAGTCTTGTGATAGTTTGCTTTGAGCATTTTAACCGAGGCGACATCGCTTGGACCAGTCAACAATAATGCCGCCCCTATTCGCTATGACCCTAATATTTACGTTGAATGTTTCGGTGCTGACGATGGCAGTGGTCGCGTCACGGCGCCAAAAGAAATTCAAATGGCTACCTCACACGATTTCAACGGCTTGGCTGCTATTTTCCATATTCCTCCTTGCTTACCTTGGGCTAGCTGAAATTCCTGCCGAACAAAATGGGCCGCTTGCGCAGGAGGTCATCCTTTTACCCGTAGCGGCTCAGATCTTAGTGACGATCCTATTCTATGGGGCTGCTATGTTTTGGGCGGGAGCAAAGCGAATGATGACGTTCGTCCGAACACGATAACACCAGCTAACAAAATGCCGCTTCTGGCGCAAAGCTGCCAAAGAGGGCTGGACACTTTTCGAAAAAGCATAATGATTGCGTAGCACTTTTTGGTGTCCAGCCGCAGCCTAACCATATTGTTTTTGTTGATTTTCCGTGCCTCGGCTCTGGGCACCACTTTTTCAGGCTCGTACCAAACTAGTTTCAGATCGATCGCAGGGCATCTTTTTCGCCGACGCGTCGTTTAGCCGAGCGACACGATAACCATCGTACAGAATTTGTGTTGATTGCTGCTTAAGCCATCCGTCGCAGCACATCCAGCAGCGTCTGCGTGTCGTCATTGGCGCCGATCCGCCTGAGGCCGTCGTCCGCAAGCGTGATGATGGCTTCGAGCGCTTCGTGCTCGCTCCAGCCCGCTTCGACCGATGCGGTGACGAGGTCGCGGAAGGCGAACTGCAGCGCGTCCTGGCAGCGGATGTCCCGATCGGGGTCGTCGCTGGCGACGAAGGGTTTGTAGATGTCTCTCATCTCGCTCTCCGCGAATGTGCCGACAAGGCAGTATATTCGAGATGAGTTTAAGGAAGTGCTTAAAAATGCGCTACCGTTCAGAGGCTGTGCTGCCTCCGCAACGAACCGGCAATACCGCTCCGCGGTTGGAGTTGCCGGATGGTAACATGATAGTTTGTCGAAGGTTAAATCTTCGAAGGCCGGCCGTTCTCAATTCTATTGAGCAATGATAATACTATCGACGCAAACGGAGGGGGTACTCTATGCCACGCATCTCGCAGCTATACTTTAAGACTGCAGTCATATTTCTGATCGTCGGCATCGTCATGGGTCTGAACATGGCGATTTCGCAGGATCATAGCGTCATCGGCGCGCATGCGCACTGTAATCTCCTGGGGTGGGTGACCATGGCGATCTTTGGCGGTTACCATGCGCTCAATCCCCAGAAGGCCGAGAAGCGCATCGCCATGATCCAGTACTACGTGTATACGGCTGGCATCGCCCTGATGGTGCCGGCGCTCTACCTCATGCTTCAGGGCAATACGGCCATGGAGCCGCTTGTCGCTCTAGCGTCGATTATCACCCTTGTCGGCGTACTGCTTTTCGCCTTCATCATTTTCTCCAACGGGAAGGTGGTCGTCACACCATCGGCGCCGTCTTACCGCTGATACCGCCCAATGCAACGTTTGGCAGGGCGTGATCGCCTTGCCGGACGGTCTGTTAGCGCAGATTTCCGTGCTGGGTGCGCTGTCGTCTTCGTGTCGCCCGCCCGCGTCACCGTTGCGCGGACATCGCGCAGAGTTTCAGTGGATGATCTGTATGCGGATCTGTTCCTTGGCCGCATAACTGTGGCAATCGCTGGGCGCATCGCCGACGAAGATCACGTCGCCATCTGAGTCGAACAAGCCCCAGCAGGGCTCGTCGTCGACGTAGACCTTTCTGACATAACCGAAGGGCTCGGCATCGATGATCACGCTGGGTGCAACAGGAACAGCCGCAAGTGCTCGCATGGATAACTCCAATGAGTCGTTTCTGTTTTAGTGCGCCCTTATATTGCCCTTTGAAGCTGACGCGGGGCTATCCTCAGAAATCGGGATGGGAAACTGAGGTTGACGAGCGGGCAGATTGGAGCCGGCCGAATCACTTGGGACGGTCTGTTTTCCTCGCGCCGCCAGACCAGAAGCGCGTTGCTGCGGCCATTCAAAATGCCTATCTAGAACGGGCTATCATCACCAAAGGATTTCCCCATGGCCGACCTCAAGGCCCGTCCCCGTCCCGTTGGCGCAACCGCCGTTCTTGGTCGTACCGGTTTTCCGCATATCACCTCGGCCACCAAGGGTGAGCTCGATATCGTCACCGGCGCGTCGCAACCGGGCTTCAATCCGCTGGATCTCCTCTATGCGTCGCTGTCGGCCTGCCTTGTGCTGAGCGCGCGCATCGCTGCGAGCCAGATGGGCCTTCTCGACCGGATCACCGAGATTACGGCCGACGTCACCGGCGAGAAGGCGAGCGAGGGTCCGTCGCGCGTCCAGACATTCAACATCGCGTTCTCGATCAAGGGCGACCTCGACGAGGAAACGCGCGTGAAGATCGCGCATGCGGCGGAAGAGATCTGCACGGTCAGCAACACCATCCGCGGGACGCCTGAATTCTCGACCGTCATCTCAGGCTGACTTGTACGGTGCTGCAAATTCGCATCGGCAGGCATTTAAAATTGCGCGTTTGTCTGCCCTTGCCGTTCCTCGGCTATCCGCTCGCCACAGCTTCTGATAGGTCCGTTGCTCGCCGCCAGTCTTGAGGCGGTTAGAAAGCATTCGAGAGACATGTGTCGCAAGCCGCTGCCAGTATTGCTGAAACCCCCGCATCCAACCGGTTTGCCCTTGCCGCCCTGATCCTCGGCGGTGCGGCGATCGGCGGCTCGCCGATCTTCGTGCGGCTGTCGGAAGTCGGGCCGATGGCAACGGCCTTCTGGCGGGTGGCGCTGGCCCTGATCCCGATCTTCATCTTCTCGCTTGCCAAGGGCAAGGATGCCGGGCCGAAGCCAGAAAAGCTGTCGGATTATGCCCTGCTGATCCTGCCTGGCGTCGTCCTTGCCATGGATCTAGCCGCCTGGCACCTCTCCATCACCATGACGTCGGTCGCCAACGCAACGCTGCTCGCCAATCTTGCCCCCGTCTTCGTCACGGTGATCGGCTTTCTGTTTTTCGGCGCAGTCGTTACCCGCGTCTTCGTTCTCGGCCTCATGTTGGCGCTGGCCGGCGTGGTTATCCTAAAGGGCGGCCCCGCAGCGCTTGGCAATGGCGATCTGCGCGGCGATGGCGTGGCGGTGATCGCCGCCGTGTTCTATGCGGGTTACATCCTGGCGATCGGCAAGCTCCGCAGCCGCTTCGATACGGTCCGGATCATGCTCTGGAGCACCGCATCGGCCGCTGTCTGCATCTTTCCGTTAGGCTTCTTCTACGAAGGCCATATGCTGCCGCCCACGGCCTATGGTTGGGCAATCGTCTTCGGTCTCGCCTTTGTCAGTCATGCCGGCGGGCAGGTGGCCATCGCTTACGCGCTTGCCTATCTTCCGGCAGCTTTCTCCTCGCTGACACTGCTGCTGCAGCCGGTCGTGGCGGCGATCCTCGCCTGGGTGCTGCTCAGCGAGCCGATCGGCCCAACGCAGGCGATCGGCGGCATTGTGGTGCTCGCCGGGATTTTGGTTGCCCGGCGAGGCTGATTTCAATCAGGCGACCGCGGCCGGGGCGACCCGACGCGCATCGAGAATGGCAAGCGCCTCGTCGACCGTCGAGGCAAGCTCTGCCTTGTCGCTGTTGCAGGTACCCCACGCCTCGATGAAGCTGCTCGTCTTGCCGTAGCTATTGTCGAGAACGCAATGGTCGGCACCCAGAAGCACGCACATGATATGGCCGTGCATGCGGTCGGTGATGACTTGGCGCGCGGAGCTCAGCAGGGCCACGCCGCGGTCGAAGCGCTGTTGCGCCCGCTCGCGATAGGCAAGCTCGGTCATCCGCGCGCGACCGCCGATACGACCGGTCAGCAGCCCCTTCAAGATTGCGGCATGCTTTGTCTGGCGCTGGAAATCGGCAGGCTCATCGGGCCAGTCCGATTTCACCGTGCCCGGACGCAATGTTGCAGCGGTCAGGTCTTGTGCGGCGCCGACCTCCTGGTCTTCACGGAGATTGAGCAGCAGCTCATGCTGCGGCGCCGGGCGAGTGACCGGACCGATGCAGAAAGCCATATCAGGGCAAAGGCGTGTTTCGCATGGGAACCAGCGCTGGGCGAATTCCAGGCTTCGCTGGTCGCGGACGAGAAGCGTGAACTGGCCGTGGCGCTCGATCGCCCGCGCAGTGCTGTCGATGTTGGCCTGCTCCTTGAAGTGGATGGTCTGCGGCATCTGCACGATCGGTCGGCCCTTGTGCTTGTTGAGCAGACCTTCGCGGAACTGGCGGTAGCCGGCCCAGATGTCGCCGAAATTGCCGCCACCGTGGAGAAAGATGCGGCCGCTACCGATTGCGCCAAGCATCCGGCCTTCGTCGTAGGTCGGGATTTCGGTCACATAGGTTGGCCGCGTGCGTTTGCGGTCGAAATAGGCAAGTTCACCGAGCCAGATGGCGCTGTCGCCGATGTTGTAATGATTCGGAAAGTCGAGAAGCGCAAAACGCTCCGACGGATCAAAGAGATCGGAAAGGCAATTGGCGATCACGCCCTGAAGGCGGTTGATGATCGTAATATTGGATTCCATTAAATGCTCCTTGTTTACGGACAAGAGGTCCATGCAAGCGGCTATGCTTCGGCCTGTTTGCGGAATGGGTTGAGGGACATGGCAAGCGCGATGTAGGGGCGGATGACCGAGCGGCCGAAGATCGGCAGGAAGGCAAGGTAAATCGCTCCGCCGAGACCGATGCTAAGGCCGAGCGCCAGCCAGCGGTTGTGAACGTGCGCCAGGATGACGGGATGCGCAAACCAGACGCAGACGGCCATGAGCGCCGCGCCGCAGAAGGGCAGGGCGACGGCCTTCAGCGTGCTCTTTGCGTCGATATGCGCGTATCGCGCCAGCACATATTGCTGATAGGGCATCGTCAGCCAGGCACGCAATGTGTAGCCCGCCGCAACAGCGACAACGCCATAGGGGACGAGCAGCCAGGTGAGGATCAGCGTCGTCACCAGCTGTAGGGCTGCGACGGAAAGGATCGATTCCGCCCGGTTGACCGCAGAAAGCGCCGACGAGGCAAAGAAGTTCATGACGAAGGGAACCGACATCAGCACGAGCACGGTGGCGATATCGCCCGCATTGCCCCACTTGTCGCCGAAGAGCAGGGCGATCATGTCGTTCGACAGAGCGCCGAAGCCGAGCAACAGCGGGATGGTTCCGAGCGCCGCTGCGCCGACGATCTTGTTATAGGCGCTGCGGAAGGCGGTGTGATCGTTCTGCAGGCGCGACAGCGTGACGAGCGATACGCTGCCGATCGGCGCAAGCACCGCCTGGCCGATCAGCTCGATCAGCCGCCAGGCAATGCGATAGCGGCCGACTTCAACCGGGCCGAACCAGCGCGAAATGAAGATATCCTGCACGCGGGCAAGCAGCATCCACATCAGCTGGGTGACGACGAGGCTGATGCTGAAGAGGAAGACGGAGCGGAACATCGAGACGTTGAAGCGGAACTTCGGCATCCAGGGATAGTAGAACCACCCGAGCAGGACGGTCACGGCGGCGTTGACCGCGGTCTGCGCGACGAGCGCCCAGACACCCCAGCCGAGAAAGGCGCAGACGACGGCGGTGACGCCGGAGAGCAGGCTGGCGGCGATCGCCTGACCGGCGAGGCTCTTGTGGCCGAATTCACGGGCGAGGCGGGCATTGTGGATGACCGCCAGAGAGGAAATCGGAAGCAGCGGCGCGAGCCAGCGAAGGATGCCTGATACCGACGGGTCGCGCACTAGATCGCCGTAGTAGGGCGCAAAGAAGAACACCAGCGAAGCAACGATGCCGCTGAATGCGATCGTCGCCCAGAAGGCCGTGTCGGCTAGCTCCTCGTCGAGATCGAGCTGGCGCGTGACTGCATCGCCGAGGCCCGCATAGGCAAGCACGCGGCCGATTTCCACAAACAGACTTGCAAGCGCAAAGGTACCGAAGTCGCCGGGGCCGAGAATGCGCGCAAGGATGACGAAGATCACAAAGGTTGCGATCGTGCTCCAGGCCACGCGGATGACCGACCACAGGACGGAGAGCGCGGTTTTCTTCTTAAGCTCGGCGTGGGCAATTGCCGTATCGGCCATGCATTATCCAATCGAATTTGGCTCGCGAAGGTTCGCGCGTTGATTCTGCTGGCGGCGAGGCGAGCGCCTCAGGCGGGCTGCTTTGCCTTTGGAGCCCGCCAGTAGGCGAGCATGCCGGTAAGGTTGTCACGAAGCTGGCTGCGGTAAGTCAGGCCAAGTTCCTCGTTGAGTTTTCGGCGCCCCATGGCTTCCATGACCGCCTGGCGGATTTCCCAGCGCAGCATGCCGCGCATGTTTGAGCGGCGATCGAAGAGATATTTGGCGTATAGCGCTCCGTTGCCGAAGGCATAGCCGGTTTGGAGGCGCTTGATGTCCGCGAGCTCGCGACGCCCATGGAAGTGTTTGACGGCAAAATCCGGCAGATATTCGACACGCACACCGGCATTGAAGGCTCGATGCACATAATCGGTGTCCTCGCCGGAGCGGAACGGCGACCCAGCCCCGAAGCGAGTATCGAAGAGGCCGATCTTCTCGACCAGCGCATAGGGAAACGCCATGTTGGCGCCATGAACGAAGCCGCCGGCATGCAGGTCGCTGGTCAGTACCGCAGGTTCCATTTCAGGCTTGATCGTCACCGGCAGGTCGCGTGTATCGCCAAGCTCGATCCGCCCGCCGCGCATGACCATCTCCGTATCCGAGCTGAAAAGCGCCGCAAGCGTGCTGAAATAGTCGGGGAAGATCTCGCAATCGTCGTCGGTAAAGGCGAGGATGCGGCCTCTCGCGGCGTTCAGGCCCGTGTTGCGGGCGACAGCAAGGCCCGGCTTCGCTTCATAGATCAAGTTGGTCTTGATTGGAGCGGTCGACGCCCACCGACGCACGACTTCCGACGTCTCGTCCGTGGATCCATTATCCACGAAGACGAGTTCAAGTCTCAGATAGTCTGCCTGGCGGGCGGCAA
>Ga0075365_10000614_pt1 | contig 14038 bp, 11 predicted proteins | sample EndMetdeltDD1765_FD_71387 | JGI IMG/M metagenome (GOLD analysis project Ga0075365, IMG submission 71387) | Populus endosphere microbial communities from Tennessee, USA - Endosphere MetaG P. deltoides DD176-5 | ecosystem: Host-associated > Plants > Roots > Endosphere | place: USA: Tennessee... | reverse complement strand
CGAGCGCTCGTCCGAGCGCTTCATCAGCTCGTAGATCTCAGAGCTCATCGACTGCTCGACGATGTGGAGCAGGTCGCGCGCGTCGACGTCGAGAGCGAGGTCCTCGGGAAGCCCGATGTGGAGGGAGCCGATGCCTCGCTGGTTGTGGGTGGCGACGGGAACGGCCGCGAGGACGCGCTCGATCTCGTCGTCGGTGAAGCCGTCGGCCGCGAGGCGCTCGCGCGAGCGCCCGGCGACGAGCTCCTGAGCGCAGGGGCAGGCGGTCATCCCCTGGGCCTCGACGCCGGTGAGCGTGCGGGTGCCGCGCTCGGAGACGACCGCGGTGCCAAGGAGGGTGTAGATCTCCTGAGTGGGGAGCTCGGACACGGGCGTGCGGACCGTCTCCGGGTAGCGGGCGGCGATCGTGACCTCCGCGCGCAGGCCCTGTTGCTGCTCGCGAATCCGGGTGGCGATGTGCGCCGCGAGCTCCTCGGCGCGCAGTGACTCCCCGAGGACAACGCGGTCGATCGCCTCGCCGACGACCTCCTCGAAACGGGACATGTGAACGCCGGCCTGTCGCGGGTTGAGGTCGACGAAGCACTCCAGTTCCGCGAAGAAGTAGTTGCCAGGGCGGTCGGCGCCGTCGTCGAGCCCGGTCTCGTGTCCGCCGACGCGGATCACCTTCTCGATACCGCGCACGCCGACCCTGGTGAGGCTCACCTCGGTGCGCGGACGCGACGCCTGAACGTCGCGAGGTGCAACTCCGGTGGTATCGGTCATGTCCTCAAACTACGCGGTGGTCGGTACTTCCGAATCACTTGCGGCGGCTACGCCGCCTTACATGCTGCTGCGTCGACAAGTCGCCGCACTTGAACATCTGGCCAAGTGGCCAAGGTTACCGGTGCCGATTTGGCGCGCCCAATGCAGGTCAATCCGTATACTTGCCGCCGCCCGGACCCCGAAAACTAGGAGAGGTGGGGGCGGGGATGACAGAAAAGGGAGATGGCTTGGTAGCCGCGGAGCAGGGCGCGGATAGCGGGGCCGACGGTCACGCGGGGAACCGCACCGCTGCCGAACTGAACGGGGACCTCCCGTTCCAGGACACCGAGGAGCTCCGCACGCTCATCTCGCAGGGGCAGGAGCGGGGCTATCTGACCTTTGAGGAGATCGCCGGGACGCTCGAGGAGGTCGAGGTCACCAAGGAGCAGGTCTCCGAGCTTCACACCTATCTCATCGAGCACGGTGTCGACGTCATCGCCGAGAACGGGCTGACCGCTTACAAGGAGGCGAAGGAGGGCAACAAGCCCGGCGAGTCGAAGAAGCCCGAGCTGGACCTGACGGTCGAGCCGAGCCTCGACTCGCTGCGGCTCTACCTGCGCTCGATCGGGCGCGTGGACCTGCTGACCGCCGACGAGGAGATCGCGCTCGCCAAGCGGATCGAGCGCGGGGACATGTCGGCCAAGCGCCACATGGTCGAGGCGAACCTGCGGTTGGTGGTCTCGATCGCGAAGGGGTATCTCGGACGCGGCCTGAGCTTCCTCGATCTGATCCAGGAGGGGTCACTCGGGTTGATCCGCGCGGTGGAGAAGTTCGACTACCGGCGCGGCTACAAGTTTTCGACCTACGCGACGTGGTGGATTCGCCAGGCGGTGACGCGGGCGATCGCCGACAAGGCGCGCACGATCCGGATCCCGGTCCACATGGTGGAGAAGCTGAACCGGGTGACGCACGTGGAGCGCCAGCTCGTGCAGAGGATGGGGCGCGAACCCGAGCCGGCTGAGATCGCGGAGGAGCTCAAGATCACCGTTCGCGAGGTGCGCGACATCCTGCGCGTCGCGCAGATGCCGATTTCCCTCGAGAAGCCGGTCGGTGACGAGGAGGAATCGGAGCTCGGCGACTTCGTGGCGGACGATCGGACCGAGGAGCCGTTCGACACGGCGACTGAGAGGCTGCAGCGCGAGGACATCCAGAAGGCGCTCGACGCGCTGCCGGAGCGCGAGCGGCAGGTGATCGAGCTGCGCTACGGGCTGCGGGGACACGAGCCGCTGACGCTCGAGGAGGTCGGGCGGGCCTTCGGGGTGACGCGCGAGCGCATCCGGCAGATCGAGAACAACACGCTCAAGAAGCTGAAGCAACTTCCCGAGGCGCAGCGGCTTCGGGAGCTGGCCTGAGCTAGACGCTCTCGACGCTTTTCGCGCGCCGCCGGGCCCGTCGACCTCCCAGCCGTCGTAGCGGCTCGGTCGACTCCCGCATGTGCGCCACGTCGGCGCCCATCGCTTCGACCGCCTGGCGCATCTTGGTGACCTCGTCCTCGAGCACGCTGACCCGCCGGTCGATGTCGGCAAGCTGGTTGACCGCCACCGTCAGCTCGCGAGTATTGGCCGCGATCGAGCGGACGTCGGCGGCCGCCTCGGCAAGGAGGCGGGGGAGCTGAACCGGGCGGAGCACCGCGGCGGCCGGCCTGAGCACGATGCTCGCGGGGCGTATGGGGGCGGCGACGGTTTCGAGGAATGACATGTGGCGTGAACCTATCTGTGCGTCCGGCGGACCGCTGGGTGCGAATGTAACATCGTTTGATGGAACATTTGCTTGACGCCTAAGGCATGACCGACGTAACGGACAACTCTCTCGCCGAGACCGACGGCGCCTCGATGACGATCGACGAGCTGGCGCACCGTACGGGGATGACGGTGCGAAACATCCGCGCCCACCAGTCGCGCGGCCTGGTGCCGCCGCCGGCGGTGCGGGGGCGCACGGGGTACTACGGCGAAGACCACGTCGGACGAGTTGAGCTGATCCAGGAGCTCCAGGCGGACGGCTTCAACCTGGAGTCGATCCGCAAGCTGCTGGAGGGAGCCGGCGGCTCGAGCTCCGAGGTCCTGGACTTCTCACGCACACTTCGCGCCCCGTTCGAGGACGAGCAGCCAGAGATCCTCACCGCGGAGGAGTTCGCCGAGCGGTGGGGAGGCCCGCTCGACCCGCAGCTGATGGCCCGCACGGAGAAGCTCGGGCTGCTGCGGGATCTCGGTGATGGGCGCTACGAGATATTCAGCCCCAGGCTCCAGCGGGCGGCGCTCGAGCTCGCAAAGCTGGGCGTGGGGCCGGATGTCGCGCTCGAGGTCGCCTCGCAGGTCCGCACCAGCGCCCGTCGGGTATCCCGGGTCTTCATCGACCTCTTTCTCGAGAACGTGTGGAAGCCGTTCAACGACGCCGGCCGGCCCGAGGAGCAGTGGCCGCAGGTGCGCGACGCGCTGGAGCGGCTGCGCCCGCTCGCGTCCGAGGCGCTTCTCGCGATCTTCCAGCAGGTGATGAGCGAGACCGTCGAGGAGGTCACGGGCCGGGAGATCCAGCGGGGGCTCGCGTCCTCGAGCGGTGGCGGTGGCAGCCGGTCGCGCCGGCGGCGCGGTCGCTCGCGGTCGTCGCGCAGCCGTCGCTGAGGCGTTTGATTTGAGTCCGTGCAGGGCATTCGTGGGCTGGGGCGCTGGCGCGCTCCGGTGAACCAGGAAAGGAGTTGACGATGGGGGAGAACCTCGACGAGGCGAAGGGCCGCGCGAAGCAGGCGGCCGGCGACCTCACAGATAACAAGGACCTCAAGCGCGAGGGCAAGATCGATCGGGCGAGCGGTGACGTCAAGGAGAAGGTCGGCGACGCCGCCGACAAGGTGAAGGACACCGTCACCTCGGACGACGACAAGTAGCCCGCCGTTAGAACTGACGCATCGCGACGCCGCTCAGAACAGGGCGGCGTCGCTGGTTTCAGAGGGGTTCCCCGCCGGTTTGAATCCGGTCAAGCAAGAGATGGCCGTCGCCGGCAGCGGTGACTCGAATCGCCTGACCGATTCGAAGCCCGGCGGCGCGAAACGGTCCCAGGGGGATGGTGATCTGGTGGTTGCTCGAAAGCGTCGTCCTGGCCGCCGGACCGGCTGGCAACTCAGGCTGATGGGGGAGGTGGGATTCGAACCCACTAAGCAGCGAGGCACTGGATTTACAGTCCAGCCCGACTCTCCCACGTCGGCGCTCCCCCGGGGTTGGGCCGACGATTCTAGAGGCGACCGTGCGGAGAATCGGCTTGCCGGCGTCGACCTCGAATTCCGAGTACTTGGGGCCGCCGAGCACGATGCTCGTCGTTCCTTCGACGGCATGAGAAGGAATGCACCAGCGTCGGCCGTCTCCAGTCAGGACAAATAGAAGGTCGTATCGACGCGGGTCCAGGTGCTTGACCTTCCCCGTCCAACTCTGGTTCCCGCCACAAGTGGCGACCTGAACGCACCAACGCTCGTCCCGCGAGTACGTAGTCGTCTTGACCTGGACCCGAAACAGCTGATCGTCCAGCTCCGCGATCACATCTACGTCGGGACTGTGAAACACGGGCATGTAGATCCGGGCACCCTGGCCCACAAGCCACTCCATGGCCGAGAGCTCGCCCAGGTCGCCCTGCTCGCGAGGCTTCAGGCGCCCGTTCTGTCGGGCTCGGGGCGTGGGTCGATCCATGGGATCGACCCTACGCGGCGTCGTGTGACGCGTGGCGCGGGGATGCGCCAATGGTGTGACGAGGAGCAGGCAAGGGCGATGCGCAACGCTGTGGGCGTGGCCCTTCACGACACAGCCCGCCGCGGGTTCGCCTCAGCCGCGGACGTCTACGAGGAGAGCCGGCCTGGCTATCCGCCGGAGGCGATCGACCGGCTCACCGCCGAGCTCCACCTCGCCCCCGGCAGAACCCTCGTCGACCTCGCCGCCGGCACCGGCAAGCTCACCCGCCTCCTGATCCCAACCGGCGCAACCGTCATCGCGATCGAGCCCGTCGACGAGATGCGCGACGCCCTCGGCCGCACCGCCCCGACAGCCGAACCCCGCGACGCCACCGCCGAGCGCACCGGCCTTCCCGACCGAAGCGTCGACGCCGTCACCGTCGCCCAGGCGTTCCACTGGTTCGACGCGCCCGTGGCTCTCGCCGAGATCCACCGCATCCTCCGCCCCGACGCCCGCCTCGCCCTGGTCTGGAACGTCCGCGACCTCGAGCACCCCACCCAGCGTGCCATCGAGACCCTCTTCGCCCCTTACCGCGGCGACACCCCGTCGCACCGTAGCGGGGCCTGGCGCACCGCCGTCGACGAAACCCGGCTCTTCGACCGCACGACCACCGCCCGCTTTCCGAACATCCAGACCCTCAACGCCGAAACGCTGGTCCGCCGCGTCGCCTCGACCAGCTTCATCGCCGACCTCCCGGATCCCGACCGCACCACGGTCCTCGACGAGGCCCGCACCATCGCGTCGGGCCTTCCCGACCGGTTTCCCTTCCCCTACACCACCGAAGTCGAGATCCTGAACCGGGTTCCTTGACAAACCGATCACTGGTCGGTTAATCTCGCGATGCCACTTCGCCGCCGGCGAGCGGCGGCGGACGAGGCACCAAGGAAGGATCCAGTGAAAGCAGGGAAGCTGATCACCGCGGGCTGTGTGGCGCTCCTCGTCGCGGCCACCGTGGCAGCGGTCACCAGCGCCCGTCCCGGCGCCCAGACGTCGTCCCGCGTGACGATCCAGCCGTGGCCTCACGGCGTCTTCGGCTACGTCAAGAGCCCTGCCGCCCGGCGCTGCGGCGCGCACCGCCGCGTCGTGGTCTTCAAGGAGCGCGGGAAGGGCCGTCACCCGGACAGCGACAAGCGCATCGGCGTCTCTCGCACGCGCCGAAACCACGGTCTCTATCAATGGTCTGAGCGGACGAGGAAGTCGGGCCGTTTCTACGCCAAGGCGCCAAAACGACATGGGTGCGCGAGCGCGCTCAGCAAGGCGATGAAATTCGCGCCCGGTGCCGATCAGGACGGCAATGGCAATGACTACCCGGTGTGCGGTCCTTACGTGAGCGAGGGCACCAGCTCCATCTGCAACCTCAAGAAGGTGCGCTTCGGCGTCCTCAACGACCGCACCTGCGACAGCTTCGGCGACACCGACACCCATGCGGCCTGCCACGGGAAGACGGACGAAGGTCCATACCCGTGGGGCGTCACCCCCTCAGGCGGAACCCCCGACGCCGGCTTCTACTGGAACTGGGCCAATCACACAGTCCTGTACGTCGCCTACAAGCCGGGTCAATCGGAGGGCTACGCGCATCTCGGCGGGACGATGTCCGCGCCGAACTCCCCGGACTTCACGATCACCGACGGGTTCGCACAGAACGACCAGGGCTATCCCAACGGCGACCACTTCTACACGCCCAACCTGCCCGGCCAGTCCGCCGGTGAGGTGGGCGGGCCGCTGAAGATCGACGTCGAGTACAGCGGCGGGATCTACCACGTGGCGATCAACGGCTACCTGTACCTCAAGGGCTAGCCAGCAGATGACCGGACGAGCGAGGAAGTCCATTGCCCCATTCGTGGCCGCCGCACTGGTCGCCGGCATCACCTTCGCGGGAGCCTCTGCCGCGGGGATGCCCACGACGGCGGTCGCCGCGACGAACCCGCAGGTCGCGATCGGCCCGGCGCGCGTGGCGACGAAAAGCGCGCCGCTCGTCCTGCCGGTCAACGCCGGACGCCGCGCCGACCTCCAGCTTCGCGTGAACGGCAAACACGTGCGGGACCAATTCCAGTTCGCCGGAAGGCGTCTCCACGTCGCCGATCTGAGCTTGAGCGACGGCCTCCGGCCCGGGGTCAACCGCCTGCGAGTCCGAGCGGTGGGCTCCGGAGGGGCCAGCACCACGGGCCGCAAGGTGCGCATCCCCCGATCCGCCCTCCTTGCCGACGCCGGCAACGACCAAGGCGCCCTGGCAAAGGAGGCAGCCCAGGTCGGCGCCGAGCCCAACGGCCCTTCGGCAACCCCGGGCCTCAAACGCAAATGGCGAATCGTGGAGCGGCCGAGCGACGCGGACGTCACCCTCAGTCACCGGCACCGTGCTCAGCCGGTGATCCAGGCCCGCACCGCCGGAACCTACGTCCTGCGGCTGAAGGCGCATCTCAGCGGTAGCCGCCGGACGTCCTATGACACCGTGACCGTGCCCGTCAGCCCGCCCGATCCACCGATCGGTGCGCCCATCGACACGCTCGGTGCGAACGGGGCAATCACGATCGGCGGTGACGCCTACGGCGCCAGTACCGACGATCAGAAGCTCGCGTACGTGGTCCTCGAGCGAACCACCCGCGCCGTCGCGCTCGACGATCACGGCAACCCGGTGGCGGGCAACGTCGGCGGCAGCATCCTTCACGATCTCCCCAAGCTCGTGAACATCGCCAAGCAGTACTCGGGCTCCGACAAGTACCTGATGATCGTGAGCGGCCGGCACGCCCCGTTCGGGGACACCGGCGACTTCAGCTCATTCCTGAAGCAGCTTGGCGCCCCCCTACTGACGCGAGACCAGGTTTCGTCAATCCAGCGCCGCGCGCCGTTCTCCGTCATCGGGATTCCAGGGGCCGATGCCGGGGCGGCAACCGTCCGATTCCCCCGCGACGACTCTGGCTCGGGGTCGATCAAGGGCTACCTCGAGAACAACCAGGCGGTCGACATCGACGGGACTCCGATTTACGACTACGTCTCGACCGAGCGCCCGATCTACGACACGCGGGCACCCGGAAGCGACGACACGACGAACGTGATGACCATCGGCCCAGACCGCTACCAAGCGTCCTTCTCCGATACCGATATCCCCGGAGCGAACGCCGGCTTTCACCTGGTCATCCTCGACGGCCAGACGCTGCAGCTCCAAGAGAACCGGATGCTCACGACGAATGGCGACGGCTCCATTCCCGACACAACGCTGCAGTCCGCCATCGCCGACTTTCTCCAGGGCCGGATGGGAGCCAACTCCGTCGTGTTACTCCAAACGGTGGGAAAGCCGAAGCCGGCGGGCCCCGAGTGGAGCGGGATCGTCGCCCAGCTCAGGCGCCTGGGCGCTAACTCGAACCTCGTCAACGCGCTCGACGGGACGACTGGGTACGCAATCGTCGGTCAGGTCGACTCCGACGAGGCCCCGGCCGAGGCGACCACGGCGTCCGGCAACGATCCCGCGCCCAAGTATCCGCCGGCGCGTCTGACGGGACCGCTGGTGCGGGACCGGGCATCGAACTTCGGGCCGCTCGCAACCGCGATTCCGACTCCGAAGAGCCCGACCGGCGGCTTGAACCTCGACCTGACCAAGATCGCGTACCAGCCGCTCCAGAGCTGGCCGCAGCTGAACCCCGCCGCCGAGCACTTCATCTGCCAGGCGCTGAACTTCTGTCAAGCCAGTGACAGCTGCCCGGACCTGCGCAGCTGCTATTGGCAGAACACAACCGCGAGCTGGGGCACGAAGCTGACCACTCTCAACGCCCTTATGTACCCCGGGGGCGATCCCGGCTTCACGGTGGACCAATTCAACGCAGCGAAGACGGAGCTCTTCACAGAGATATCCAAGGTTGACCAGGTCAAGAACTATTTCGATCAGCTCGGTGCCTTCATGAAGGAGGGGGAAGGGCGGTACCAGCTCGACCTGAAGGACATGTTCAAGGCCGTGTCCGACTCGGCGAACCCGCCGCCCGGCGCCGATGCGAGCGTTTCGCCGATCAGCCTCGTGTCCTCCATCGCGGGAATCTTCTCGGTCTTCGAAGCACCCGTCGGGACCGTCGGGACCATGATTGGGACGATCCTCGGCTTCGGCGGCTCCTTCTCGGATGCGAGCGGCCAGCCCATACTCGACGACGAGCTCGACGCCAAGGTCTCCGATCTCCAGGACGCAATCGGCAAGCGGATCGACCTTGCGAGGCAGGAGATCTTCGGACTGGAGCTCCTGATCTTGAGCGACTACGGCAAGCTCACGGCGGCCTTCCCGCACATCGACGCCGATTGGGCCCTGCCGGATCCGAAGAGCGCGCAGGTGACGAGCGCCCAGGACCGCCTTCGGCTCGCCTCGAAACAGTGGTTCTACGAGGAGCTGGTGCCGGTCGCCTATCCGTATCTGATCCGCGGCAACGCCGCCAACGCCCGGCAGATGAATTGCCGCATCAACAGCTCCACGCACACGGAGGCGTGGCCGAATCAACCCGACAGCGCCCAGATGCAGGCGACAACCGGCTTCGACGAGGCCGGCAGCCCGATCACATCGAACTACTTCTTCACCCGCGGGATCCTGGGCGGCAGCTCACCCACGAGCGCCCTCAGTGACCTGGGCTTCAATCCAGTGAAGGCCGATCCGCAGGGTCGCCTCAAGCTCGACGCCCTGGGGATCGAGAAGCTGTCGTTCTTCACTCCAGGCGAATTCAACGGCCAGATCACGCACGCCGTCAAGGGCACCGACTGGTGCGACGTGGGCTGGCTGCCTCATTTCCCGTAGGCCCTAGCGCTCCTCGCCCACCCGCCCCACCAGGCGCGACATCACGATCTGCGAGCGGGTGCGCTCCACCAGGCCGTTGCGCTGCAGATCCATGATCAGCCGCTCGAGCGTCGCGTTGTCCTCCGTGCGCACGCGGGCGATCGCGTCGGCGTCGCCGGTGACGCTCCACGCCTCCACCACCTCCGGGTGCTCGCGCAGGATCCTTGCGACCTCGTCGATCTGCGTCCCCGGCCTGAAGAACAGCTCCACCAGCGCCTCGGTGTTCCAGCCCATCGCGCCGTGATCGACGACCGCGGTGAAGCCCTCGAGGGCGCCGCTCGCCCGGAGCCTGTCGACCCGCCGCTTCACCGACGGCGCCGAGAGATTCACCCGCCGACCGATGTCGTCATAGGTCCGCCTGCCGTCCTCGACCAAGAGCGCAAGAATCTGCTTATCCAGCTCATCCATACGAGGAATTATTGCGTCAAATGTCAATAGATAGGGGATGACGACCTCCGAAAGCCGCCCTACCGTGTAGGGAATGCCGATCGCCGCGGAGAAAGGAGCAGCTGTGAAGACGCTCGCGCAGCCGAAGGTCGCCCGAATCCTCTTCGACGAGTCCCACTCCGAGGCGTGGACCATCCGCCGCGAGCTCGCGGCGGAGATGCAGCCCGCCCATCCCGAGGACTCCTCCTACGCGATCGCCGCCGGCCGCCTCGCCGATCGCGACTTCGAGGTGCTCCCGAACGCGGAGCGCCCGCTCACCCGCGAGACCCTCGCCGGCGCCGACCTCGTCGTCATCGCCCATCCGTCCGACCCCAAGTGGGAGGCGACCACGAACTCGGGCCGGCCCACCTTCCGCGACGACGAGCTCGACGCCCTCGACGAGTTCGTGCGCGGCGGGGGCGGGCTGATCGTCCTCGGCGAGACCGAGCAGGACAAGTACGGCAACAATCTCAACGCGCTGCTGACCCGCTTCGGCATCGAGGTCGAGCACGCCACCGTCCAGGACTACGAGCACAACCACCAGGCCCCCTCCTGGGTGCTCGCCGAGCTGGGGGACGGGTTCGCCAACGGCTCGGCGGGCAACGGCGGCGCCGGGCCTTCCCCTGAGGGCCCGAGCACCGTGGACCTCCTCGCCCGCGTCCACGACGCCTGCTTCTATCGCACCGGCACCCTCGCGCTCCACAACGGCGGCCACGTCATCGCGCGCACCTCCGCCACCGCATCGCCACCGAGCGCACCGCTCGCCGCCGTCTCCCAGCACGGCGCCGGCCGCGTCGTCGTCCTCGCCGACTCCGATCTCTTCGGCGACGACTGCATCGGCGAGCTCGACAACGAGGCGCTCTGGATGAACCTCGTCTACTGGGCCGCCCAGCCCGCGTTCGGCGGCCTCGAGACGGTCACGGACTCACGGGCGGCCAACGACCGCCACTGGGCCGAGCTGAAGGAGGCCGTCGAGGAGCTTCGCACCATGCAGGAGCCGGACGGATCCGTTGACCTGTCCAAGCACGATGGATCGCGCGCGGCTGAGCTGGTCGAGGAGGTCTGCAGCGCGGTCGGCGCCCTCGCGCGCCACTTCCCGCACCAGCGCGCCTACATCGAGGCGCTCCGCCAGGACCTCCGTCACTGGGCGAACGGCGGCTTCACCAAGCCCGATTTCATCCGCTCGACCGAGGCGTTCCACCCGGAGGCCGACCGCCGCGACGGCATCGAGCACCTCGTCGTCTTCCCGATGTACAAGCAGAACGCCTCCAGCGACACCTGCTTCGAGGCGCTCATCGTCCGCGTTCCCTGGCCCGACTTCGTCGCCGACATCGAGGCCTCCGGCTACGACAACCCGAAGTTCGTCCCCGTCAACTTCGTCGACTACACCTCGGGCTACGACTCGGAGTGCGCGGTGCTGTTCCCGGAGACCTTCTCCACCGCCGAGCGGCCGCCCAGCTACTTCGGCGGCATCTTCTGCGACCGCGAGGCCGAGCGTTTCCGCCGCGTCTGCGGCAGCGCCGCCGACCTCCTCGACCTCAACCTCCCGCCCGACGCGGCGTGCCTGCTCACCTCGCCGGAGCTCTCGATGGACGCCTACATCGTGTGGGACCTGATCCACGACCGCACCCACATGCACGGCGACCTCCCATTCGACCCCTTCATGATCCGCCAGCGCAGCCCCTACTGGATGTACTCGCTGGAGGAGCTCCGCTGCGACCTCACCGCGTTCGGCGAGGCCGTCAAGCTGGAGGCCGACGGCTTCGCGTTCGCCCGCTACGTGCAGTACGCGATCCTCTTCGATCGCCTCTTCCGCTTCCCGGTCACCGGATCGCGCAAGCGCAACTACGACGGCCTCGGCGGCCAGCTTCTCTTCGCCTTCCTGCACAAGGAGGGCTACCTCCACTGGACCGACAACCACCTGACGATCGAGTGGGAGCGCGTCGCCGACGGCGTCGGAGCCCTCCGCGAGAAGGTCCAGGACCTCTACCACTCCGGCATCGACCGCTCCAAGCTCGGCCAGTGGATCGCCGCCCACGACCTCATGGCCACCTACGTGGCGCCGGCCGACGGCTCGGTCTGGGCGAAGGCCAACCGCGACCTCCCCGAGGTCTCCGAGCCGAAGGAGCTCGTCGACCTCGTCAAGGAGGACGAGTTCCCGCTCAGCCTCTTCTACGTGCAGCTTCAGAAGAAGCTCGAGCCCGTCCTCGCCCGCCCCGACGACGCGATCTGAGCGCCGTTAGGCTACGAGCTGTGGGCAGGGTCAGGGCCTTCTCCTTCGTTGCCGCCGTTCTTGTCGCGACGCTCGCGCTCGCCTCGACGGCGACCGCCCGCGGCCTGGACACCGATCCGGGGCGCTGGCTCCTCACGGGCGCCAGCTCCACGCCGAACAACTACTGGCAGGGCCTCACCTCCGACCCGTCGGCCGGCCAGCTCTTCTTCATCGGACCTTCCCAGGGGCTCTGGCAGACGAGCCCGGACCTGGTGCAGACCGCGGGCGTCGACCGGGAGATCCCGACCTCGCTCAAGCAGAGCGTCGGCTACAACCACATCGGCGACCCCACCTGGCTCGACGGCGAGGGCGGCCGGGTCCTGCTCCCGATGGAGTGCTACAACCCGGCCCAGGACCCCTCCAACACCTGCGGCAAGGGCGCCTTCGGCATCGCCGATCCCTCCACCCTCGCCTTCCGCTACTACGTCCAGCTCGACCCGGCCTTCATCCCCAAGGCGATGTGGGCGGAGACCTCGCCGAACGGACAGCTCATCTGGACGTCGTCGGGCGACGACCTGATCGCCTACCGCGCCAGCCAGGTGACGCAGGCGAACGCGGCCCCCTCTGGCCCCGAGCTGAAGCCCGTCAAGACGCTCCCGAACGCGGTTCCCCCGACCGGCGTCACCGGTGCCGTCTTCCGGCATGGAAACCTCCTCGTCGCGGGCGAGTCGAACCACGACTACGACGTTTGGTCGGTCGATCCGAAGACGGGCGACCGCAAGCTGAGGATCGAACAACACTTCTGCGGCGAATCCGAGGGCCTCGACACCTTCTCCGGCCTCGGCGGGCGCCTGCACTGGATCATCGCCCCGTCCGACGACTCGGGATGCACCCTCACCTTCGGCCCGACCAGCGCGCTGCTGCACTTCGTCAAGCGCCCCGCCCGGGAGCGTTACGCGGTCGATCCCTATCGGATACGGGTCGCCGGCGACAGTGAATCGAGCGAGCTGAAGGTCGACGTGTCCGCTCGCGTGACGCGGAGCGGGAATAAGCCGGTGCACGGCGCCACGGTGCGGTTCGTCGACGGCCGCGCGCGCACGGACCGGCGCGGAGAGGCGACGGTCTCCACGACCCTCGAGACGCCGGGGCGCTTCGCGGTCTTCGCGCGCAAGGGCGAGCGGTTCGGCATCTCGAGCCGCATCGGCTTCAACGTCGACTCGGCAAAGGCCCGGCGGGTAAGCCGCGGCTAGCGGGCGCTCGCGGCAAGCGCCGCGTCCAGGTCCTCCCAGACGTCCTCGGGGTGCTCGCACCCCACGCTGACCCTCAGCAGCCCCTTCTCCAGGTGCTCCTCGCCGGGCGCGGCAGCGCGGTTCTCGATCAGCGTCTCGACGCCGCCGAGGCTGGTGGCGTGAGTGATCAGCCCGACGCCCTCGCACAGGGCGTCCGCCTGATCGGAGCCGCCCTCCACCCGGAACGCCAGCATGGTCCCGAAGCCGTCCATCTGCCTGCCCGCGAGCTCGTGCCCGGGATCGTCGGGCAGCCCTGGATAGTGGACCGCGGCCACCTCCGGATGCTCGCCGAGCCGCTCGGCGAGCAGCAGCGCCGTCGCCTGCATGCGCTCCAGGCGCACCGGCAGCGTCCGCAGTCCCCGCAGGGCCAGCCACGCCTCGAGCCCGCCGGGCGTAGCGCCGGCGTCGTGGCGGACGCCCCGCAATGCCTCAGCCCGCTCCGGTTCTCGGGCGACCGCGATCCCGAGCAGCAGGTCCGAGTGCCCGCCGATCAGCTTCGTCCCGCTGTGAACGACGACGTCGCAGCCGAGCTCGAGCGGCCGCTGGAGCAGGGGTGTGGCGAAGGTGTTGTCGACGACCGTGGTGATCCCGCGGTCCCGGGCGGCCTCGGCGAGTGCACCGAGATCGGCGATCCCCACAAGCGGGTTCGTCGGTGTCTCGAGCCACAGCATGGTGGCGCCGTCGAGCGCGGCAATCACGGCGCCGGTGTCGGTGATGTCCACGGGAACGGCCTCCATCCGCCCGCCCCGCGCGTGCTTGCCCATCAGCCGACGGACGCCGAGATAGGAGACGGTGGGGT
>Ga0075365_10000612_pt1 | contig 14045 bp, 12 predicted proteins | sample EndMetdeltDD1765_FD_71387 | JGI IMG/M metagenome (GOLD analysis project Ga0075365, IMG submission 71387) | Populus endosphere microbial communities from Tennessee, USA - Endosphere MetaG P. deltoides DD176-5 | ecosystem: Host-associated > Plants > Roots > Endosphere | place: USA: Tennessee... | reverse complement strand
CTTGTCTTCGGCAGCGTTGGTGCTCTGCGCAATACCGGGCTTGGGATCCACACGGCCTGGGCCAAACGGTCTTTGAAGAAGCTCTTTCCGCAGCTTGGTGACGTCGAGTTCGAGTGTGAGTGGTACGGCAAGATCGGGATGACCGCCAATGCGTTGCCGCGGTTCCACAGGTTCGCGCCGAATGTCGTGGGCTTCTCCGGCTATAATGGTCGCGGGATCGCGCCCGGCACGGTGTTCGGCCGCACGCTTGCCCAGCTTATCCTGGGGCAGACGACGGAAGCGGACCTGCCGCTGCCGCTTACCGCGCCGTCCGAACCGAGCTTCCGCGCCGTGAAGGAAATGTGGTACGAAGCCGGCGCCCAACTGGCCCATTTCGCCGACGCCCGCTTTTGAGAAACGAGGTTGAACCCATGACCATTTCTGCACTTGATCTCGCCACCGAGACGAAAAGACTGCTCACAGAATTGGGCGTCGGTGCCCACTGCTATACGGGCGGCACGCTCCGTGTCACCTCTCCGGTCACTGGCAAGGAGATCGGGGCGCTGAAGGAGCATTCGGCTTCCGAGGCAAAGGCTGCGATTGAGGCCGCCCACAAGGCGTTCCTCGATTGGCGGGCCGTCCCAGCTCCGAAGCGCGGCGAACTCGTGCGCCTGCTCGGCGAAGAGCTTCGTGCTGCGAAGAACGCTCTCGGGCGGCTTGTCTCGATCGAGGTTGGCAAGATCACGTCCGAAGGGCTCGGCGAAGTCCAGGAAATGATCGACATCTGCGACTTTGCCGTCGGCCTGTCACGCCAGCTTTATGGTCTAACCATTGCCACCGAGCGCTCCGAACACCGAATGATGGAAAGCTGGCATCCGCTTGGTGTCGTCGGCATCATCTCGGCCTTCAATTTCCCGGTCGCCGTCTGGTCCTGGAACGCGGCGCTGGCGCTTGTCTGCGGCAACTCAACGGTCTGGAAGCCATCTGAGAAGACACCGCTGACGGCGCTTGCCGTTCAAGCGCTTTTTGAAAGGGCGCTGAAGCGGTTCATTGCCGAAGGCGGCGTCGCGCCTGCCAACCTCTCGACCTTGCTCATCGGCGGTCGCGATGTCGGGGAAGTCCTTGTCGACCATCCCAAGGTGCCACTCGTCTCCGCGACCGGCTCGACGGCCATGGGCCGCGCTGTCGGTCCACGCCTGTCGCAGCGTTTCGCGCGGTCGATCCTAGAGCTCGGCGGCAACAATGCCGCGATCATCTGCCCAACGGCCGACCTTGATCTGACGCTGCGTGGCATTGCCTTTTCAGCCATGGGTACGGCCGGCCAGCGCTGCACGACATTGCGCCGCCTGTTCGTTCACGAGAGCGTCTATGACAAGCTCGTTCCGCGCCTGCAGAAGGCCTATGGCTCGGTGTCGATCGGCAACCCGCTGGAGGCCGGTACGCTCGTCGGGCCGCTGATCGACAAGCAGGCGTTCGGCAATATGCAGTCCGCATTGGAACAGGCGAAGGCGGCTGGCGGCAAGGTCACCGGGGGTGAGCGCGTCGAAAACGGTGCGGGAGACGCCTTCTATGTCCGTCCGGCGCTCGTTGAAATGCCCTCACAGACTGGCCCTGTCGAGCATGAGACGTTTGCGCCAATCCTCTACGTCATGAAGTACACGGATTTCGATCAGGTATTGGAACTGCACAACGCCGTGCCGCAGGGGCTTTCTTCTTCGATCTTCACGAATGACATGCGCGAAGCCGAGACCTTCGTTTCGGCTCGTGGTTCGGATTGCGGAATTGCCAATATCAACCTCGGTCCGTCCGGAGCCGAAATCGGTGGTGCGTTCGGCGGCGAGAAGGAAACCGGCGGTGGCCGCGAATCCGGCTCCGACGCCTGGAAAGCCTACATGCGCAGGGCGACGAACACGGTCAACTACGGCAAGACATTGCCGCTCGCACAGGGCGTGAAGTTTGACGTTGAATGATTGCTGCTGCATTGCAGCTGGAAGGGCGATGACATAACACGTCATCACCCTTTTTCCTTTTTGCAGGTCGCCATGCATTTGACTTTGGCTGCGGCGGAAACGCTGGTTATCGATGCCCTGACGCGCAATCGCGTGGACGAGGCAAATGCGCGCTCGGTCGCCAGGGCGCTTGTTGCTGCCGAAGCGGCTGGACAGGGAGGTCATGGCCTGCGCCGCGTCGAGGCTTACGCAAAGCAGGCGAGGGCAGGCAAGGTCGATGGATTTGCCAAGCCGCAGCTCGAACGACTGTTTCCTGCGGTTGTGCGGATCGATGCCTGCCACGGCTATGCCTATCCTGCGTTTGATCTCGCCGCGTCGGTTCTTCCGGAGATTGTCAGGGAGCAGGGCATTGCCTTGGCGGCAGTTCACCGTTCGCACCACGCCGGCGTTCTTGCGCTGACCGTCGAGCGGTTTGCGGAAATGGGGTTTGTCGCTCTGATGGTTGCCAACGCCACCGCCTCCATGGCGGCCTGGGGCGGGCGGAAACCCGTCTTTGGAACGAATCCCATCGCGTTTGCCGCGCCGATCCCAAAGACTGACCCTCTCGTCATTGATCTCGCGCTCTCGCGCGTCGCCCGTGGCAAGGTGATGGCCGCACGCCAGAAAGGCGTTGATATCCCTGCAGATTGGGCCTTTGACCGGAACGGTCAGCCGACGACGGATGCCCTTGCCGCACTCGAGGGGACGATGGCCCCATCTGGAGAGGCCAAAGGTGCGGCCTTAGCAATGATGGTCGAATTCCTTGCCGGCGCCCTGACCGGGGCCAATTTCTCCTTCGAGTCCTCCTCGCTTTTTGACGACAAGGGTTCAGCGCCCGGTCTTGGGCAGATGCTTGTTGTCATCAACCCGGCCGCTAGCGGTGGAAATGGCGTGGCGGAAAGGTTGGCCAGGTTGGCGGACGAGATTTCGTCCGACCCCGGCGTGCGGCTCCCCGGGCGTCGCGGCCAAACGGCTCGTAGACAGGCGCTGGAAAGCGGCCTCGAGGTCGAGGACGAAGTTGTTGCCACCATCTATTCGCTCTAGCTAGAACGATTCTAAAGTTGACGAACGATTTCAAGTATTTGTGATCCCCGAATCATCTCTAAAACTTGAAATGCCAAATCAACAAAAATATACGGGCTCCCATCACCTCGGGGATCTCGGGTGCAACACCATGGAGGGCTTCATGAAAACTTCCCTTAATCGCGTTTCCGGCGCGCTGGCGCTTGCTGCGTCGCTTGTTGCCGCAACTTCGCTCGCCACCGGCGCCGCTGTGGCGCAGGAATCCGAAGGCATTGTCGTCTACAACGCTCAACATGAGAGCCTCGGGCGCGAGTGGATCGATGCATTCACCAAGGCAACCGGCATCAAGGTAACGATGCGCCAGGGCGGCGACATGCAGCTCGCCAACCAGATCGTTCAGGAAGGCGATGCGTCGCCGGCCGACGTTTTCCTGACCGAGAACTCTCCGGCCATGACGCTGGTCGATGCCGCCGGCCTCTTTGCGCCGGTCGATAAGGAAACGCTAGACCAGGTTCCCGAGCAATATCGTCCGTCTGACGGCATGTGGACCGGCATTGCCGCCCGTTCGACCGTTTTTGTCTATGACAAGACGAAGTTGACTGAAGACAAGCTGCCGAAGTCGCTGCTCGACCTTGCGGATCCGGCCTGGAAGGGTCGTTGGGGCGCTTCGCCGGCCGGCGCTGACTTCCAGGCGATCGTCAGCGCTTTGCTCGAACTCAAGGGCGAGGAAGCAACGGCGGCGTGGCTCAAGGCGCTCAAGGAAAATTCCACTCCGTATAAGGGCAACAGCGTCGCCATGAAGGCGGTCAATGCCGGCGAAGTCGAGGGTGCGGTGATCTATCACTATTACTGGTTCGGCGATCAGGCGAAGACCGGTGAAAACAGCAAGAACGTTGCGCTGCACTACTTCAAGAACCAGGATCCGGGTGCATTCGTCAGCGTTTCCGGCGGTGGCGCTCTGAAGTCGAGCCAGCATGCCAAGGAAGCTCAGGCCTTCCTGAAGTTCGTGACCGGCAAGCCCGGCCAAGACATCTTGAAGAGCGGTACGTCCTACGAATATGCCATCGGTAAGGATGCCGCTTCGAACGACAAGCTCGTTCCGCTGGCTGATCTCGATGCACCGAAGGTTGATGCGGCCAAGCTGAACAGCAAGAAGGTGACGGAACTGATGACGGCCGCGGGCATCATCTAGTCCTTTCGCAGGCCCCTGCGGGTCAAAACTGTTGCTTTTGGCTCAAGAAAAACGTAGGGCATGACGAAATCGGCAACCGCCTTTCATAGGCGGTTGCCTTCCTTTTTCAGCGTATGAAGGCGGCGGCCTTGCTGCAGGACAACAGATTGCTTGTTCCCGGCCATGAAAGGCCGATGGCGCGGCCGGTGGCGGGAATAGATCGGCTGCGGGCGCATCTGCCCCACGCTGCCGTCATCCTCTTTGCCTCCGTCGTGGCGCTGTTCAGCCTGGTGCCGCTTGGCTTCATCGGCTGGATAACCTTTGATGTCGGCTGGCAGACCGTCAAGGAATTGGTGTTCCGCGCGCGCGTCGGCGAATTGCTCGTCAACACGGTGCTGTTGGAAGCCTTTACCATTCCGCTGTCGATCGCTCTTGCCGTGACGCTCGCCTGGCTGGTCGAACGGACGGACATACCCTTCGCCCGGCTGTGGTCGTGGCTGGCGGTTGCGCCGCTCGCGGTGCCGGCCTTCGTCCATAGTTACGCCTGGATCAGCCTCGTTCCGGGCATGCGCGGCCTGCAGAGCGGCGTCTTTGTTTCCGTGCTCGCCTATTTTCCGTTTCTCTACCTCCCGGTCGCCGCCGCCTTGCGTCGGCTTGATCCCGCCATCGAGGATGCTGCCGCCTCCCTCGGCCTTGGGCCTTGGCGTCTGTTCTTCCGTACGATCCTGCCGCAGCTGCGCTTCGCCATCTGCGGCGGCTCGCTGCTGATCGCGCTGCATTTGCTGTCGGAATACGGTCTCTACGTGATGATCCGTTTCGACACCTTCGCTACCGCCATCGTCGACCAGTTCCAATCCGCCTATAACAGCCCCGCGGCCAACATGCTGGGCGGTGTCCTTGTCTGCTGCTGCCTGTTTCTGCTGGGTCTCGAAATCCTGTTGCGCGGCAATGAGCGATATGCCCGGGTCGGATCCGGCTCGGCGCGGCCTGCGGATCGCCGGCGGCTCGGCTGGTTCGTGGTGCCGGCGATCGTGCTTCAGGTGGGGCTGGCGGCTCTGGCGCTCGGCGTTCCTCTCGTAACGCTGGTGCGGTGGCTCTATCTCGGCGGGCTCGAGGTCTGGCGTGTCGACACGGTCGGCAATGCTTTCGCGCAAACCATCGTTCTTGCTATCGCCGGCGGCGCGCTTGCGACGATTGCTGCCGCACCGATGGCCTGGCTCTCCGTGCGCGCACCGGGGCGTCTCCAGCGCCTGCTCGAGGCCTGCCACTACTATGTCGGCTCGTTGCCGGGTGTGGTCGTGGCGCTCGCGCTGGTGACGATTACGGTCCGTCTCGTTCTGCCTCTCTATCAGACCTTCGCGACCCTTATTGTTGCTTACATACTGCTGTTTCTGCCGCGTGCCATGGTGGGCCTCCGGGCCAGTATCGCCCAGGCACCCGTGGAGCTGGAGCGTGCCGCGATGGGCCTTGGCCGCACGCCCGCCCAAGCAGTGAGGCAGATCACCATGCGGTTGGCTGCGCCGGGTGCGGCGGCCAGCGTCGCGCTTGTTGGTCTCGGGATTACCAACGAGCTCACCGCGACATTGATGCTGGCGCCGAATGGGGTGGAGACGCTTGCCACGAGGTTCTGGTCGCTGACCAGCGAGATCGATTACGTGGCGGCGGCGCCATACGCATTCATGATGGTCGTGTTATCGCTGCCGCTCACGCTTCTTCTTTATGCCCAATCGAAACGGACTGCCGGACAATGACGCTGCTTACGATCGATCGCATCAGCAAGCGTTACGGGCATGTCCAGGCATTGCAGAATATTTCACTCGATGTTGCCGCCGGAAGCCGCACTGCCGTCGTCGGGCCTTCAGGGTCGGGTAAGACGACGCTGCTGCGCATCATCGCCGGTTTCGAGCAACCCGACGGCGGTCGCGTGACGCTCGACCGTGAGCTTCTGGCTGACGGTCCTGTAGCGGTGCCCGCACACAAACGAGGCATCGGTATCGTGTCACAGGACGGCGCGCTGTTTCCCCATCTGAGTGTCGCCGACAATATCGGCTTCGGCTTCGAGCGCGGTGCGCCCGATCGCGAACGACGCATTATCGAGCTGCTTGATATGGTCGAGCTTGACCGCAACATGCTCACCCGTCGGCCGCACCAGCTTTCCGGTGGCCAACAGCAGCGTGTGGCCCTTGCCCGCGCACTTGGCCGCAAGCCGCGCTTGATGTTGCTCGACGAACCGTTTTCGGCACTCGATACAGGACTGCGCGAGAATATGCGGAAGGCCGTGGCGCGCGTTCTTCAGTCCGCAGGTATCACGACGATCCTCGTTACTCATGATCAGGCGGAAGCACTCTCCTTTGCCGATCAGGTTGCCGTCCTGCGGGAAGGCAGATTGATCCAGGCCGGGTCGCCGCAATCGGTTTACCTGCAGCCCCTCGATCGGGAGACAGCCCTGTTCCTCGGCGACGCCGTGATGCTTCCGGCGATCGTTCGCAACGGCTTTGCTGACTGCGCGCTCGGCCGCGTGGCGGTCGACGGGGACCGCCAGGGCAAGGTCGAGATCATGCTGCGGCCCGAACAGATCAGGGTCGTTGCTGATGAAAGCGAGCAGACTTATCGCGGACGTGTCGTCGAAGTGGAATTCGGTGGAGCGACCTGCACTGTCGCCGTGTCGCTTGAGGGAGTGGCCCTGCCGCCGATCATGATCAAGACATCGAGCGTGGCGCTTCCGGAGCGCGGAGATCGTGTTCGTCTCGATATCGCCGGCAAGGCGCACGTTCTCGGAAGCCGCTGATCAGGCGATCTTCAGTTCAGAGCCTTCGTCTTCCGACAGCCAGCCACCGCTAAAGCCCGCCAGTTCAAGACCGCGCCGGATGACGGGTGACCGTCGCATCAGGCCCCAGATGAAGTCGGACCGATCGTTTTCGATCGTCATCACAAGAAGTCCCTGATCGATGCCGACGCAGCGATCGTCCACCCAGCCTTCCGGTCGCTTGGTCTTCACGGTCGGATTGAACCCGCCGGGGAAACGATCCTCGTAGAGCAGGTTCGGATACGTGGACATCAGGGCGCGAAGGCCATCGAGCGACGCCTGGCGGTCATACGGCAGCGACGCGAGTGCGGCCCAGGGTGCGATGGTGCCGTCATCTGGTCCGAGCGGTGCGCCGCGCGCGGCATAGCCGAGCACGCGCGGATGGCGACCACCACGCATGTTGCGCGTCGGAGGCGGGCCATCCGAGGCGGATAGACCCCAGATGTCCTTGTTGTAGCCGACGAAGTGGCCGGGATTGCGCTCCGCGTAGTCACGCTGCACGGCAATCGATACCTGGGTGTTGCGGAAATAATCCCAGTTGCGATCGGCCATCGCCTTGTCCTGGATTCCGCGGAAATCAATCCAGGCATGCGAGAAAAAGTGAATGAAGAGCGGGCCGGCATAGACATAAGGTTGGTCGCCGAACAGCATCCAGGAGTAGCTTGCGGAAAAGGCATCGTAGCTCGACGTCGGGATCGGATGCGTCGGGGAAGCCAGCGCCAGCGTATAAAGCAGGATCGCTTCGTCGTAGCCCTGCCAGCGCCAGCGCAGGAAGCCACTGCCCGGCTTCCAGCCCATGCAAATGGTCTGGCCTTTGTTCAGCGCCCAGTGCCAGTCGATTCTCTCGTAAACCAAGTTCGCGAGCCTGCGGATCTCCGTCTCGGCTTCGGTATTGCGATCAAAATAGGCCGCGGCCGTCAACATGCCTGCAACCAGAAGCGTGGTGTCGATGGTTGACAGCTCGCTGTTCCAGGCCCGATGGCCGGTGTCCATATGCAGAAAGTGATAGAAGAAGCCGCGATAGCCGATCGCATGCCGCTCACGACCTTGGTGACCGTTGGCAAAGAAGCAAAGCGTCTTCAGCGTGTACTCGATCGCGTCGGAGCGCTGCATCCAGCCACGCTCGACAGCGACGGGATAGGACGACAGGGAAAAGCCGACCGCGGCGATGCTGCAGGGAACACCCGCGATGGACGTGTCCGCGACCAGCCCGTTGTCGGGATTGTAGTGCTTCGGGAAATAATTGAATGCGCCTTGCTGAAGCCTGTCGATCAGCGCGACATCCGTTTCCTCGGTCCGTTGTAACATACGTGCCAAGCCCAACTTGTTATTCAGCCCCGACACCAACATGGCGAAGCGTCGTGTGCAATTCAATGATTTTTGGAGGGACAAAAGCACGCGGGGCCGCCATCTCGGCCGCCGCGTGCGGTTATGCGCCGGTAAACACCGTCCGCCGGGACGCCGTGGCGTGAAGCCATTGCCTCGTTCGCGCCTCCGGATCAGCGCTCAGCGTAATGTCAGTAACGACAGCAGCGCTATCTGCTCCATGGGCGAAGACGGTCTCGATGCGATCGGCGTTCAACCCGCCGATGGCAACGAGTGGCAGGTCGCCCACTCGCGCCTTCCATATGCGGAGGCGTTCCGGTCCTTGCGGCGACCATTTCATCTGCTTGAGAATGGTCGGATAGATCGGGCCGAGCGCGATATAATCCGGCTTTGCCGCCATCGCTGTATCGAGTTCAGCATCATCGTGGGTTGACAGCCCGAGCTTCAAGCCGGCGGCACGAATGGTGCCGAGATCGGCCGCTTCCAGATCCTCCTGACCGAGGTGGACGAAATCGCATCCTTCCTCGACGGCAAGCTGCCAGTAGTCGTTGATGATCAGCTGACAACCATGCACAGCGCAAATTGTCTTTGCTGTTCGGATTTCGGCGCGCAGCTCGGCCGCTGTTTTATTTTTGATCCGCAACTGCACAAGCTTGACGCCGAGCGGCACCAGCCGCGCAATCCACTCGGCACTATCGACGATGAGATAAAAGGGATCGAGCTTCATGCGAATACGGCCTTTCCGATGATCGGTGTCGACGGAACCGCGACATCGCGCGGCTCCAGCATGCCGGCACCGAAGGCCTCGTGGCCCGATTCGATCGCCTTGGCGAATGCACTGGCCATGGCAACCGGGTGGCCGGCGCCGGCAACGGCGGTGTTCAAGAGGACGGCGTCGAAGCCGAGCTCCATGACGGTTGCCGCGTGCGATGGCCGACCGATGCCGGCGTCAATGATGAGCGGAACGTCCGGGAAATGTGCGCGCATGGAGCGCAGCGCCGTGAGGTTCAGCGGCCCCGCGGCACTGCCGATTGGGGCGCACCAGGGCATCAATACGCCGCAACCCGCTTCGAGCAGCTTCTCCGCCACCACGAGGTCGTCGGTCGTGTAAGGAAAGACCTGAAAGCCGTCGGCTGAAAGAATGCGTGCGGCCTCCACCAGGCCGAAAACATCGGGCTGAAGCGTATCGTGATTGCCGATCACTTCCAGCTTGATCCAATTGGTGCCGAACAGTTCGCGTGCCATCTTAGCCGTCAGCACGGCCTCGGAGACCCCATGGCAGCCGGCTGTGTTCGGCAGAACCCGAACGCCGAGCGCCCTGATCATCTCGAAGAAGGTACCGCCATTTCGCCCACCGGCTGTCTCGCGGCGCAGGGAGATAGTGACGATCTCCGTTTTCGATCGCTTCACGGCCTCCGCGAGGATCGCCGGTGAGGGATATCGTGCGGTACCGAGAAGCAGGCGAGAGGAGACTTCGGTGTCGTAAAGCTTAAGCATGGTCAGCCCCCCTGCATCGGCGACAGGATTTCGATCCGATCGTTGTCGTTGAGTGCGTGGTCGGCACGATCCTCGCGGTGGACGATTTCGCCGTTGACGGCAGTCGCCAGCCAGTCGCCTTCGTATTCCATCAGCGTCAGCAGTTCGGACAGCGTTGGTGCAATGAGGTCGTGATGCTCGCCGTTGACGATCAGTTTCATCGGCTTTTTCCTCCTGGTTCAGTTCTGGAGAAGACAAGGTCCGCAGCGTCCTGCGCCATTGCGGGCGCCAGCAGGAAGCCATGGCGATAGAGGCCGTTGAGCACGACCGCATCATGCTCGAGGACAACGCGGGGAAAATTGTCGGCAAATGCCGGGCGGATGCCGACGCCGGTTTCGACGACGGCAGCGTCCGCGAAGGCGGGATGCACTGCATAGGCGGCGTTCAGCAGCTCCATCATTGAACGCGCCGAGATCGGACCGCCGAACTCCGTCTCGATCATGGTGGCGCCCACCATGAAGAGGCCATCTCCACGCGGAACGACATAAACGGGGAAGCGGGGATGCAGCAGGCGAACGGGTCTGGCGAGGGTAACTTCGCGGGTTTCCAGATAGAGCATTTCGCCGCGAACGCCGCGAAGTCCGCTCGTTTGCCCGATTCGTGCTGCGCCCGTGCAGTCCACGATGTCGTCGTAGTCGGTATGTTCGGTGACTTGCTCGATGAATGCGACACGCCGGGCGAGGAGCTTTTCTCGCAGCAGACCCAACACGCGCCTTGGATCGAGATGTCCTTCCAACGCGAAGAACAGGGCCCGCCTGAAGCGCCCAGCAAAAGCCGGCTCCAACGCGGCGATTTGCTCTTCGCCCAACCATTCATGGCCGCTGGTGCGACCGGCAAAGCGATCGAGTTCGCTTTGGTCGCGCGCGGGAGCAACGACCAGCGTTCCGTTTCGGTGTACCTCGCCCGACAGCATCGTGTCCCACCGGTCGATGGCATCGCGGCCGCGCAGCAAGACGGCTTCGTCCCCGCTTTCACGCTCACACCAGGGCGCGAGCATGCCGCCCGCGAGCCAGGAGGCTGCTTGGCTAGAGCTTGGATCCGCAACGGTGACGTCGACACCACGAAGACTGAGTTCGTGCGCGACCGCGAGGCCGGCAACGCCGGCCCCTTTGACTAGGACATGCATCTCAGTCACGCGACCCTTGGGTGGCGTCGATCGGCATATAGAGATCGCCGCCCTCGCGGTATTTCGCCGCCATGGCGTCGAGCCCTTCCTTCTGCGCCTCGGCGCGGATGTCGTGCGAGATCCGCATCGAGCAGAACTTCGGGCCGCACATGGAGCAGAAGTGCGCCACCTTGTGCGCTTCCTTCGGCAGTGTCTCGTCGTGGAAGCTGCGGGCTGTCTCGGGATCCAGCGACAGGTTGAACTGATCCTCCCAGCGGAATTCGAAGCGGGCGCGCGACAGTGCGTCGTCGCGCAATTGAGCTGCCGGGTGTCCCTTGGCGAGATCGGCGGCATGAGCGGCGATCTTGTAGGTGATGACACCGGTTTTGACGTCGTTGCGGTCGGGGAGACCCAGGTGCTCTTTCGGGGTGACGTAGCAGAGCATCGCCGTCCCGAACCAGCCGATCATAGCAGCACCGATGCCGGAGGTGATGTGATCGTAGCCCGGTGCGATGTCGGTGGTCAGCGGCCCCAGCGTATAAAACGGTGCTTCGCCGCAAACGGCGAGCTGCTTATCCATGTTTTCCTTGATCTTGTGCATCGGCACGTGGCCGGGGCCTTCGATCATCACCTGGCAGTCCTTAGCCCAGGCGATCTTCGTCAGTTCGCCGAGGGTTTCCAGTTCGGCGAATTGCGCGGCGTCGTTGGCATCGGCAATTGAACCCGGACGCAGGCCGTCGCCGAGCGAGAACGAGACGTCATAGGCGCGGCAGATGTCGCAGATTTCCTCGAAGTGCTCATAGAGGAAGCTCTCGCGGTGGTGATGAAGACACCACTTGGCCATGATCGAGCCGCCACGCGAGACGATGCCGGTGACGCGGTTGACGGTCAGCGGGATGTAGTGAAGCCGCACCCCGGCATGGATCGTGAAGTAGTCGACGCCCTGCTCCGCCTGTTCGATGAGGGTGTCTCGATAGACTTCCCAGGTCAGGTTCTCGGCAATGCCCTCGACCTTCTCCAGTGCCTGATAGAGGGGAACGGTGCCGATCGGCAGTGGAGAGTTGCGAATGATCCATTCGCGAATGTTGTGGATGTTGCGGCCGGTGGAAAGATCCATGACGGTATCGGCGCCCCAGCGTGCCGCCCAGACCATCTTCTCGACCTCTTCGGCCATGGAAGAGGTGACGGCGGAGTTGCCGATATTGGCGTTGATCTTCACCAGAAAGTTCCGGCCGATGATCATCGGTTCGGATTCGGGGTGATTGATGTTGGCGGGAATGATCGCACGACCGGCAGCCACTTCCTGCCGGACGAATTCCGGGGTGACGTAATCCGGAATCCGAGCGCCGAAGCTCTCGCCATCGCGCGTGATGGCTTCCGCCTGTGCCTTGCGGCCGAGATTTTCGCGGATCGCGATGAACTCCATCTCGGGCGTGATGATGCCGGCGCGGGCATAGGCGAGCTGGGTGACGGCCTTGCCGTCCTTTGCGCGGAGCGGCTGGCGCTTGGCAGGAAATTCCGGCGTCAGCCGTTCGCCACTGGCAAAGCCGTTATCCTCAGGGCGCACCTGGCGGCCCTGATAGGCTTCGACATCGCCGCGAGCGAGGACCCAATTGCGACGCGGTTCCGGAAGCCCTTGCTCGATGCTGATGTCAGCACCTTCGACCGTATAGATGCCTGAGGAATCATAGACCGTGACCGGCGGTTCCCCTGATGTCGGGTGGACGCTGATTTCGCGCATCGGCACGCGGATGTCGGCGTGAATTTCCCCCGGAATGTAGATTTTCCGAGAGGCCGGCAATGGGCCTGTCGTAACGGTCGGGGTGATGTTCTTTGCGGCAATATTCATGGTTGAGGCTCCAAGTTTTAGGTTTGGAGACCCAGTCCTCAGCCGGAATGATGAAAAGACGCCGACACGGATTCCACGCGAGAATCCAATGCCTTCGAGCGCTTGCACCGTCCCTACGCCAGTATGAACTGGATCAGGTTCAACGGGTCACTGCGCACGATAGCAGTATCTCAGCCCCCTGCCGGGACCCCCCTGGTGAATGTGAAAAGGTTAGAGCCAGAGCAGCCGAGCTGTCAAGCCGACTGCCGCAGCCTACATCGAAAGGTCCAGCGCACGGCCTTCGAAGAGGCGGCTCTGCGACCCCTCGAGATGCGCCTTCATCAGCGCCCGCGCATCTTCCGCGCGGCCTTCGACGATAGCGAGGTAAATCTTGTTGTGCTCCTCATAGACTTGCTCAAGGCCTTGACGCGGACCAAGGAGCGATAGGCCGTGAAGGTGCATGCCGACCGCGATATGCGCCTTCAGGGCATCGATCGAGGCCGTGTAGTAGTGGTTGTTGGCAGCTTCCGTGACCGCACGATGGAACGTGAAGTCGGCGTCGGTGCGATGAAGCTGGTGGCTGGTCGCCTCACGCAGATCGGCTAGCGCTGCGGCAATCTTCTGAATCGCCGCCTCGTCACGGCGCTTGGCGGCAAAGTAGGCGGCTGCGGGCTCGATCGTCAGGCGAAACTCATAGCAGCGCTGGATGTCGGCGATCGTCTTGACCGGCGAATAGGAAAGCTGCGCCGTTGGTGAGCCGTGGGCGCTGACAAAGGTACCGGCTCCTTGCCTGGCATAGACGATCCCCTGATCGCGCAACCGTGCCAACGCGTCGCGCACGATGGGGCGCGAGACACCAAGCATCGATGCAAGCTCGTGCTCACCAGGCAGGCGTGAATCCGGCGGATAGTTTCCCGAGCGAATACGCTCCTGCAATTGGTCGAAGACCCGATCGACCAGCTTGACGGCCTTGCCGCGCTCCGGCTTAGCCGCAGGCGCCGCTTGCGCATTCGCCGATACACCGTTTGCTTCGTCCACTTTCATTCTCCCCGCCGGCATTGTCTTATGCCGCCTGATTCTGTGCAATCAGTCTTACCAAACTATCAGAACTACCGAAGCCCCCGGACTTAACCGCGCATCGGAAACGCAGGCCATCTGACGTTACGACGTCAAACCAGGGAATACCCGCCTCGATTTCGCCCTGTGGCCTCAGGACTCGAATTCCGAGTGCGTGAAACACTGCCAACGCCGTATCGCCGCCGCCGACCACCAGCATTTCCGGG
>Ga0075365_10000611_pt1 | contig 14048 bp, 14 predicted proteins | sample EndMetdeltDD1765_FD_71387 | JGI IMG/M metagenome (GOLD analysis project Ga0075365, IMG submission 71387) | Populus endosphere microbial communities from Tennessee, USA - Endosphere MetaG P. deltoides DD176-5 | ecosystem: Host-associated > Plants > Roots > Endosphere | place: USA: Tennessee... | reverse complement strand
CTGTTCATCGCCGCCCACGCGCTCCTGCAGCGTGCTGGTGTAGTCGGGAATCGCGCGCTGCAGCGCGCGATTCCCGACTACACCAGCACGCTGCAGGAGCGCGTGGGCGGCGATGAACAGATCCGCGAGAAGCTCAATCTCGCAGGTCTGGTCAACGATCAGAACAGGGAACTCGCGAACTGCACCGACGGTGCCCCCGAGCTGGAAAGTTGCGGTACCGCGCCGGACATCAAGAACATCACCGCGTGGCTGAACACCCCGAACGGCAGTGCGGTCGACCTGAAGTCGCTGCGCGGCAAGGTGGTACTCGTCGACTTCTGGGCGTACTCGTGCATCAACTGCCAGCGCGCCACTCCGCACCTCGTCGACTGGTATGACACCTACCGCGACCTCGGTTTCGAGGTCATCGGCGTACACACCCCGGAGTACGCATTCGAGCGTGTCGAAAGCAATGTCGCCGCTGGCGCAAACGATTTGGGTATCACCTATCCCGTCGCGCTCGACAACGGCTATTCGACGTGGACGAACTACCGCAACCGGTACTGGCCGGCCAAATATCTCATCGACGCCTCGGGCACCGTCCGCCACATCAAGTTCGGCGAGGGAGACTACGACACCACCGAGCGCTTGATCCGCCAGCTGCTCACCGAAGCCAACTCGTCGGCGCAGTTACCGCCACCGGTCGACGCCGAAGACACGACACCACAGCAGGGGACGACGCCCGAGACGTATCTGAGCGTCGGCAAGGTCGTCAACTACGGCGGCACCGGTACCTACGACGAGGGATCGTTCAATTTCAGTTACCCCCAACGACTTCGCGACGACAGCTTTGCGCTGAGCGGCGATTGGGCGCTGGACTACCAGGGGGCGACGGCGCAGGGCGCCACCTCCGGCATCGCGCTGAATTACCACGCGAAGGACGTCTACATCGTGGCGGGCGGCAACGGCACACTGACGGTCACCCGCGACGGTGTAATAACCACCGTGCCCATCAGTGGGCCGCCGACTCTGCATCAGATCGTTGATGATTCCAACGTGAATCGTGGACGACTGGACGTCGCTGTACCTGCTGGAATGCAAGTCTTTTCATTTACCTACGGCTGAGGACCCATCCATATCGGGCACAGCTCCGAACAACCAATGAAGAGATGAAGAGGCGGCACCCGCCGTCCCCAACGAAAGGAAGCGAATTCATGCATGCACAGAGGACTTTGGGGGTCGGCTTCGCCGCTATCGCCGCTCTTGGGCTTTCCCTGGGCACGGCGACCAGCGCGCAGGCCGAGATGGTAGGAACGGGCTGTTCGGCCTACGCACAGCAGGTGCCGACGGGTCCGGGCTCGGTTCAGGGCATGGCGATGGACCCAGTCGCGACCGCCGCGTCGAACAATCCCATGCTGACCACGTTGACCAAAGCGGTTTCCGGACAGCTCAATCCGCAGGTGAACCTCGTCGATACGCTCAACGGCAACCCGAGCCTCACGGTGTTCGCGCCCACCGACGAGGCCTTCGCCAAGCTCGATCCGGCGACCATCGAAAAGCTCAAGACCGATGCTCCGCTTCTCACCAGCATCCTGACCTACCACGTGGTTGAGGGCCAGGCGACCCCCGCCCAGGTCGTCGGCAATCACAAGACGATGCAGGGCGCCGATGTCGCTGTCACGGGTATGGGGAACGACCTACGGGTCAACAACGCATCCGTGGTCTGCGGTGGCGTGCAGACGGCCAACGCCACCGTCTACATGATCGACACCGTCCTGATGCCGCCGATGAATTGACCTGCAGCACAAGCTGATCAGGAAGGCAGCCCGGCTCCCCGGCCGGGCTGTTTTCCGTCCGCTCATCGGGGTGACACCGCCGACGGATCGACGGACGCTTCGATCTTCTGAATCGTGTTGTTCCGCAACGTGAAAACCAGCACGGCGAACAGCCGGCCGTCCATGAACGCCAGCACCGCCGGCTGACCTGCCGGTCCGCTGACCAACGTGGCGCCCTGTCCGAGGTAGCGCAGCAGATTGACGGCGACATCGTGCGGACCGTGGTTGATCTGCGGCGGCGGGGCCCCCTCGCCGAGGATCGTGCCGACTCCCCATACCGTTGGATCCAGGATGGCGGTCAGCCCTTGCAGGTCGCCGTTGGCGCACGCGGTGATGAATTTCTCGGTGACCCGTTGATGTTCGGCGTCACCGACCTCGGCCAGCCTCGGTGATGCATCGGAGAACTTCGCCCTGGCTCTGCGGGCCAGCTGCCTGCAGGTGCCGACAGGTCGGCCGACGGTCTCGGCGATCTCCTCGAACGGCAGCTGGAAGACATCGTGGAGCACGAACGCGACCCGCTCCCCCGGGCTGAGCCGACGCAACACCTCCAGCAGCGCCGCGCGGACCTCATCGTCGAGGGTGACCCGGTCCGCGGGATCGAGCTCGGGCGAAGATGCGCTCTCGAGCGCACCGGAGTCGTCGGCGTATTCGTGTCGGACGCGCGCCGAGCGGAGCTGATCGAGGCAGAGACGTCCGGCGACGACGGTCAGCCAGGCACGCAGGTCCTCGATCTGTTCGGCATCCGCGCGCGCGAGACGCAGGAACGCCTCCTGCGCGACGTCCTCGGCCGCGCCGACGTCGCCGAGCATCTGATAGGCGAGATTCACCAGGTAGGGGCGGTGATCGCGCCAGGCCGCATCGACCGAACCTGAGCTGCTCATGATTCAAGGACGAAACACGACGTCGAAAAGTTACGGACTTCATTCCGTAACTTTCTCGCTGGCTGTCTCGTCCTAGCTGCCATGAACGCAATTCTTGTCACGGGCGCAACCGGCAACGTCGGCCGCCCTCTCGTCACACGACTCGCCGACGCGGGAACGGAGGTCCGCGCGGTCACCCGGTATCCGAACGCCGCTGAGTTTCCGGACGGAGTTCAGGTAGTGACCTCCGCCGCGGCCGGACTCGACGGTGTATCCGCGGTGTTTCTCAATTCGCGCGCACTCGCCGATGACCTCGCCTCGGTCGTGAACGCCGCACGGCGAGCCGGGGTAACTCGCCTTGTGGCGCTGTCGGCGATCAACGCCGACGACGACTTCTCGCGGCAGCCGTCGCGCTTTCGCGGCGACCGCAACCAGGAGGTCGAACAGCTCGCGGTCGGTTCCGGCCTCGAGTGGGTGAGTCTGCGACCGACCGTGTTCGTCTCCAACTTCTTCGGCATGTGGGCTCCCCAGATCCACGCGGGCGACGTCGTCATGGGGCCGTTCGCGCGGGCGTCGACCGCGCCGATAGCCGACCGTGACGTGTCCGCGGTCGCCGCCCACGCGCTGCTCACCGATGATCTTGTCGGCCAACGGATTCCGCTGACCGGTCCGCAGGCATTGACGAACACGGAGCTGGTCGACATCGTCGGCGGTGTCCTCGGCCGTCGGCTCTCTTATCGCGAGATCCCCGCCGAGCAGGTGCGTCAACGCTTCGTCGACATCGGCTTTCCGGCCACGTTCGCCGACGCCTACGTCGCGATGCTTGCCGCGACGGTCGACACGCCCGCGCTGGTGACTCACGAGGTCGAGAAGATCCTCGGTCGACCGGCCGAATCGTTCGCCGACGCGGTATCGGCGCATCAGGAGTTGTTCACGAACCATCAAGGGAGAGAGTATGTCTGACCTCCGACCGCCGTGGTACCTCAAGCCGATGAACCGGTTCGTCAAGGCGATCCAGAAGCTCGGCATCCCGGCCGGCCCGTCACAGATCCTGACTGTGCCGGGCCGGAAGTCGGGCAAGCTACGCAGTACGCCCATGACACCGTTCGCGCACGAAGGCGGCCTCTACACCGTCGCCGGCTATCCCGGCGCGGACTGGGCGGCCAACGCCCGCGCGGCCGGGGCGGGAACCCTCACCCGGGGGCGCAGATCCCGACGAGTCAAGATCGTGGAACTGAACGCTTCCGATGCGGCACCGGTCCTGCGCAGCTTCGCCGTCGAAGTTCCGGTCGGGGTTGGATTCGCGAAGCGGTCCGGATTGGTGCGCGAGGGCACACCGGACGAATTCGCGGCGCTCGCCGGTGAGTTGGCGGTCTTCCGCTTCGACCCGCCGGACTAGCCGGCACCGAGCTGCTGGTACAGCCCGAACATGTCGAGCTGGCCGCGGTGGGTGACCAGCATGTCGCCCTGAAATCGGTCGATGTGAATGCCTGCCACCGATATCGATTTCCCAGTCGGGGCGATGCCACGGAACTCACCGGTGTGCGTGCCGACGAAGCGGCAGCGCGATACGCCGTGCGAACCGTCGACCAGCACCTCGTCGAGTTCGTGACGACCGTCGGGAAACGCGGTGAAGAATTCATCGAGGCGGACGATCCATTCGTCCCAGCCGACCGGGCCGCCACCGCCGACCTCGACGACCACTCGCTGCGACACCACAGCTTCGAGTGTCCCCCGGTCATTTCGGTCGATGGCCGCATACAGACAGTTGACGAGCGCGCGGATCTCCTCACCTTCAAAACTCATGACCGCACCTTCCCGATGATGTTCTTGGCGAAGCGCTCGATGGGCCCGCGGTAGCGCTCGACATCGTCTCCGGGCAGGTCCTCACCCATCCACGGTGCGCACATCACCGCGGTGATACCGGCGTCCTCGGCCCGCTTGTACAGGTCCGCTGACGGCGGTTCCAACAGCGCAAGCGTGATGTCGAAAGGTTCGCTGCCCCTGCCATATTCATGTCGCAGCTTCGTGACCCTGGTCGCATAGGACACCGCTTCGTCCCATCCGTACGCGTAGCCGACCCAGCCGTCGCAGAGTTTCGCCGCGCGCCGAAGCGCTGCGTCCGACTCACCGCCGCAGTGGATCGGAACCGGCTCCTCGGGGTGAGGTTCGATCATCATCTCGGGCACCTGGTAGTGCTCCCCGCTCCACGACACCCAACCCCCACCCCACAGCGCGCGAAGGGCCGGGATCATCTCGTTGAGCCGCTTGCCGCGGGTCGTGAAGTCCTGGCCCAGGATGTCGTACTCCTCGCGCATCCATCCGACACCGACGGCCAATGACACCCGGCCCTGTGACAGTGCCGCCGCGGTCGCGACCTGCTTGGCCACCTCAAGCAGCGGTCGCGCCGGCGCGACGTACACGGCGTTGGAGAACCGCAGCCGGCTCGTCACCGCCGCCATCGCACCGATCTGCACCCAGCAGTCCGGCCACGACGTCTCCGGCGGCCACGGGGGCTTACCGCTGGGGTGGTCCGGATAGGGCGAGGACAGGTTCCTGGGATAGATGAGGTGATCGGCGGTCACCATGCCGTCGTAGCCGGCCTCGTCGAGCATGCGTGCCAGCGGCAGGATTTCTGACGTTTTCATGAACGGAGTGCCCGACCAAAACTGCATCCTGTTTCTCTACCGGGAAATTGGGGCAGCATCAATGGCATGCCCACACTGCTGTGGTTCCGGCGCGATCTGCGAGTGCACGACCTGCCCGCTCTGCTGGACGCGTCGGCCGCCGACGGCGACGTCCTCGCCTGCTATGTCCTTGACCCGCGGCTGAAGGCGTCCTCGGGGCAACGCCGGCTGCAGTACCTGTACGACGCATTGCGTGATCTGCAGGGCAGCCTGGATGGGCGTCTGCATGTGTCCCGTGGCCGTCCGGAGAAGCGAATTCCGGTCCTGGCGAAGGCGATCGGCGCCTCCGCGGTGCACGTGTCCGAGGACTACACGCCGTTCGGCAGGCGGCGCGACGACGCGGTGCGCGACGCGCTCGGCGACGTACCCCTCGAAGCGTCGGGATCGCCCTACCTGGTCTCGCCGGGGCGGGTCACCAAGGACGACGGCACGCCGTACAAGGTGTTCACCCCGTTTTTCGCCGCGTGGCAGAAGCACGGCTGGCGCTCCCCTGCGTCGTCCGGCCCGAAATCCGCGCAGTGGATCGACCCGAAGGATGTCCCGGGTAGGGTCGAGATCCCCGATCTCGGTGTCGAGCTGGAACTGCCTGCGGGCGAGAGCGCGGCCCGACGTCAATGGAAGTCGTTCGTGGGCAAGCAAGTCGAGGGTTACAAGGACGACCGCAACCGGCCGGACCTGCCCGCCACCAGCCGGATGTCGGCGCATCTCAAGTTCGGCGCCATCCACCCGCGCACCATGGCGGCCGACCTCGGCAAGGGTGTGGGTGCCCAGGCCTATCTGCGCGAGTTGGCCTTCCGCGACTTCTACGCCGCCGTGCTCAACGAATGGCCCGACAGCGTCTGGTGGAACTGGAACAAGTCGTTCGACAAGATCCAGGTCGACGACGACGAGAACGCGCACAAGCTGTTCGACGCATGGAAAGCCGGCCGCACCGGGTTCCCGATCGTCGATGCCGGTATGCGGCAGCTCGCCGAAACCGGCTTCATGCACAACCGCGTGCGCATGATCGTGGCGTCGTTTCTCGTCAAGGACCTGCATTTGCCGTGGCAGTGGGGCGCGCGCTGGTTCCTCGATCAACTGGTCGACGGCGACATGGCGAACAACCAGCACGGCTGGCAGTGGGCCGCGGGATGTGGCACCGACGCCGCACCGTATTTCCGGGTGTTCAACCCGACGACCCAGGGCGAGAAGTTCGATCCCGACGGCGAATACGTGCGCCGATGGGTTCCCGAAATCGACGACGACGACTACCCGGATCCGATCGTCGATCACAAGGAAGAACGGGCCGAGGCCCTGCGCCGTTACGGCGCGATCACTTGATGATCTGTCCGCCGTCGACCGGCAGCGCCACCCCGGTGAGGTACCGACCCGAGTCACCACAGAGGTACACCATCGTGTCGCTGATGACCTCCGGCTCGACCGGTGGATTGTCGAGCAGCGGCTGCTGCGACGGACTGAAATTCGGGTGCTCCATGGACCACTCGGCCATCGCCTCGTTGTAGATCATCGGCGTCGCCACACCACCGGGATGCACCGTGTTGACGCGAATGTTCTTCTCGGCCAGCGCGATTGCGAAGTGGCGCATCAACCCGATCACACCGTGCTTGGCGGCGGTGTATCCCGCGGCGCCGTGGCTGGCCGTGCCGAAATCAACGGTTACCGGCCGGAAGCCCGCGGCCGAGCTGGTGATCACGATGGCCCCACCGTCTCCGTGCCCCAGCATCGCGGGCAAGGCCGCGACAATCGTGAAGTAGACGCCGTTGAGCATCACGTTCACCGCGTCGACGAACGCCCCGATCTGCGCGCCCGGCTCGCCGGCGGCCGGCAGAATCCCGGCATTGGCGAGCACGAAGTCGATTCGCCCGAACTCCGCAGCACCCTTTGCCACCACGGCCTTCAGCTGTTCGAAGTCGCGGACGTCCGCGCGCTCTGCGACGATCCGGCGTCCGGTCTTCTCGACCAGTTTCACGGTCTCGTCGAGATCATCGGGTGTCGCCATCGGATAGGCGACACTGTCGATCTGATCGCACAGATCCACCGCGATGATGTCGGCGCCCTCCTCGGCGAACCGCACCGCGTGCGCACGGCCCTGACCGCGCGCCGCACCGGTGATGAAAGCGACTTTTCCGTCGAACTGGTCTGCCATGACGCATGACCCTACGGGCGCGCGCAATACCGTCGATAACCGCGTATGCCAGAATGTCGGCAGTTGTCCGCCCACCCCGAGGAGAGCCGTGACCACCACTGAGGTCGTGCGTTACACCGGCCACAACGACGTCGACATCGAGGAAGTGCCGTCGGCCAACTGGGGATGGTCCAAGGAGAACCACAAGGCGATCCACCTCGGTGGCATCGTGGCCGCACTCTTCTTGCTGGCGATGCTGCGTGGAAACCACGTGGGTCACGTCGAGGACGGATTCCTCGTCTTCTTTGCGGCACTCATCCTGGTCCTGGTCGGACGCGACTGGTGGCTGCGCCGTCGCGGCTGGATCCGCTAGACCGAACGCAAGGGGCGCAGTGCGTCCGCATTGAGGCTGAACAGCGTCTCAGTTCCTGCCACCTGGTTTTTCGACACCGTTGCGCAGCCCAGGGCGTGTGCCTTGAACGCCCGGGCGGCCGCACTCAACTTGTGTTCGACGGGGTCTGCTTTCCGGCTGAATTCAGCGGGCCAGTCCTGACCCCACACCGTCACCTGGGTCAGTCCGCGCTTGAGAATCCCAAGCACACCCGCCCGAATCCGGTCGTCGGCGAGCACCCTGGCACTGACCCCCAGCGCGCCGCCGAACGACGCCATCTTCATGACGTCCGAGAGCTCGGTACCCGCCTCGAGCGGTGACGCGCCGAGGATCGCGAGCGGCCGCGTGTCGTGGTCGTCGGTGAGCACCACCCTGACGTCCCACCCGGCCCTGGCCTTGTCACACATCCATCCGCCGGCCGATCCGACCAGGTCGACGGTGCTGGCGGCGAGCACGGTCAGCTGATAGCGACGGCTGCCGATGGGACTTGATTCGTCGAGGGGCAAAGGCACCTATGCAGCGTGACACTTTCTCGCGGATCTGTAAAGGATGACTTTTAGGTCCACATAACGATTTCGGTAGATCTGTAAACCCCAGTTTCCCGGTTGGCGCGTGTAGCCCCAGGTCAACCCACCGCGGCGGCGACGGGCATAACGGCTCCGACCTCGGTCAGCTCACCGGTCAGGCCTGACGCCTCGCGGATTTCGACAAACGCCTCGATCATCGCGTCGGTGGCCTCGTGGGGGTCGGCGAGGGTGACGTCGTCGGTGAGCACGGAGATCGCGAGCTGGTCGACGTAGCTCCAAACGGTGATGTTCATCCCGCTGCCGGCGACGACCGGCCCGACCGAGTAGATCTCGGTCACCATGCCGCCTTCGATCACACCGCGCTCGCGCGGACCGGGCACATTCGACACCGTCAGGTTGAACACGCTCGCCGACTCGACGCGCCGGGCCTGGCGGCGGAAGATCCCCGGCGACATCGCCGGCGGCAGATACGACATCCATGCGGGCAGCACCGCGGGCCCGAGCAGCTGATGGTTCTCCTTGGCGATGCCCGTGGACAACGCGGTCAGCCGCACCCGTTCCAGCGGGTCCTCGATATGCACCGGCAACGACGGTGTGATGTAGGTGAACTCGTTGCCCGCCAACCGTTCTCGCGACGGGTTGGTGCTCACCGGCACACCCGCGATCAGTGGCGACTCGGCCACTCCGTCGTAGCGCAGCATGAGTCGGCGCAGCGCACCGGAGACCGTCGCCAGCACGACGTCGTTGAGCGTGACACCCAGGTGCTTGCCGGTCTCCTTCACGTCCGACAACGCCAGCGGGGCCGTCGCGAACCGCCGCGTCGGCGTCACCACGTGATTGACGAAGCTCGGCGGCGGCGCGAAGTTGCGCGCCAGGTCGGGATGGTCGCCGCGTTCCTTGGACCGCCGCCGGACCTTCGATATCCCGGTGGCGGTCTCGCTCACCAGCCGCGGCAACTTGCGAATCAGGCCGACGTGGTCACGCCCCGCCTCGGCCAGCAGGCGTCCCCTGGTGCGCGGCATGTCGTCCAGAGGCGGTAACGCCGCGCCTCCGGACAGGAACGGTTCCATCGCCTTCGCCATCTGGTTGGCCGACGCAACACCGTCGGCCAACACGTGATGCACCTTGTGGATGATCGCGATCCGGTTCCCGGCCAGTCCCTCGGCCAGATACATCTCCCACAGCGGACGGCTGCGATCCAGTGGCGTGCTGGCGATCTCACCGATCAGCGCATCGAGCTCGCGGCGGCCGCCGGGGTCAGGCACCCGCACCTGGTGCAGGTGGTAGTCGAGATCGATGTCGTCGTTCTCCACCCACATCGGGTGGTGCAACTTCATCGGGATGTCCACGAGTTGGTAGCGCAGCGGACTCAGCGCCATCAACCGCGGATAAGCCACCCGGCGAAACAGGTCGAAGTCGAAACCGTCGACACCCGACACGTCGAGCACGCCGATTTTCAGCGTGTGCATGTGGACCTCGGGTGTTTCGCTGTACAGCATCAAGGCGTCCACGCCGTTGAGTCGTTTCACGTTCACCCCGTCCGAGGCCGTACCCGTTGTGTGCCTTCATCACACTCCTTCGTCGGATTAGTCACACGACTTCGACCAAAGAACTCAAACGGTTTTGGTAAAGCTGGATTCATGAGTCTCGTCACCGGACGCGGTCCGCTGAGCAGCGATCCCGCCGGATGGTTCTCGCCGCCATTGGCGAGTGGCACCGTATTTGTCGAACCACATCCACGACGTGTGCAGGGACTGCGTGACGGTCGTGCGGTGATCGACACCGAGCAAGGGCTGTTGGTGCACCGGCCCGACCGCCCGTTGAGCTATGCCTTCCCGATCGGCGCGATCGGGGACCTTCCCAGCGAACCGGTGGCCGAGGCGCCGGGCTACGTCCAGGTCCCGTGGGATGCGGTCGATGCGTGGCTGGAGGAAGGCCGCCGCCTCGTCCACTACCCACCGAATCCGTATCACCGGGTCGATTGTCGGCCCACCGACCGCAGGCTGCGCGTCGCGTTCGACGGCGAGGTCCTGGTGGACACCACCGACACGGTGATCGTCTTCGAAACCGCGCTGGCGCCCCGTCTCTACGTGGCCCCTTCGCTGGTACGCATCGACCTGCTGCGGCGCACGGAGACCAGCAGCTATTGCAACTACAAGGGCTACACGACCTACTGGTCGGCGGTCCTCGGGGACGACGTCGTGGACGACGTCGCATGGAGTTACGAAGACCCATATCCCGAAACCCTGCCCATCCGAGGGCATTTCAGCTTCGATCCGAACAAGGTCGACGTCGTGGCCGAACTGCCTGAGGCGACTCGAAAACCGCGTTGACCGGCTATGACCCACGTCACACAGCCGCATTGACCTCGTTTCCTACGGTTGCGTCACCGTAGGTTACGGTTGCGTACGTTTTCCCTGCTCAGCCACACTTCCATGGAGTTTCTCGAGGCGAAGGGAACCACCTGTGGGGCACTACAAGGCGAACGTGCGCGATATCGAGTTCAACCTGTTCGAGGTGCTTGGGCTGGGCGCAGTTCTGGACTCCGGCAGCTACGGCGATCTCGACGAGGACACCGCTCGCACCATGCTCGATGAAGTCGCCCGGCTCGCCGAAGGGCCGGTCGCCGATTCGTTCGCGGCCGCCGACCGTCACCCACCCGTGTTCGACCCCGCGACGCACTCCGTCAGCGTGCCAAGCGAACTGGCCAAGTCGGTACAGGCGATCAAGGACGCCGACTGGTGGCGTATCGGCATCGCCGAGGAGATCGGCGGAGTGGCGGCGCCCTCCCCGCTGGTGTGGGCCGTCAACGAGATGCTCGCGGCCGCCAACCCGGCCGCAGGCTTCTGGTGGGCGCTGGGCCCGACCATGGCCAACGCGCTCTTCATCGAAGGCAATGACGAGCAGAAGCGTTGGGCCGCAGAAGGTGTGGCGCGAGGCTGGTCGTCGACCATGGTGCTCACCGAACCTGATGCCGGTTCCGATGTCGGGGCGGGCCGAACCAAGGCCATCGCCCAGCCCGACGGCACCTGGCACATCGAAGGCGTCAAGCGCTTCATCTCCGGCGGCGATGTCGGTGACACCGCGGATAACATCTTCCACCTCGTGCTGGCTCGGCCCGAGGGCGCGGGACCGGGCACCAAGGGGTTGAGCCTGTTCTACGTGCCTAAGTTCCTCTTCGATCCCGAAACATTCGAACTCGGTGCTCGCAACGGCGTTTTCGCGACCGGCCTGGAGCACAAGATGGGTTTGAAGGCATCGCCGACGTGTGAACTGACCTTCGGCGACGGCGGTATACCGGCCGTCGGATATCTGGTCGGCGACATCCACAACGGCATCGCGCAGATGTTCACCGTGATCGAGAACGCCAGAATGACGATCGGCGTCAAGTCCGCCGGGACGCTTTCGACGGGATATCTCAACGCGCTGGCTTACGCCAAAGAGCGCCTACAGGGCGCCGACATGACGCAGATGACCGATAAGACGGCCCCGCGCGTAGCGATCATCGCCCATCCTGATGTGCGACGCAGCCTGATGACCCAGAAGGCCTACGCCGAGGGCCTGCGGGCGCTCTACCTGTATGCCGCGGCCCATCAGAACAGCGATGTGGCCCAACATGTCTCGGGCGCGGATCCCGACATGGCGCACCGCGTCGACGATCTGCTGCTGCCCGTCGTCAAGGGCGTCGGATCGGAACGCGCATACGAGCTCCTGACCGAATCGCTGCAGACGCTGGGTGGGTCCGGGTTCCTGGAGGACTACCCGATCGAGCAGTACATCCGCGACGCGAAGATCGACTCGCTGTATGAGGGCACCACGGCGATCCAGGCGCTGGACTTCATCTTCCGCAAGATCTTCCGCGACAACGGCGCTGCGTTGGCCCATGTGTCGACGCAGATCACGAAGACGATCGACGGCTGCGACGAAGCCCTGAAGTCGCAGGCCGATCAGCTGCGCGTGGCGCTCGAGGACGTGCAGGCGATGACGGCCGCGCTGACCGGATACCTGATGGCCGCCTCCGAAGAGCCTTCCGAGATCTACAAGATCGGCCTGTCCTCGGTGCGTTATCTGATGGCCGTCGGCGATCTGCTCATCGGGTGGCGGCTGCTGGTGGCCGCCGACGTGGCGCACGCTGCGCTGACGGCCGGCGCGACGGGCAGTGACGCAGCGTTCTATCAGGGCAAGATCGCGACAGCGTCGTTTTTCGCCTCGCAGCGGTTGCCGAGTATCAGCGCGGTGCGCGGAATCGTCGGGACCATCGACGACGAGATCATGCGACTGCCGGAAGCGGCGTTCTAGTCTCGACGACTATCGCGGCAGAGCGCGCGGCTAGGCAGCTGAATCGGGTTCGGCGATACCGTCCAGATCGGGTAACGGCCGGCTGCAGATGTCGCGCGCCTCGTCGGCGGGCAGACCGAACAGCCGCAAGATGTCCTCTGTCACAGCGTCAGTCGCCGCCGCGTCATCGCGGTCGGGTTGATTGCGCAACAGGTTGCCCAGCCCCAGCAGCGCACCGCCGGCCATCGCCAACGCGAGTTCGGGATCGTCGACGGTGAATCGCCCCGCCCGTGTGGCCTCCTGGATATCGCGCAGCGCGCGCGGCGCCAGGCCCTTCTCGGAGGCCAACAGCTGCATGCCATTCGCTAGCAAAATCTGGCTCTCCTGCGGGCGACGCCGGAACATTCTCCCGGTCAGTCGGTAGCTGCGAGCGAAGGTTTCGGCGGGGTCGTCGATCGACGGGGTGAGGGCATCGAGCAGTGCGCCGTGGGTGTCGAGCACCTCGGCGACGGCAGCCTCGAACAACTGCTCCTTGCTCTCGAAGTGGTTGTAGAAGGAGCCCATCCCCACATCGGCCGCCTGGGTGATCTCCAGGACGGGCACGTTGACTTTGCCCGCGGCGATGAAAGTTTGCGCCGCCTTGATCAACGCGGCGCGGGTGCGCTGTTTGCGCCGCTCGAGGCGGTTGACCGACGCCTCCGGTTGATCGCTCACGCACCCACGGTAGCAGACTCCATCACTTTTGATGATTTCGTCAGAATCTCTTGACTGAGTGTCGCGTCGCATGTGACGATTTCGTCAGTCAAGTTCGATCGATGACGGAGGTGCAGATTGAGCGACATCGTCGGCACCCACAATGACCTGCACAGTGAGCAGGGCGCGCGTTCCGGGGAGCATCCGGGGAGGTCGCGGAATCCGGTGATCAAGGTTGCCGATATCGCATGGCTGGAATTCGAGAAACCAGACCTTTCGCGAGCCGAAACGTTCGCCGAGGCCTTCGGCTTCACGACCGCGATGCGCACTTTCGACGAGGTGCAGTTGCGCGGCACCGACCCGGGCGCCCCGTGCGTGATCCTGCGGAGAGGCCCCCGCTCGCGGTTCGTCGGAGCCGCCTTCGCGGCGCAGGACGAGGTCGACGTGTTACGCCTCGCCGACGCGAAAGGCATCGGCGTCCACGCCCTCCCCGAGTCCATCGGCGGTGTCTCGGCCGAGCTCGTCGACCCCAGCGGAATTCCGGTCAAGGTGGTCGCCGGCATGCACCCCCTGCCCGCACTGCCACCCCAGCAGGAACATGTCTTCAACTTCGGCGACCGCATTGCGCGCACCAACGCCACGCAACGCCCGAGGCGCTCGCCCGCCAGGGTTC
>Ga0075365_10000610_pt1 | contig 14051 bp, 12 predicted proteins | sample EndMetdeltDD1765_FD_71387 | JGI IMG/M metagenome (GOLD analysis project Ga0075365, IMG submission 71387) | Populus endosphere microbial communities from Tennessee, USA - Endosphere MetaG P. deltoides DD176-5 | ecosystem: Host-associated > Plants > Roots > Endosphere | place: USA: Tennessee... | reverse complement strand
GCGGTGTTCGACTCCGCGACCTCGTTCGGGATGATCCGCGGCGGCCACGTCGCGACCGCGATCCTCGGCGCACTGCAGGTCGCGGGCAACGGCGACCTGGCCAACTGGACCATCCCGGGGAAGCTCGTGAAGGGGATGGGCGGCGCGATGGACCTCGTCGCCGGCACGCCGCACGTCATCGTCGTGACCGAACACGTCGCGAAGGACGGCACCCCCAAGATCGTCGCGACCTGCGACCTCCCGCTGACCGGGGTCGGCGTGGTCGACCGGATCGTCAGCGACCGCGCCGTCTTCGACGTGACACCCGACGGCCTCGTGCTGCGCGAGGTCGCGCCGGGGGAGGATGTGGAGGAACTCCGCACTCTCACGGGCGCGCCGTTCACCGTCGATCTGGAGGTACGCCCATGAGCGTCGTCATCGCGGGTTACGCCCGCACCCCGTTCTCCCGGTTCACCGGGCGGTTCGCCGACATCCCGGCGTCCGACCTCGCCGCGCACGCGATCCGGGCCGCTCTCGCCCGCGCGGCCGTCGACGCCGCCGAGGTCGAGCGGATCTGGGGCGGCCAGGTGCTGCCCGGCGCGGCGGGTCAGGGGCCGATCCGGCAGGCGGCGGTCGCGGCCGGGATCCCGCTCACGTCGCCGGCGATGGCGATCAACGCGGTGTGCCTGTCGGGCATGGAGGCGGTCGTGGCCGCCGTGCGCAACATCGAGGCCGGCGAGCAGAGCATCGTCGTCGCGGCCGGGATGGAGTCGATGTCGCGCGCCCCGCACGCGTTCCGCGGTCGTGCCGGGGTCAGGTACGGCGCGATCGAGATGGTCGACACGCTCGAGAACGACGCGCTGCTCGACTCGTTCGAGCACCGGTCGATGGGTGCCTCGACCGAGGCCGGCAACGCCGAGCACCACGTCACCCGAGAGGCGCAGGACGCCTGGTCGGCCGGCTCGCACCAGCGCGCCGCGGCGTCGGCCTCCTTCCTCGCCGAGGAGATCGCGCCCTACCCGCTCACCTCGCGTGCGGGGGAGACGGTCGTGACCGACGACGACGGCGTGCGCGCCGACACCACCCCCGAGTCGCTCGCGAAGCTGCGCGGAGCGTTCTCGGCCGACGGCTCCATCACGGCGGGCAACTCGTCGCAGATCACCGACGGGGCCGCGGCGCTCGTGCTGATGAGCGAGGAGACTGCGGCGGCTCGCGGCATCGTCCCGCTCGCCCGCATCGAGAGCCACGCAGCCGTCGCCGGTCCCGACGTGCGTCTGCACGCCCAGCCGGCCAACGCCATCCTCGCCGCCCTCGCGCGCCTGGGCGGCGGGCTGACGCCGGCCGACCTCGCGGCGGTCGAGATCAACGAGGCGTTCGCCGCGGTCGCGGTGCGCTCGGTCGACCTGCTCGGCATCTCGGGCGACCTCGTCAACCGGCACGGTGGCGCGATCGCGCTCGGTCACCCCGTCGGCGCCTCCGGCGCCCGCATCGTCGGCACGCTCGCCCGGCAGCTCGTCGCGGCGGGCTCCGGCTCGCTCGGCGCGGCCGGCATCTGCGGCGGCGGCGGGCAGGGCTCGGCCGTCATCCTGCGCGCCGTGTGAGGTGTCACGAACTGCCGCCCGTGCGGGCACGGGCGCGGCAGTTCGTGACACCTCGCGCGGGGCGGAAGACGAGAGGGACCGACACGCCACCGAGTCGGCCCCTCCCGGGTCTCAGTCGGCGTAGGGCCAGCCGGTGTACGCCTCGGCGAGGTAGGTGCTGCCGGCATCCGACGCCACGACGCTCTCCAGCTCGCCGAGCTGGCGACGGCGGTCGAAGTCGCTGGCGTCCGGCGTGCTGTGCAGCATGCTCGTCATCCACCAGGAGAAGTGCTGCGCCCGCCAGATGCGGTGCAGTGCGCGCTCCTCGTAGGCGTCGACCCCCGCGGTGCTGCCGGTCGCGAAGAAGTCGGCGAGGCCCTCGTGCAGGATGCGCACGTCGTTGATCGCCAGGTTCATGCCCTTCGCGCCGGTCGGCGGCACGGTGTGCGCGGCGTCGCCCATCAGGAAGACGCGGCCCTTCTGCAGGGCGTGGGCGACGAACGAGCGGAAGCGCAGCACGTCGCGCTGGAAGATCGGGCCCTCCTTCAGCTCGCGTCCCGCGACGCGCGCCTGCAGCGAGTCCCAGATCTGCGCGTCGCTCCACTCCGCCGGATCCTGCTCGGGGTCGCACTGCAGGTACATCCGCTGCACGGTGGGGGAGCGCTGGCTGATCAGCGCGAAGCCCTCCCGTGAGTTCGCGTAGATCAGCTCCTCCGACGAGGGCGGGGCTTCGCAGAGGATGCCGAACCAGGCGAAGGGATACTCCCGGAAGTAGCCGCCGGTCATCGAGCCGACGACGGCGGTGCGGGTGACGCTGCGCGAGCCGTCGGCCCCGATCACGAAGTCGGCGACGATCTCGACCTGCTCGCCGGTGGCATCCCGGGCGATCACCCGGGGGGCGTCGCTGTCCCCGTCGAGCACGTCGAGCGCTTCGTGCTCGAAGCGGATGTCGCCGCCGTCCGCGAGTCGGCGCGCGAGGAGGTCCTTGAGCACCTCGTGCTGCGGGTACAGGTGCACGCTGCGGCCGACGAGTCGCGCGAAGTCGATGCGGTGGCTCTCGCCCTGGAACTGCAGCTCGATGCCGTCGTGCCGCCGCCCGTCGACGAGGACGCGCTCGGAGGCGCCGGTCTCGACGAGCAGGTCGACGGTGCCGTGCTCGAGGATGCCGGCGCGGATCGTCTTCTCGATGTCCTCGCGCGAGCGGCTGTCGAGCACGATCGACTCGATGCCGTCGCGATGCAGCAGGTGAGACAGGAGGAGGCCGGCGGGGCCGGCGCCGATGATGGCGACGCGGGTGCGGAGGGCGGGGGCCACGGGATCTCCTTCGATCGGGGTCGATCCAGTGTCCGTGGCCGCGCGGCCCCTCGGAACGGGTTGCCCATTCAATGGGAGTACGGTGACGGGATGGCCAACTCGCGCACCGGAGACAGCGTCATCGATCGGCTCGTGCGGGTGCTCGCCACCTTCGACGCCGCGCACACGGCGCAGTCGTCGAGCGACATCTCCCGGCGGGCCGGGCTGCCGGCATCCACCGGGCACCGGCTCGTGGCCGACCTCGTGGACAGCGGGCTGCTCGAGCGCGACGACGAGGGGCGCGCGCGCGTCGGGATGCGGCTCTGGGAGCTCGCGACGCGCGGCTCGCTCGCACTCGGGCTGCGCCAGGCGGCCCTGCCCGCGATGGAGCGGGTGCAGGCGTCCGTGCGGCAGCACACCCAGCTCGGGGTGCTCGACGGCGACCAGGTGCTGTTCCTCGAGCGGCTCTCGCACCCCGACGCCGGGGCGAACATCGCGCAGATCGCCGGCCGGCTCCCGTTGCACGCGTCGTCGTCGGGGCTCGTGCTGCTCGCCTTCGCGCCGCCCGTCGTCGCCGAGCGGGTGCTGGCCGGACCGCTCGAGCGGCTCGCCCCCGGCACGATCGGCGAGGCCGGGGCGCTGCGCCGGAAGCTCGCCGAGGTGCGCCGGATCGGGTACGCCGTGGCACCCGGGTCGATCGAGGCCGTGTCGACCGGCCTCGCGGTGCCGATCCGCGATCGCGGTGCCGTGGTCGCCGCGCTCGGCGTCGTGCTGCCGCGCGGCGATGAGAGCGACGCCGTCGTGGCGGTTCTGCGCGCCGCCGCGACGGAGATCGAGCAGGCCCTCTCACGATCGTCGACAATTTTGGCTACATTCGAGTCGTGATCATCGACTGCCACGGCCATTACACGACGACCCCCGCCGGAGTGGGGGCGTGGCGCGACACCCAGGTGGCGGCGCTCGCCGGGGGCCCGGCGCCCGCCGACGGCCCGTTCCCCGTCACCGACGACGAGATCCGGGAGAGCATCGAGGGCGGCCAGTTGCGGGTGCAGCGCGAGCGCGGCATCGACGTGACCCTGTTCTCGCCGCGGGCCTCCTGGATGGGGCACCACGTCGGCGACGCGACGACCTCGCTCGACTGGACGACCCGGCAGAACGACCTCATCAAGCGGGTGTGCGACCTCTACCCCCAGAACTTCATCCCGGTGGCCCAACTCCCGCAGTCGCCGGGCACGTCGATCGACAACTCGGTGCGCGAACTGCGGCGCACCGTCGAGGAACTCGGCTTCGTCGCCGTCAACGTCAACCCCGACCCGACCGGCGGCTACTGGACCGGACCCGACCTCGGCGACCGGTACTGGTGGCCGCTCTGGGAGGCGATGCAGGAACTCGACGTGCCCGGGATGCTGCACGTCAGCCAGGCCGAGAACCCGTTCTTCCAGACCACGGGCTCGTACTACCTGTCGGCCGACACGACCTTCTTCGTGCAGGCTCTCTCGACGGGGTTCATGAAGGATCAGGACAGCCTGCGCCTCGTGATCCCGCACGGCGGCGGCGCCATCCCGTTCCACTGGGGGCGCTTTCAGGGGATGAGCGTGCGCGAGGGCTGGGACTTCGAGGGTGCCACCGAGCGCATCTTCTTCGACACCTGCGTGTACCACCAGCCCGGCATCGACCTCCTGCTGGATGTCGTGCCGGACGACCGGGTGCTGTTCGGCTCCGAGATGCTCGGCGCGGTGCGCGGCGACAACCCCGAGACGGGTTCGGGCTGGGACGACACCGGCAAGTACCTCGAGGCCGCGGACATCCCGGCGGCGACGCGGGCGCAGATCTACGCCGCCAACGCCCGCACGGTCTATCCGCGGCTCGCGGCCTACCTGCCGACCTAGTTGTCGGGCACCTCGTCGAGACCGAGGCGGCGCCACATCTCGGCCCGCCAGCGCGCCCGCGAGGCGAGCACCGCGAGCAGTCCGAGGCCGAGCACGACCAGGTGGATGATCGCGACGACGAGGATCACGCCGCCCCAGCCGTCCATCTCGGCCGGGTCGAGGAAGAAGTACGGCACCCAGTGGTCGGGTGACTCGGCGGCGTAGGTGAGCGTGGTGACCGTCCAGGCGAACGGATGCGCGAGCCAGACGAGGGCGGCCGACCACGGCAGGGCGCCCCGCGGCGGGAGCACGACGAACCAGATCAGCATGAGCAGCGGTCCGCCCTGGTGCAGCACGAAGTCGGAGTAGGTGAACGGCGCGCCCGGCTCGGCGAGCAGGAGCCCGGCGACGATCCCGGTGATCGCCATGTCGACGGTCGCGAGGCCGCGGAGGTACTCGGCGGCGACGCCCGGCCGCCGGCCGCGCACGAACTGGATGCCGTGCACCGCGAGCGCGGAGACCGCGAGGAAGTTGGACTGTGCGGTGTAGTACGCGAAGAGCCGGCCCTGGCCGAGCGGCTCGACGTCGTCCTTCCAGGCGAGCAGCGGGTCGAGGTTGGCGAAGATCGCGAGGGCGAGGGCGAGCAGCACGAGGCCGAGTGCGAAGCGGCCCCGGGAGGGCCGCACGTCGACGTCAGCGGGGGAGAGGGTGGTCACGGGACACCTTTCGGTCGAGGCGGGTCGATCCCGCCCCCGCAGTGTCAGTCGGTGCGCGCCCCCGCCGATATCCGGGCCAGCCCTGAATTGTGCGCTTCGACCCACGAGCGGGCGGCGAGCACCCGCCGGTTGGCGCCGTCGTCCGCCTCGAGCCCGAGCTTGCGGAAGATGTTGCGCACGTGGCTCTCGACCGTGCGTTCCGACAGGTGCAGGCGCGCGGCGATGTCGGCATCCCGCAGCCCGTCGGCGACGAGGGCGAGCACGTCGGACTCGCGGCGCGAGAGCGACGGGATGCCGCCGCCCGCCGGTTCGACGTGCAGCAGCCGGCCGAGGGCGCGGGTGGCCGCCCACCAGCCGGCCGCGAGGGCGACGGCGAGCACGGCGATCGCGAGCGCGCTCACGAGCGAGCCGACGCGGGCGAGGAGGGCGACGAGCCAGGTGCCGCCGAGCAGTCCGAGCGCCGTCGCCCAGCCGGCCAGCACGGCACCCAGCGCCCGGTGCACGGCGACCCGGCTGCTCGCTCCCTCACTCGTCGTGAGCGCGAGGGCGGCGAGCAGGCACGCGACGCCGAGGGCGACGAGGTAGCCGACGCTGCCGGTCTCCGGGTCGACGTCGCCGGGGTTGCGGGCGACCGCGAGTCCGACGCAGATGACGACGAGCAGCGGCGGGATGCCGGCGGCCGCGAGCCGGGCGAGCACGGCCCGGCGAGCGGGGCCGGTCGAGCGCCGGATGCGGAGGGCGAGCAGGACGGGGGCGACGAGCAGTGCCGCGAAGAGGGCGGCGGCCAGCGCGCCGAGCACGTCGGACGAGGCCCAGCCCTCGGGGGCCGCGGTGGGCAGGCCCCCGAACGGCGCCTCCGGCTCGCTGAGCAGTGCCGTGCCGACCAGGCCCAGGACGCCGATCACGAGCAGGGCGACCCGGGCGGCGCGGGCGCGCGGCACCCCGCGCAGTGCGACCAGCGGGATGACGAGGTGCGGCACCATCCACCAGGCGCCCCAGACGCCGACGACCATCGACGCGGACGACCAGCCGCCGTCGACCGCCGCGGTCGCGAGGGCGCCGAAGGCGAGGTAGAGCACGAGCGACGCCCCGAGGGCGAGCATCCCGGCCCCGAGGCCGGTGTCGCCGGCGCGCGAACGCAGTACTCCGAGGGCGACGATCGCGACGGCCGCGGCGGCGAGGGCCGTCGTCGCGAGCGGATCGGTGACGTAGGTCTCCGCGCCGCCGAGGCGCAGCAGGCCGAGGGCGAGCGCCGCCGCGAGGGCACCGGCCGTGATCCCGGCGCCGGCGACGGCGGCCCTCAACGTGCCTCCTGCGGCGGGAGGGTCGCCAGGTGCCCGTCGTGCACGAGGTCGCCGTGCTCCTCGAGCAGGTGCTCGAAGTACGCCATCGACCGGTCGGACGACGCGACGAGCTGCCGGTAGACGCCGCCCGCGCGGGCGTGCGGGTGGCCCGGCGGCAGGTAGCTGCGCAGCAGCGCGTCGGAGATCCCCTCGGCGGCGAGTCGCAGCAGGCGCACGAGGTCGTCGACCGTGCTGTGGTCGTTGGGCACGACGACGCCCACGGTGCCGACGACGACCTCCTGGGAGCCGCGGATCGGCACGGCGATGCCGCGCGATTCCTCGAAGATCCAGCCCTCCGAGATGGCGTAGCCGTCGCGACGGGCGCGCTCGACGGCATCCCGCAGCTGCTCAGGCGTCCGCAGGCTCGAACCGGTGATCGGGGCGAGGCCGCGCTCCGCGATCTTCGGCACGAGATCCTCTTCGGCGTTCGCCAGCAGCACGATGCCGCTCGACGAGTGCTGCAGCGGGATGCGGCCGCCGACGATCGACGCGTTGACGACGGCATCCCGTGACGACAGCCGTTCGATGACGAGCACGTCGAGTCCCGAGCGCACGAGCAGCTGGGTGTGCTGGCGCACGCGGGACTGGATGGCGTGCAGGTAGGGCAGGGCGATCTCCCGCAGCCCGAGGGCGCCGGGGGTGCGGCTGCCCATCTCCCAGAGTCGGTTGCCGACGCGGTAGCTGCGATCCGGCATCCGCTCGAGCAGGCCGTGCTCGACGAGTTCGCTGACGATGCGATGGGCCGACGACATCGGGATGCCGGCGCGCTCCGCGATCTCGGACAGCGAGAGGAACGGTGCCTCGAACGAGAACGTGTCGAGCACCAGTACGACGCGGCTGATCGCCGAGACGCCGTTGGACTGTCGGGCCATGGGAAGCTCCTTCGCTCACCGGCACCCTACTTCCTTTGAAAGAGAGCATCTAGCCGTGTGCCGGATTCGCGCTCCTACACTTCCGACGAACCGCTTCACCGACGAAAGAGAACAGACGATGACGTCAGAGACCCTGGCCCAGGCCATCGCCCGCGCGGGCAACCCCGTCGAACTGCTGCGCAACCAGGACTGGCCTTCGGTCACGTTCCCGATCCAGCCGGAGTTCACCAACTGGCGCGACGAGCAGCGCGCCTGGTCGACGACGGTCGCGATCATGGACCAGTCGCACCACATGACCCAGCTCTTCCTCGGCGGGTCCGACCTGATCTCGATCCTGTCCGGCATCTCGCCGAACACCTTCGCGACCTTCCGCGCCGGCGTCGCCAAGCAGCTCATCGCCGTCAACCACGCCGGGTTCCTGATCGGCGACGGCATCCTCTTCTACAACTCCGACGACCGCGAGGGCCTCGTGCTCGTCGGCCACCACATCCTCATCGACTGGGTGCGCTACAACGTCGAGAAGGCGGAAGCCGAGGGCAAGGACGTGCACCACCGCCTCGAGGCCAACTCGAACATGCGCGGCGCCGGCAACGACCCGACGTTCTTCCGCTACGAGATCCAGGGCCCCGAGGCCGACCACGTCATGGAGAAGCTCTGGGGTGGTCCCGTTCCCGAGGTGAAGTTCTTCCACATCGCCGACCTCGAGATCGCCGGCGTGAAGGTGAAGGCGCTGCGCCACGGCATGGCGGGGCAGCCCGGATTCGAGTTCTACGGGAAGTACTCCGACGGCCAGAAGGTCATCGACGCGATGATGGAGGCGGGCGCGGAGTACGACATCCGCCGTGTCGGCGCGAAGGCCTATTCGTCGTCGCCGCTCGAATCCGGGTGGGTTCCGACCCCGTTCCCGGCGATCTGGGACGACGACTTCGCCGCCTACCGCGAGTGGCTGCCCGCGGCCCGCGCCGGCTCGATCGGCGGTTCGCTCTTCTCCGCCGACGTGCACGACTACCAGTTCACGCCGTTCGACCTGGGCCTCGGACGCTCGGTGAAGTTCGACCACGACTTCCACGGCCGCGCGGCGCTCGAGAAGATCGCGGAGGCGCCGCAGCGTCGCAAGGTGACGCTGCTCTGGAACGCCGAGGACGTCGCGTCGATCGTCAAGTCGCAGGTGGAGCCGGGCATCCCGGCGAAGTTCCTCGACTTCCCGAAGGCGCGGTACGGCTTCTACCAGATGGATGTCGTCGAACTCGACGGGAAGCAGGTCGGCATCTCGACCGACGCCGGGTACGTCGCCCTCGACCAGCTCTACATGTCGCTCGCGACCCTCGACAACTCCGTCGAGGAGGGGACCGTAGTCGAGGTCGTCTGGGGCGAGGACCCGATCTCGCGCAAGCCGCAGGTCGACCAGAAGCACCGTCAGGTGAAGATCCGCGCGACGGTCGCCCCGGCGCCGTACCACGACTACGCCCGCAGCGTGTATCGCGCGAACGACTGAGCGCTAGCCGACCAAGCGACGGACCCTGTCGCGCGTGCGCGGCGGGGTCCTCGGCGTTCCGGGGTCGGTGAGCGTCCCGGACGGGGCATCCGCGACGGTCGCGATCGCCCGGGCGAGCACGTCGTCGGGCGTGGTGCGCCGCGCTCCGTCGTCGGCGAGCAGCTCGACGAGCACCGCCACCTCTTCGGCCGCGCGGGCGGCGATCGGGAACCACGGCAGTGCCGAGTGCCAGGCCCGGAAGGCGACGAGCACGATGTCGTGGCGCTGGGTCAGGTGGGCGCGCTCGTGCGCGATCACGGCGGCGAGCTCCGCGGGGGACAGGCGCTCGAGCAGGCCGCGCGAGAGCACCGTGATCGACGAGAAGCCGGCCGGCAGGCAGTAGGCGACGGGGGTCGCGGCGTCGAGGATCACCGTCTGCGGCCGGGAGGGGTCGGGCGAGGTGAGCAGGTCGAGCAGGGTGCGGTGGCGGCGTCGGGAGCGCACGACCGATGCGACGGTGGCGGCGAGATGGCCGAGGAGGTGGCCGGCCAGTCCGACCGCGATGCCGATGAGGATGCCGCCGCCGAGCGTGTGCAGGGGCGCCAGCGCGATCCCGGCGCTCACGAGTGCGCCGATCATCGCGAAGCCCCCGGCGAGGGCGATCGCCTGCCAGAGCACGAGGGCGCGAGCGGGGGCGCGGGTGGGCCAGGCCGCCCGCGCGAGCAGGATCGGCACGGGCACCGCCAGTGCGAGCGCGACGATCGCGAGCGCGACGGCCGCGATCGCGGCGACGGCCGGATCGACGGGCATCAGCGTCGGTCGAGGATGCTGCGCAGCAGCTCGGCGTCGGCCGGGGTGACTCCGCCGACGAAGCGCTCGAGCACGGCGCGGCGGTCGGCGGCATCCCCGAGCACCTCGTGCATGAGCTCGGCGACGTGGTCTTCGCGGGAGGCGATGGCCGTGTAGCGGTGCGGCCGCGCGGTGCGGTCCGCGCTCACGAAGCCCTTCTTCTCGAGCCGGCTGAGCACCGTCAAGACGGTGGTCGCGGCGAGGGGTCTGCCCGAGTCGGCGCCGGCGAGACCGGGGAGGAGGTCGTATGCGGACAGGGCGTCGCCGGCATCCCACAGCGCCTGCATCACGCTGCGCTCCAACTGTCCCAAGTTCGCCACTCAGTGATTCTACGCCCTGTCGAACTACTTCTACATGGTGTAGAAATAAGTTCTACAGAACGTAGAAGTTCCGGTGGGACCTTCGACCCTGGAAGCGCCGCCGGTGCTCCGCGAATCTGGCTGAGCGCGCCGCACCGCGGTGCCCGGAAGGAGCAATCGGTGGATCCCCTCGACATCGCCCGCTGGCAATTCGGGATCACGACCGTCTACCACTTCCTGCTCGTGCCGCTCACGATCGGACTCGGTCTCGTCGTCGCGATCCTGCACACGAAGTACGTGCAGACCGGCGATGACCGCTGGAAGCGGATGACGAAGTTCTGGGGCAAGTTGTACCTCGTCAACTTCATCCTCGGCGTCGCCACCGGACTCGTGCAGGAGTTCCAGTTCGGGATGGCGTGGAGCGAGTACTCGCGCTTCGTCGGCGACGTGTTCGGCGCCCCGCTCGCCCTCGAAGGGCTGCTCGCGTTCTTCGTCGAGTCGACGTTCCTCGGGCTGTGGATCTTCGGCTGGGAACGCCTGCCGAAGAAGGTGCACCTCGCGACCCTGTGGCTCGCCGTCATCGGCTCGTGGCTCAGCGCGTTCTTCATCATCGTCGCGAACTCCTGGATGCAGCATCCCGTCGGCGTCGAACTCGTCGACGGCCGACCCGTGATGACCGACATCTGGGCGGTCCTGACCAACAACACGGCGCTGGCCGCCTACAGCCACACGCTGCTCGGCGCGGTCGCGGTCGCCGGCGGATTCCTGCTCGGCATCTCCTGGTACCACCTCTGGCGGCGGCGTCACGACGGGATCGACACCGTGGATGCCCGCGGCCGCGTCATCGTCGGAGCTGCGGCCGACATCCCGGGCCGCGACGAGAAGGACCACTCGGTCTGGCTCACGTCGCTGCGCATCGGAGCGGTCGTCGCGATCGTCGGCTTCGGCGGCGTCGCGATCACCGGCGACGCCCAGGCGAAACTCATGTACGAGCAGCAGCCGCTCAAGATGGCGGCGGCCGAGGCGGCGTGCCACACCGGCACCGAGTTCTCCGTCCTCTCCATCGGCGACCTCGGCTCGCAGGACTGCGACAGCATCACGACGATCGTCGCGATCCCCGGCATCCTCTCCTTCCTCGCGAAGGGCGACTTCACGACCGAGATGCCCGGCATCAACGACCTCATCCCGCAGTACCAGGAGGCGTACGGCACGACCCTGCCCGACGACCCGAGGTACGGCGAGCGCGCGGGCCAGGAGATCCAGTACCTGCCGCTCATGGAGGTCACCTACTGGGGCTTCCGCATCATGATCGGCTTCGGGGCGCTCGCCGCCTTCGCCGCGGTCGTCGCCCTCTGGATCACCCGGAAGGGCACGGTGCCCCGCTCGCGCTGGCTCATGCGCCTCGCCGTCTTCGGCATCCTCGCGCCGTTCGGCGCGAACATCGCCGGCTGGGTGTTCACCGAGATGGGCCGGCAGCCGTTCGTCGTCGCGCCCAACCCGAACCCGAGCGGCACCGACGGCGTGTACATGTTCACGGCGGCGGCGGTCTCGCCCGGCGTCACCGCGGGGGAGATGATCTTCTCGCTCGTGGCCCTCGGCGGCGTGTACCTCGTGCTCCTCGTCGTCGAGCTCTCGCTGCTCGTGAAGTACGTGCGCTCCGGGGTCGCGGGAGCGATGCCCGAGCTCGTGCCGCCCACCGACGATCCCGACGATCCCGAAGCCCGTCGCGACGACGTGCTCGCGTTCGCCTACTGACCTTCCGCGGAGGAACTGAAAAATGGATGTCCTGCCCACCGTCTGGTTCATCGCGATCGCCGTGCTCTGGATCGGCTTCCTGCTGCTCGAGGGCTTCGACTTCGGTGTCGGGATGCACCTGCTCGTCCGCGCCCGCGGCGAGCAGGAGCGTCGGCTCATGCTCAACACCATCGGCCCCGTCTGGGACGGCAACGAGGTGTGGCTCATCACCGCGGGGGCGGCGACCTTCGCCGCGTTCCCGCTCTGGTACGCCTCGCTGTTCTCCACCCTCTACGTGCCGCTCGTGCTCGTGCTGCTCGGACTCATCTTCCGCGCGGTGTCGATCGAATGGCGCGGCAAGGGCTCCTCGGACCGCTGGCGCCGCGCCTGGGACCTCGCCCTCGGCGGCGGCTCCTTCCTCGCGGCCTTCGGCATCGGCGCGGCGCTCGCGCTGACGACGACCGGGCTGCCGATCGACGCCAACGGCGACCGTGTCGGCGGACCCTTCGTCTGGCTCACCCCGATCGCCGTGCTCGGCGGTCTCGCGACGGTCGGCTTCTGCCTCGTGCACGCCGCCACCTTCCTCGCCCTCAAGACCGACGGACCGGTGCGCGAACGCGCGGGCCGCGACGTCGTGCGGATGGCGCCGATCGCCCTCCTGCCGCTCGTCGGCTGGGTGGTGCTCGTCCAGTTCCAGTCGGGCACCGCGGTCTCGTGGGGACTCGTGGTGGTGGCCGCCCTGGCCGCGGTGCTCGGCTGGCTCGCCGCGCGGAAGCGGCTCGAGGGCCGCGCGTTCCTGGGGTTCGCGGCCTTCCTGGTCGCGGGCGCGGCGGCGATCTTCGTCGCGGCGTACCCGGCGGTGCTGCCGTCGACCGTCGACCCGGCGTTCACGCTCACCGTGGAGAACGCGTCGAGCAGCGACTACACGCTCGGCGTCATGACGATCGTCGCCGGCGTCGGCCTGCCGGTCGTGCTGCTCTACCAGGCGTGGAGCTACTGGGTGTTCCGCAAGCGCCTGCGGGTGGAGCACCTCCCGGCGGTCCCGGTCGTGGTGCCCGCCGTCCGCTCGTGACCCGGCTGTCCACCCGGCTCGGGGCGCTCCGCGCGGCGCGGGGCCCCCGGGCCGAGCGGATGGCGGACATCCCGCGCGGGACCCTCGCCGCGTTCGTCGTCGCGGCGGTCGCGCGCGCGGGGGCGCTCGTGCTGCTCGCGGACGGGCTCGCGCGGCTCATCGTCGCGGGCGATCCGTCCGGCGCCGCGCTCGCCGCGTCCGGGGTGGTGCTGCGCGGCGGGGGCGCCTGGGCGACCGGCGTGCTCGGCCGGCGTGCGGCGGCGGCGGCGAAGCTGCGGCACCGCACCGACCTGGTGCGCGGCACGGTGGAGCGCGACCTCGCGGCGGGATCGGTGGGTCCGCTCGCCGGCCGCGGACTCGACGACCTCGACGGCTGGTTCACCGGCGTGGTGCCGGCGGCGATCGCGGGCGTCGTCGTGCCGCTCGCGCTCGGCCTGCGCATCCTCGCGATCGACCCGCTGAGCGCGCTCATCCTCGCGGTGACCCTGCCGCTCGTCCCGCTCTTCATGGTGCTCATCGGCATGCACAGCCGCGACGGCGTCCGCGCCGCCCAGGACGCCCTCGCCCGCCTCGCCGATCACGTCGCCGAACTCGCCCACGGGCTCCCGGTGCTCGTCGGTCTCGGCCGCGACGGCGAGCAGTCCGCCCGGCTCGCCGCGATCCAGCAGGAGCACACGCGCCGCACCGGCCGGGTGCTGCGCACCGCGTTCCTCTCGGCTCTCGCGCTCGAGCTGCTCGCGACGCTCTCGGTCGCCGTCGTCGCGGTCGTGCTCGGCATCCGCTTGTTGTCCGGACAGGCGGGCCTCGTGGATGCCCTCGTCGTGCTGCTCCTCGCCCCCGAGTGCTTCACCGCGCTCCGCGAGCTCGGCGTCGCCCACCACGCGGCGGAGGACGGTCGCGCGGTCGTCGCGCGGGTGCGCGAGCTGCTCGGGGCGGCGCACCGCGCCCGGGTGCGCGTGCCCGCGGGCACCC
>Ga0075365_10000609_pt1 | contig 14067 bp, 16 predicted proteins | sample EndMetdeltDD1765_FD_71387 | JGI IMG/M metagenome (GOLD analysis project Ga0075365, IMG submission 71387) | Populus endosphere microbial communities from Tennessee, USA - Endosphere MetaG P. deltoides DD176-5 | ecosystem: Host-associated > Plants > Roots > Endosphere | place: USA: Tennessee... | reverse complement strand
TGCAGCTCCACGCGCCGAGCCTGGACGACGTCTTCCTGGCCAAGACCGGGCGCTCGCTCGAGGGCGCGGGCGACACGGAGCCTGTCGAGCAGGACACCGGCGAGCACGCCACCGCGTAGACGATGACGGCCCAAGCCGCAACGCCCACCCTTCGCAGCCAGGCGCCCTATCTCGCCTGGCGCTCCGTGATCCGCACGATTCGACAGCCGATCGTGATCGTGCCGCCGCTGGTCTTCCCGCTGTTCCTCTTGGCGATCAACGCATCGGGTCTGAGCGCGGCCACCAACATCCCGAACTTCCCCACGGACTCCTATCTCGCGTTCGCGCTGGCCTTTCCCTTCATGCAGGGGTCGATCTTCGCGACCAACACAGCGGGCACGAACGTCGCCCAGGACATCGGCAGCGGCTTCTTCAACCGGCTGGCGCTGACCCCGATGAGCGGCCGGTCGCTCCTCGTCGGCCAGCTCACCGGCGTCCTTCTGATCGGGACCCTCCAGGCCGTGGCTTTCCTCACCGCCGGTCTCGCCGCCGGCGCGAGCATCCAGTCGGGCGTGCTCGGCGCGCTGGTCCTCTTCGTGCTGTCGCTGTGCATCGCGGCCGCGTTCGGCGCCATCGGGCTCTTCGCCGGGCTGCGCACCGGCTCGGCGGAGGCGGTCCAGGGGCTCTTCCCCCTCATGTTCATCCTGCTCTTCCTGAGCTCCGCGACGCTCCCGCGCGACCTGATCGCGTCGGACTGGTACCGGACAGTGGCCACGATCAACCCGGTCAGCTACCTGATCGAGGGACTCCGGAGCCTGATCATCACCGGCTGGGACTTCGAGGCGCTGGCGCTCGGTTTCGGAGTGGCGATCGCGATCTTCGTGGTTGCGATCTGGGGCTCGACCGTCGCGCTGCGGAACCGGATGGTGCGAACGTGACGCGCCGGGCCCGATACCTCGCGGTGGTCCGCACGGTCGCGTGGCGAAACCTGCACTCGGTGATCCGGGCGCCCGCGCTGCTCCTGCCCATGCTCGCCTTTCCGCTCTTCTTCTACATGGCGTTCGCCGGCGGGCTCTCCGCGGTCGGCAGCCTTCCGGGCTTCGACTACTACAACTACGACGCGTTCCAGTTCGTCTTCGTGCTGCTCCAGTCGGCTGCGTTCGGGGGCGTCTTCATCGGCTTCTCGATCGGCGCTGACTTCGACTCGGGGTTCACCCGCCGCCTGCTGCTGGCGGCGCATGATCGCTCCGCCGTGATCGTGGGCTTCGGCGTCGCCGCGCTCATTCGCGCCGCATTCGTCTGGGCCGTCGTCTTCGGGATCGCCCTCGCGACGGGCATGGAGGTCGGCGGCGACGGCATCGAGCTGGCGGGGCTGATCGGCCTCGCGGTGATCGTGAACGTCGCCGCGTTCCTGTTCGCCGCGGGCATGATGACTCGGCTCCGGACCCTTCAGGCGGCCCCGGCGATGCAGCTCCCGCTCTTCATGATCCTGATGACCGCGCCGATCTACGTGCCGCGGAACCTGCTCGAGGGCTGGATCTCGTCGGTCGCCCAGGTGAACCCGTTCACGGCGATCGTGGAGGCCGGCCGCAGCCTGATGGCGGGCGATCCCTTCCACGTGCTGCTCGCGTTCGCCGCCGCGGCCGGGTTCGCCGCGCTGCTCTCGATCTTCGCCATCCGCGGCCTGCGCAAGGCCGAGGCGGCCGGCTGACAATCCGTTACGCCGGCTTCGCCGCGTGGCGACACATGCTGCTGCGGCGACCGGTCGCCGCCCTACTCCCCTGACAGACGCGCGCGATACGCGCGGGTCTTGGCCCGGTTGCCGCAGACCTCCATCGAGCACCAGGTGCGTGACCGATTGCGCGAGGTGTCGTAGAAGGCCCACTGGCAATCGTCGGCGGCGCATGCCTTGAGCCGCTCCCAGGTTCCTGCGCACTGGATGTCCGCGACGGCCGCCAGGAGCCTCGCGATCAGCGCTGACACTCCAGCCTCCGCAGGGCGCGGATAGGCCTGGCCGTCGTCCTCGATCTCAACTCTGATGAGACCGCAGTCGGCCGCGGTGCGCAGCCGGCGCAGCACATCGGCGTCGAGGTCGTTCCCGTTGTTCGCGAGCAGCAGGAGCCGCATCGCCTCCCGGAACTCAATCGCACGCTCGAGGTCGTCCGGCCCCAGATCGTCTCCCGCCGGGATGCCCTGCGTGCCCATCCACGAGCGGAGAGCCTCCGGCGAGTCGAGGCTCTCCTCGTCCGGGCGGGTCGTGTTCTTCTCGAGCGTGTTGACGAACGAGCTGACCAGCTCGATGTCGTCGGAGGCTCTGGTCTCAGCGGTCTCAGTCGTCATGTCTCGACACCACCAATTCGCTCTTGCCGGTTGACACCATCAAACTGAGTTTGCTAGTGTTGTAACCAGCTAATGTGCTTTACAGGTTAGCACCGACAGGAGGAAGCTCATGCACCCCGCACTGATGATCGCCGTGATGGAAGAGCGAGACCGTGAGATCGCCAGGCGGACGAAGGACGCCTGGAAGCGGCCCTCCCCCCAGCCGCGGCGCGCGGAGGTGCCGCGGCCGCGTGGGCGCGGCCGTCTCTCCGCGGCGCTCTACCGGACGACTGCGGCATTTTTCGGCTGAGAGGGCGTCTGGGCGCTTAGTTCAGGCGCTCGACGATCATCGCCTTGCCCTGGCCGCCGGCGACGCACATCGTCTCGAGCCCGACCTGGTGATCGTCGGTCTCCATGACGTTCAGGAGCGTGGTCATGATGCGCGCTCCCGTCATGCCGAACGGGTGACCGAGGGCGATCGCCCCGCCGTGCGTGTTCAGCTTCTCGAGCGGGATTCCGCACTCGGCCATGATCGGGATGACCTGGGCGGCGAACGCCTCGTTCAGCTCGACCACGTCGATGTCGTCGATCTTCATCCCGGCCCGGTCGAGCACCTTCTTGATCGCCCCGATGGGCGCGACGCCCATGTACTCGGGCTCGTTGCCGTACGTGGCCGCGGTGACGATCCGGGCCTTGGGCTCGAGGCCGAGCTCCTTCGCCTTGGTGTCGGACATGAGCAGCACGGCCGCGGCGCCGTCGTTCAGCGGGCACGAGTTGCCGGCGGTCACGCCGCCGCCACCGAACGCCTCGGGCAGCTCGGAAAGCTTCTCCAGCGTTGAGCTCGCGCGGGGACCGTCGTCCTTGGCCACCTCGGTGCCGTCCTCGAGCGTGACCGGCACGATCTCCCGGTCGAAGAAGCCGGACTCCTGCGACGCGACTGCGAGCTCCTGCGAGCGCTGCGCGTACTTGTCCATGTCGGGGCGGCTCACCTCGTAGCGCTTGGCCACGTTGACGGCGGTGAGGCCCATCTCGATGTACGCATTGGGGGTGCCGTCCTTGCCCTGGAGCTTCGGGTTCTGGTCGGCCGCACCGGCGGGCTCGGTCCGCTCGTTGTAGCGACTCACCCACTCGACCCCGGCGCCGATGTAGACGTCGCCCTCCCCGGCCTTGATCGCGTTGCCGGCGTGGCGGATGGCGTCGAGGCTCGAAGAGCAGTAGCGGGAGACGGTGACGCCGTTGACCGACTGCGGGAGGCGCTCGGACAGCAGCGAGATGATGCGGGCGATGTTGAAGGCCTGAAGGCCCTGGGGCATGCCGCAGCCGCAGAAGAGGTCCTCGATCGTGTCGGGGCTGACGTCCGGGTTGCGCTCGAGCAGGCTGTCGACGATGAACGCGCCCATCTCGTCAGGGCGCTGCTGAGCGAGCGAGCCCTTGAACGCACGACCGATCGGCGTGCGAACGGCGTCGACGATCACGGCTTCCGGCATTACGTTGCTCCCTTCGGTGTCTTTAGAGGTGGCGAGTCGAGCGGTAGAGGATATGGGGGACGGCGCGTCCGCCGCCGCAACGAGGCCCCGGGGCGCACCCAAGCCGTAAGCTGACGCCGTGGCCGACGAGACCGCGACGCAAACCGACATCGCGCCCGAGCGCCTCTCTGAGCTGGCGGAATCGGGCGCTCTGGTGATCGACGTCCGCCGCGACTATGAGTTCGAGGCGGGGCACATCGCCGGCGCCAGCCGCATCGAGATGAACGAGCTGACGAGCAGCGCAGAGTCCATCTCGAGAGATGACCCGGTCGTCTTCTACTGCCGGACCGGCAACCGCTCGTCGATGGCGGCCGCGGCCTTCAGGGAGGCGGGGTTCGACGCCTACCACCTGGAGGGCGGCCTCCGTGCATGGGTCGACCAGGGACTGGCGATCGACCCTGCCGACGGTGAGGTGGCCGAGCCGCGGCTGGGCTGAGCACGGTGGAGGCGTCGCCGCCAGACCCACAGACCCGCCTCGAGGGGCTTCGCGCCTGGGTCGTCCAGCTCGATCGGAACCTCGGCATCCGGACCTACATCCTCGGCGCGATCGGGCTCCTCGCGCTCGCCGCGGGCGTCGTCGCCGTCGTGCTCGTCCTGCAGCTCAAGCAGGACGCCGCGACCAAGGGCGACGTCGATGCGCTGAGCACGCAGCTTTCGACCGTGCAGGACGCGGCCACACAGGCGGCCGAGGACAAGGTGAAGTCGCTCGACGACCGGATCTCGGAGCTCGAGACGAAGGTCGACGGGCTCTCCGGCGACCAGTCCAGCCTGGAGCGTGAGTTGCAAACGCTCAAGCAGGAGGTGAGCACGAGCGGCTCGGGCCTCGGGAGGAAGGGCGGGGGCACCGGTTTCGGAGACACGTTCGGGGACACCGGCTCGGGCACCGGAATCCCAGGCACGACAGTGCCGGGCACAGGCACGGGGACGGGCTCGTCCGGAGGCGGGGGCGGCAACGGATCGGGCGGAACCTCGCCCGGCGGCTGACGCCCACGCTCGTAACAAACCACACTTGCTGCCCACGCACGCGTCCGGCGGGTGCTCTACGGTCGTTTCACGCCTGAGGACGGAAAGACCGTGCCTGAGGCCCTCACCCACACCCACGCGGTTCCTGAAAGGAGACCTCAGATGCCAACCGGCTACTGCGTGAAGGAACGCAAGAAGGTCGAGATCAAGGATCCCCAGCAGGTGACCATGAAGAATGGTCGCCCGGCGATCCAGGGCACCTGCCCCGACTGCGGCACGAAGATCTTCAAGATCGGCAAGCTCTAGACGGGGCCTTTCAGAAACCGACTAGCTGCCTGCGCCGGCGCCGGGCCCTGCCCGTCGCCGGCCGCAGTCGTTCAGGGGTGTTATGCGGCGACGTTGTCGCCGCAGCAGCATGTAAGGCGGGCGAAGCCCGCCGCAAGTTATTCACGGGTAACGGGTCGCTCCGAGCGAACTAAACCGCCGCCAACCCTGCCTGGCGGCGACCGAAGAGGTAACCCACGAGCGCCTGGACGACGTCCGGGTCGAACTGGGACCCGGCGTTCGCCGTCAGCTGAGACATGGCATCCGAATGCGGCATCGCCTTCCGGTAGGGGCGATCGGAGGTCATCGCGTGGTACGCGTCGCAGGCGAGGATGATCCGGCTGCCGACGGGGATCGCGGTGCCTGCCAGCCCATCCGGGTAGCCCCCACCGTCCCAGCGCTCGTGCTCGTGGCGCACCATCCGGGCGATGGCGCCGAACCCTGGGATCGCGCGCAGGATGCGCTCGCCGATCACCGGGTGCTGGCGCATGATCTCCCACTCGCGCTCGTCGAGCTTGCCGGGCTTGTGAAGGATCTCGTCGGGCACGCCCACCTTGCCGATGTCGTGGAGCAGCGCCGCGGTACGGATCTGCTCGATGTCCGATCCGCGCAGGGCGAGCGCCTCGCCGACGCGGGCGGTGAGGTCGACGACGCTCTCCGAGTGCTCTCCGGTGTAGCGGTCGCGCTCCTCGAGCGCGGAGGCGAGCGCCGCGATGACGTTTCCCTGGTCGACCTCGGCGGCGCCCCGGCTCTGTCCTTCGGCATGAAGGGCCACCTGGTTGCCGCCCGCGGCGCGGGCCTGCTCGAGCGCCTCTCCGGCGGCGGCGAGCAGCGCCTCCGGCCGCTGGCCCGGCTGCAGGCCGGCGACGCCAACCGAGACGGGTATGCCCGTGATCGCCCCGACCTCGAGCTCCTCCAGCTTGATCAGGAGGCGCTTGACGGCCGCGATCGCCTCGTCCGCCTCGGTCTCGCCGAAGAGGACGGCGAATTCATCTCCCCCCATCCGACAGGCAAGGTCGTTCATGCGGGTTTCCTCCGAGATCACGTGGCCGAGACCACCGAGCACCGCGTCTCCGGTCGCGTAGCCGTGGTCCAGGTTGAGCTGGCGGAAACGGTCGACGTCGAGCAGGGCAATGCTCAGGGGGCGGCCGTAGCGATCGGCGCGGGCGACGTCGAGCTCGAGCTGGGTCCTGAAGGCACGGAGGCTCAACAGCTTCCCGGTGAGCGGGTCGCGGTGCTCGAGCTGCGAGAGCCTGCCCTCGAGCTCTGCGATCCGCTGGCGCGCCGCGGCGAGTTGGTCCGCGAGGCTGTTCCGGTCCCGGGGGCGCACGTCCTCATGACTATCGGCGCGCTCGACGGCGTGCTTGAGGGCTGGTGGCCCGGTGCCAGCCGCCGGCGGGCGGTGAACCGCGGCCGGCGAGGAGGAGTATTACGGGAGGCGTGCGGATCCCCCACCGGCACGGCAACCATGGCTGACGGAGCACTCACCAAGGAATCGGACATTCGCGAGGCGTACGCGGCGCACTCCGGCGAGCTCTACGGCTTCGCCCTGCGCTCGCTCGAGGATCCCGGCATGGCCGAGGAGGCCGTCCAGGACACGTTCCTGCGCGCCTGGCGAGCCGGCCACCGGTTCGACCCTCAGATCGGGTCGCTGCGGACGTGGCTCTTCGCGATCCTGCGGAACGTGGTGATCGATCTCGGCCGCGCGCGTTCCGCCCGCCCGGTGGTCACGGGCGACGTCCCGGAGCAGGGGCACGAGCCGTTCGAGGACATGCTGCTCAGCTGGCAGGTCGAGGAGGCGCTGCGGCGGATCGGCGACCAGCACCGCAGGGTCCTCGTTGAGACGTATCTTCGCGGCCGGCCGTACGCCGAGGTCGCCATGGAGCTCGGCGTGCCGGAGGGAACGATCAAGAGTCGCGTTTACTACGGGTTGCGGGCGCTTCGCAACGCGCTCGAGGAGATGGGCTATGACGGTTGACGACCATCGCATATGGCGTGAGCGTCTCGGGGCCTACGTCCTGGGACAGCTCCCGGAGTCCGAGCGCGCCGCCACGGAGGCGCACCTCGAGGGTTGCTCGGATTGCCGCGCGGAGGCGGAGGCCCTCTCGCCGATGGCCGAGCTTCTCCAGCGCGCCGAGCCCGAGCGCCTCTCCCCCTCCCCGGCACCTCCAGCCGACCTGGGCGACCGGATTGCGCGGCGGATCGCCGCCGAGCGCAGGGCCAGCCGCCGGCGCCGGCTGCGCATCGGGATCGGCGTCGGAGCGGCGGCGGCGGCCGCAACGGCTGCGCTCCTCATCGCGCTCGTTTTCACGGGCTCCCAGAGCGAAACCCCGACTCCGACGACCCAGACCATTGCGTTCCGCGATCTGCCGAAGGGCGTCTCCGCAGGCGCGCACCTCGAGCCTCGGCCCTGGGGAAGCGACGTCAGCGTCTGGGTGCGAGGCGTTCGGCCCGGCACCCTCTGCACCGTGTGGCTGCGCAACAGCGACGGCACGAAGGTTCCCGCGGGCTCCTTCCGCTACGTCTACGCGGGCGAGGGCGAGGGGCCGCAGCTGACCTCCGGGCTCGACCCGCCCGAGGTGAGGGCGATCGGCATCGACGCGGGATCAAAGACCTTCGTCGCACCCATCAACGCCCGCACGCCGGCGCCAAGCTAGCCGGGGATGAAGGGAGGGCCGCCGTGCCGAGCCCGGCGCGGCCGGCCCCCCTTGCCCGAGATCTGCGATAAACGCATCCGTGGAGAGGCTGAGCGCCGACGACACGCGCATCCTTCGGCTCGAATCCGACGTCATCGCGGGCCACACGCTGAAGATGGTCATCCTCGACGCGCCGGACGGAGGGGAACCGTTGACGCTCGACCGCGTCCGCCGCAGGGTCGAGTCGCGCCTCGCGGCGCACCGTCGCGCCCGCCAGCGCCTGGCGCCGACGCCGCTGAATCTCGCCACCCCGGCGTGGGTCGACGACACGAGCTTCGACATCCGCCATCACGTCCGACTCGCCTCGGAGCCGGTCGAGACGCGCGCGGACCTGGTCGCATACGCGGGCAAGGCGATGGCGGAGCGCCTCGACCACGTGCGCCCGCTGTGGTGCATGGACTTCGCCGGCCCCCTCGAGGACGGGCGCACGGGCCTCGTCATCCGGATCCACCACTGCATGGCCGACGGGATCACAGCCCTCCGAATGCTCTCCCAGCTCCTCTGGGACGACGAGACGGGCACCGATCCCGGGCCGGTCACGTCGTGGGAGGCGCAGCCGGAGCCCGGCACGCCGCGCCTCCTGGCCGCGGGCGTGGGGAGCCGCATGCGCGACCTCGGCGGGGCCGTCGCCGGTGGCGCAAGGGGAGCCGTCTCGCCGAAGCGCTGGCGGGACGCCGGGCGCGGGGTGGTCGCGCTGCCGGCGACGCTTCGACGCGAGCTGTGGCCGATGGGCGCGGACACCGCGTTCGACCGCCGCATCGGCGGCGATCGAGAGCTCGCATTCACCTCCTGCAGCCTCGCGGACCTCAAGCGCATCGAGCACGCTGCCGGCGAGCATGTGACGGTCAACGACGTGGTCCTGGCGATCGTCGCGGGAGCGATCCGGCGATGGCTCTCCACCCACGATGAGCGCATGGAGGCCATGCGGGTGCAGATCCCGGTGAGCATGCACCACCGCGACGAGGACGGCGACACGCTCGGCAACCGCGACTCGTTCCTGTTCTGCGACCTCCCGATCTCAGAGCCCGATGCGAAGACGCGCCTCGAGGCGATCAATGCCGAGACGACCAGCCGCAAGGAGCACCACGACCCGGACGAGCTCTACTCCTTCTTCCACAGCCTCTCCCACATCCGACCCCTCTACAGGCTCGCCTCCGGGCTCGCCTCAGGGCCGCGGGAGTTCGCGCTGTCGGTGTCGAACGTCCCCGGGCCCCGCGAGCCGGTGAGCCTCCTCGGGGCCCAGGTCGCGGAGCTCTACTCGGTCGCAGAGCCCGCGGATCGTCATGCGCTGCGCGCGTCGGCGGTCTCGCTGGCCGGGACCATGGGCCTCGGCTTCTGCACCGATCCCGGCGCTGTCCCCGGCGTCGCCGAGCTCGCCGACGGGCTCGACGAATCGCTGGCGGAGCTGATGGAGATCTGCTGAGGGGCTGCACGGCACGGACCGCTGTGCCGTACGTCACACCCCGGATCGCGTGGCGATTGATTCAAGGATGGAAGAATGGGAAGGGTGCCGGCTCAGAAACCCCTGGAGCTGATCCTCGCCCGCAACCTGCTGACGAGCATCTCCACTCCCGCATTCCTGGTTGACGAGCACGCCGCGCTGGTGTTCTACAACGAGGCGGCAGGGGCCCTGCTCGGCCGCTCGTTCGAGGACGTGGGCAAGATGAGCCCGGAGGAGTGGACCGCGACATACGGCCCGTTCGACTCCGACGGCAAGCCGGTCGAGCTGGACGAGTTGCCCACCACCCGCGCGATCCGCGATGGGCGCGCGGCACACGCCGTATTCACCGTCCGGTCGGCGAACGGAGGGACGCGCGAGATCGAGTCGAGCGCATTCCCGATCATCGCGTCGGAGGAGGGATCCTCCGGAGCGATGATCTTCTTCTGGCCGCAGGACCAAACCCACGGGAAGGACAAATGAGGATCAAGGTATGGGGCGCGCGGGGGTCGGTGCCGGCCCCGGGGCCGCAGATGAACCGCTACGGCGGCAATACGTCGTGCGTCGAGATCACGCTCGCCAGCGGTGAGCACGTCATCCTCGACGCTGGAACGGGGATCCGCACGCTCGGACTCGATCTCACGACCTCGCCGCACTGCAGCATCCTGCTCACCCACCTCCACCTGGACCACATCCAGGGGCTCATGTTCTTCCCCCCGTGCTTCCGGGCGGATGCCGACCTCACGATCTGGGGACCCGCTTCGCCCGAGGCGTCGCTCGAGGATCGGGTGGCCCGCTACATCTCGGCGCCGCTCTCCCCGGTCGAGGTCCGCGAGCTGCCGTGCTCTGTCTCGTTCCGCGACACGCCGCCGAGCGAGTGGCAGCTCGGCTCCGCCACGATCCGCTGCGAGGCCGTCAACCACCGTGGGCCCACGCTCGGCTTCCGGATCACCGAGGGGGACACCACGCTCTGCTACATCCCCGATCACGAGCCCGCCCTCGGGACGGTCCTGGCGGACACGGAGCCGGAGTGGGTCTCGGGCTATGAGCTCGCCCGGGACGCGGACCTGCTGATCCACGACTGCCAGTACGCCGACGACGAGTACCCCGACCACATCGGCTGGGGTCACTCAGGGATGAGCGACACGCTCACGTTCGCGTCGCGGGTCGGCGCCAAGAGCCTGCTGCTCTTCCACCATGACCCGCTCCACGCGGACGGCTTCCTCGACGAGCTCCACGCGTCGGCTCGGCGTAAGTGGGCCGACCTGGGTGGCGACCCGACGGCGGTCGCGATGGCCATGGAGAGCGAGGAGCTCGAAGTGGGTCCGGCGTCGTCGCCCGCGGGCCTCGCGAGCCCGGTCTGATTCCTCGGGACAAGCGCCGGACGCCGGGTTGCAGCCGGTTTGCAGGGCCTTTCGACACCCGGTACAACGCGGTGCCGGAAATTCTCGCCACGCGGCCACACACTCGGCCCCCGAAAAGCCCTAGCTTTGGCTCAAATTCCGAGAATCGCGATTGTCTGCGCCGCTTCGGCCGCCTAGAGTAAGGCGCGCCGGCGAGGCGCAAGCGGGCTTTGCCCGGCGGTTCCACACCTCATTCCTGGACCTCGGACAACGGAAGCAGACAAGGAGACACACGACTGATGGCCACCACCGCCACCCCGAGCACCAACCACAAGGACATCATCGCCCGCGCCGACGAGGACGGGGTCGAGTTCATCCGGCTCTGGTTCACGGACATCAACGGGCAGCTGAAGAGCTTCTCCGTCGGCCGCGAGGAGCTCGAGCACGCGCTCGAGGACGGGATGGGCTTCGACGGCTCGTCGATCACGGGTTTCAACGCGATCGAGGAGTCGGACATGATCGCGATGCCCGACCCGGACACCTACACGCTGCTGCCCTGGCGGGCCCACGGCGAGAAGGGCAACGTCGCGCGGATGTTCTGCGACGTGCTGAGGCCCGGCGGGGAGCCGTACGAGGGCGATCCGCGCTTCGTCATGCGCCGGGCCCTCGCCCGCGCCGCGGACATGGGCTTCGACACCTTCAACCTCGGGCCCGAGCTCGAGTTCTTCTACTTCGCGTCGGACGAGCTCCCCGAGGACGGCGTCCCGGAGATCCTCGACAAGGGCGGCTATTTCGACCTCACGACCCTCGACGCCGCATCGGACCTGCGGCGTGACACCGTCAACGCCCTGAAGGCGGTCGGGATCCCGGTCGAGTACACCCACCACGAGGTGGGCCCGTCCCAGCACGAGATCGACATGCGCTACGCCGAGGGCCTGAAGATGTCGGACGCGGCGATGACGTACCGGATCGTCGTGAAGGAGATCGCGGCCGAGCACGGGGTCTACGCGACGTTCATGCCCAAGCCTCTCTTCGGCGAGAACGGCTCCGGGATGCACACGCACCAGTCACTGTTCTCGGACGGCAAGAACGCCTTCTACGACGCCGACGGCGACCATCACCTGTCCGGCGCCGCCAAGTCGTACATCGCCGGGCTCCTGCGCCACGCGCGCGAGATCGCGGCACTGTTCGCGCCGAACGTCAACTCGTACAAGCGGCTCGTTCCGGGGTATGAGGCGCCGGTGTACTGCGCCTGGTCGCAGCGCAACCGCTCGGCTCTGGTCCGGGTGCCGATGTATCACCCCGGCAAGGAGCAGGCGACGCGGGCCGAGCTCCGTTGTCCCGATCCGTCATGCAACCCGTACCTCACGTTCGCGGCGATGCTTCATGCCGGTCTCGACGGGATCGAGAACGGCTATGAGTGCCCCGAGCCGATGGAGCGGAACCTGTATGACCTGTCGCACGATGAGCGCATCGAGCGCGGCATCGAGCAGCTTCCGGAGACGCTCGGCGAGGCGATCGAGGTGCTGGCCGAGTCGGACCTCGTCCGCAAGGCCCTCGGCGACCACATCTTCGACCGCTACGTGGAGCTGAAGCGGGCCGAGTGGGAGGAGTACCGCGTCCAGGTGACGCGGTGGGAGCTCGAGAAGTACCTGCCGGTTCTCTGAGCCAGAACGAGTACGCCTGAGCTAGTCGCCCAGCCGCGCTTCGCGGCGGGCGCGCTCGGCGGCCGCCTTGGCCTGCGCCTCCGCCTCCTGCTGGAGGCGCTCGGCCAGGTCGGCCTGCCGGCGCTCGGCCTCGCGCCGAGACTCGGCCTCGGCGGCCCGCGCCTCCTGCTGGACCTCTCGAAGCAGGCGGTTCTCGAGCGCCTTCAGGCGCTGCTCCGCCTCCGCCCGCGCATTCGACTCGGCCTCCTGACGAACCCGGGCCTCCTCCTCGCGCAGGCGCATCTCGAGCTGCGCTCGGGTGCGCTTCTCGGCTTCGTTGCGAGCGCGCTCGGCTGCCTCGGTGGCCTCCTGCTCGAGGCGCGCGACCTCGCCCTGCAGCCGGGCCTCCGCCTGTTCGCGGGCTCGCTTCTCCGCCTCCCGCGCCAGGCGCTCGACCAGTGCCTCGAGGCGCCGCTCGGCCCGGGCAACGGCTCGCTCCGCCTCGGCTCTGAGCGCGGCCTCGGCGCGCACGCGCTCGTCGGCCTCCTTGGACGCGTCGGCCACGCGATTCTCGGCGGCCTCGAGCTTCTGCTCGGCCTCGGCCAGGGCCTCAGCGCGCGCCTGGTCGGCGGCCTTGCGGACCTCGTCGTCGAGCCTCTCGTCCGCCTCGCGCTGGATCTCCGCCGCCGCGCTTCGCAGCTTCTCCTCCGCCTGAACGCGGAGTCGCTCGCGGGCCTCATCGAGCTCGCGCGCCGACTCCGCCCCGGCGTCCTCGACCGCCCGTTCCGCCCGCCCCTCGGCGTCGGCGATTCGCCGCTTCGCCTCCGCCTGCACCTTGCGGGCCCACTCCACGGCCTCGCGGCGCATCTCGACCGCCTTGCGAGCGTGTTCGATCGTCTCGATGCGGGCCTGCTCGGCCTCGCCGGCGCGGCGCTCCGCGGAATCGATGGCGTCGCGAGCCTCCTGAAGCTCGGCGCGAAGGCGCCGCACGTCCGCCGCGAGCGTGGTGACGCTGTCCGAGCGCGCCGCCGCCACCGCCTCGGTGACGCCCTCGGCCGCCTCGCGAGCCTCGGCCGCGGCAGCCGCCGTCGACTCCGCCGTCACCGTCTGCCTCACCGCACGAAGGCGGGGGGCTCCGGCCGCTCCCTCACCGGGCTCGGCTGCGGAGCTGTCACCGGAACCGTCAGTTTTGTCGGGCATCAGTACGTGGCGCCGTCCCTGGCGGCGCGGAACGTCCGGAGGGAGCGAGGGTAGCCGCTTGTGCGGATAGGCGCGCTGTCATTCCAGCGGCTTGGGCGGGTCCATGCCCCACTCGCGCATGCCCTCCTCGATCCGCTCGTTGACCCGCTCGACGACCTTCACCCGCGCGTAACGCTTCGAGTCCGCCTCCACGAGCTCCCACGGGGCGTTCGGCTGGTCGGTGCGCGCGAGCATGTCCTCCACGGCCTCGGTGTAGGCATCGCGCTTGTCGCGATTGCGCCAGTCCTCGTCCGTGAGCTTCCAGGTCTTGAGCGGATCGCTCTCGCGCTTCTTGAAGCGCTTGAGCTGCTCGTCCGAAGACACGTGCATCCAGAACTTGACCAGGATCATCCCCTCGTCGGTGAGGCTGCGCTCGAACCCGTTGATCTCGTCGTAGGCGCGGAGCCACTGCTCGCGGGTCGCGAAGTCCTCCACACGCTCGACGAGCACGCGCCCGTACCAGGAGCGATCGAACACCGCCATCCCGCCCCAGCCCGGCAGCGCCGGGAAGAAACGCCACAGGAAGTGATGGCGCTTCTCGTCCGAAGTCGGCGTGGAGAACTGCTTCACGCGGACGTGGCGAGGGTCGAGCTG
>Ga0075365_10000608_pt1 | contig 14084 bp, 12 predicted proteins | sample EndMetdeltDD1765_FD_71387 | JGI IMG/M metagenome (GOLD analysis project Ga0075365, IMG submission 71387) | Populus endosphere microbial communities from Tennessee, USA - Endosphere MetaG P. deltoides DD176-5 | ecosystem: Host-associated > Plants > Roots > Endosphere | place: USA: Tennessee... | reverse complement strand
GAACTGCTCGAGGATCGCCGCATTGGTTCCAAGCTCGGCCCAGATCGTGTGCAGGTCGGTCGTGCTGCGGATGATCGACTGTCCTTTGCCATCGTAGCCGAAGCGCCGCGTCTTCAGCACCGCCGGCAGGTGCAGTCTTGCGACGGCCTCGCGCAGCGCCTCGATCGACGACACATCCGCATAGTCGGCCGTCGCAATGCCGAGCTTCCGCACGAAATCCTTCTCCGCCAGCCGGTCCTGGGTGATCTCGAGCACCGCGGGATCGGGCAGAACGGGGCGCCGAGCGGCCAGGATCATCGCGGTGCCGGACGGGACGTTCTCGAACTCATAGGTGATGACGTCCACGTCCGCCGCGAACAGCTCCAGTGCGGCGACATCGGCGTATTCCGCGCAGGTCGCCCGCTGCACCACGTCGAACGCCGGCGAATCCGGATCGGGCGAATAGACGTTGCAGCGCAGGCCAAGGCGCGCAGCCGCAAGCGCGAGCATGCGTCCCAATTGTCCACCACCCAGGATACCGATGGTATCGCCGGGCTTCAGCTTCACGGCATTTGACGATGTCACGCAGGATCCTCGGGCCGCTCCGCGACGGCGGCGGTCTGTTTCTGTCGCCAGGCTGAGAGCCTGTCCGCCAGCGCCGCATCGTTTAGGGCAAGCACGCTCGCCGCAAGCAGGGCCGCGTTGATAGCGCCTGCCTTGCCGATTGCCAATGTTCCAACCGGGATTCCCGCAGGCATTTGCACAATCGAATAGAGCGAATCGATGCCGGACAGCGACTTCGATTCGACCGGCACGCCGAACACCGGCAGTTCGCTCAACGAGGCGGTCATGCCCGGCAGGTGCGCCGCGCCGCCTGCGCCGGCGATGATCACCTTGAAGCCGTCAGCTTTGGCGCCCTTGGCAAACGCGACCAACCGCTCCGGCGTGCGGTGTGCGGAGACGATACGCGCCTCGTGCGACACGCCGAGCGCCTGCAGCGTGTCAGCTGCATGACGCATGGTGTCCCAGTCGGACTGGCTTCCCATGATGATCGCGACGAGAGCGCTCATGTGCCCTTTGATCAAATCAGCAAAAAAGGAGCGCGGATTATAGGGATCGACTTTCTCGAAGCAAGCCGCTTGGATCGGCATATCTTCTCATGGTCAACGCGACCGGTGCCGCCGATAAAGGGGCTGACGACAGGGGCCGGCAAGCTGGTGACGCAAAAAAGGGCGAAAGCGACCGGGCGCAGCAACGGCAAGGCGGGCCTTTCGACCCGCCGGACGCGCCTGCTTGGAACACGCCCGGCGGCCGCCAAGTCGGCCGCGGTGAAGGCGGCGCCGACGTCCTCAAGTGCCAGACCTCGGGCCGCGGCCGGCGGGGCGTCCGCCGCCCTGACGATCGCGAAGCTGACGAAGCGGCTTGCGCAGGCGCAGCGGTACATTGCCAAGCTGGAGGCACATGCCGACACGGACTTCCTGCTGGATATCCTCAACCGGCGCGGCTTCGAACGCGAACTCAACCGCTCCATCGCCTATGTGAAGCGGTACGGTGCGTCCGCAGCGCTGCTCATCATCGATGTCGACCGGCTGAAGCCGATCAACGACAGCCTCGGCCATGCGGCCGGCGACCATGTGCTGAAGACGATCGTCGGCGTGCTGGCGGAGCAGATCCGCGAGTCCGACATGATCGGACGGCTCGGGGGCGACGAGTTCGGCATCCTGTTGTGGAATCTGGCCGACGCGGATGCGCTCGCAAAAGCGATTGCGCTCGAAGACGTCATCGACAAGGCGATCTGTGAATATCGGGGACGACGCATCCGGCTTGGCGTATCGGTCGGAGTCACCGAACTCGACGGCGAAGATGAAGCGCCTAAGGTCCTGGAGCGCGCCGACCAGGCGATGTACGCGCGCAAGCAGTCGCGGCGCGGAAAGAAGCAATCGACCGTCAGGCGATGATGTCGGGCGTGATCTGATCTTCGATGAAGGCGATGCGGTCGCGCAGCTGAAGTTTGCGTTTCTTCAGGCGCTGCAGTTGCAGCAGATCCGGCGCCGGCGATAATTGCAGCGCTGCGATCGCTGCGTCGAGATCACGATGCTCCTGTTGCAGGCGCATGAGCTCTGCCTTGAACTCACGGTCGTCTTCATCGGTCATCGTTCGGCGTCGATTCGAATCGTGAGAGCGTCGTAAATCCGGAAACGGTGAACGGCAACGGTAGCGCAGCGGCCGAGAGCCGCACGCGCGCCGGCCATTGCAGTGCAAGAAGGGTTCCAGTCCCGGCAGTTTTCTCAAGAATTATCTGCGGTTCCGGTGATTGTGGCAAGCGGCGGCAGTGTGGAATACCGTCGACAATCACATTCAGCGCCGATGCTTCACGGCCATCGACAGCCGCGTGAACTCATGTACAATCATCCCTCCAGGCAAAATCGATGGAGGTGCCAATGGCGATCCAGGCCCATCTTGCGGAACTGGAACGTAAACACGAAGCGCTCGAAGACCAGCTTCACGAAGCGCTCAATCATCCTTCCACTGATGACGTCACAATCGTCGAAATCAAACGTCGAAAACTGCAGGTAAAGGACGAGATCGAGCGCCTTCGCAGCGTGGCAACCGTCCACTAATCCAAGTCAAATTGTACATTTGGGTTCGTCTCTTTCGCTTCGTCGCGAGGACGTGAGCGCATAGGACCTTTGTGTCCTGGTGCGTTCAGGCCGTCGCGGCGATTTCAGCGACGTAGTCGGCAATTGCCAGCGACGATGTCAGCCCCGGCGATTCGATCCCGAACAGATTGATCAGCCCCGTCACCGAATGATCGCGCGGTCCTTTGATCACGAAATCCTGAGCGGCAATGGCCGGCGGCACGATTTTCGGGCGGATGCCGGCATAGGCCGGCACAAGCGAGCCGTCCGGCAGGCCGGGCCAGTATTTGCGGATGGCCGGGTAGAACAATTCCGAGCGCCGCGGATCGACCGCATAGTCGAAGCGGTCGATCCACTCGACGTCCGGTCCGAACCGCGCGAGCCCCGCCATATCCAGCGTGAGATGCACGCCCAGTCCGCCCGCGACCGGTACCGGATAGATCAGCCGCGAGAACGGTGCGCGGGCGGTGCAACTGAAATAGTTGCCCTTGGCGAGATAGGGTTTTGGAATGAGGTTTGCGGGCATCGCGTCGATCGCACCCGCAACGGTCGGCGCCCCGTGTCCGGCGGCATTGACCAGCAGCCTGCAGCCGATCGTCATCGGCGCCTCGCCGCCGACGTCCAGTGTCAGGCGTCCGTTCGCGGCCGCCGCGCGCTGCAGCGGCGCGTGGAACGCGAACAGCGCGCCCGCAGCTTCCGCGTCTCCGCGCAGTGAAAGCATGTAGGCGTGGCTGTCGATGATGCCGGTCGACGGCGATAGCAGCGCGCCGACGCAGCTTAGCGCGGGCTCCAGCGCACGGGCCTCGCCTTGGCTCAGGACCTTCATGTCGGGCACGCCGTTCAGGCGTGCGCGTTCTGCGATCGATGCAAGCCGATCGCGCTCGTCCGGCGTGGCGGCGACGATCAGCTTGCCGCAATTGCGGTACGGCACGCCGTGATCGTCACAATAGCGATAGAGCGCCTCGCGGCCGGCGACGCAAAAACGCGCCATCAGGCTGTCGCGTGGATAGTAAATGCCGGCGTGGATAACCTCGCTGTTGCGGGAGGAGGTCACGGTGCCGATCTCGCCTTCGGCCTCGAGAACGATCACCTCGCGGCCGTCGCTGGCCAGGCGCCGGGCGATGGCAAGGCCGATCACTCCCGCGCCGACGACTACACACTCCACATCATCCATCAGCCGCGTCCGTCTCGCTTTCACACTTTGTTAACGCATCGAGGCCGTCCGGCCCAGTGCTGTTGACGTTTGTTTAACCATCGGGGGGCGACAGGGACAAATTTACTTAACTCGCGCGGTTGTGTGGGTACAAGTTTACCCGATTAAAAGGTGTGCCCCCTGACAATGCGATTGCCAAGTCCGGCAAGTCTGTCATGGCGGCCATGCAAGTGTGGATCGGCAAGTGCGAGCAGAAGCTTGCGCGTCTCGTGACGTGCGCCATTGCGTGCGCATGCTTTGTGCCGTCTGCTTATAGCGCCGACCCCGATGTCGCCAGTCCGATCTCGCTATGGAATTTGATAGGCACGGTTGGTGTCCTTTCGGCGTTTTTTACGTCTGTCCTGATCTGGATCTATTCCGCCCATCGCCGGCTCAAGCTGAAGCAGCGCCGTCGCGCGAAATTCGCTTCTACGGCGCTGAACAACCTGCCGCATGGCATCGCGATGGTCGATGCGCGGCGGCGCATGGTGTTCTGCAACGACCGCTACCTGGAGATTTACCGCCTGTCGCGTTCTGAGATCCGGACGCGTATGCCCTTTGCGGAAGTGCTGGCCTTGCGAAAGGCGCGCGGGACGTTCGATGGCGATCCCGACAAGCCGAGGTTGAACGACGGGATTGCTGACAGCATCGTTCGCGATATCGCTGACGGCCGGCAGATCCGGATCTCGCGGCGATGGCTGCCCGGGGGCGGCTTCGTGTCGGTTCACGAGGACTTCAGCGAGCACCGCGAGCTGTCGCGGCAGCTCGCCACCACCAAAAGCTTCCTGGAATCGGTGATCGACAACATCCCGGTTTGCGTCGCCGTGAAGAACGTCGACGACGGCAAGTACATTCTTGTCAACCGGGCGTTCGAACAGTTCAGCCGCTTTCCGCGCGAGAAGATCGTCGGCTGTCGGGCCGATGAAATCTTCACGACGCAGTCGGCCAGGGCCGTCGTTCAGGCCGACGAAGAGGCGATCAAGTCGCCGACCGGCGATGTCAGCATGGAAATCGTCGTCGACCGCGGCGCGGAGAAGCGTACGCTTGGGGCGCGGCGGGTGCTTGCGCGCGACGAGCATGGCGAGCCGAAGTTCCTGATTACGCTGTTTGAGGACGTGACCGACCAGCGCGAGCTGTCGATGGAGGTCGAAGAGACCAAGAAATTCCTCGAGCTCGTGCTTGACCACATCCCGACATCGATCGTCGTCAAGCGGGTCGACAACCGCAAGTATCTGCTCGTCAACCGCCATGGCGAGAAGTTCATGGACCGGTCGCGCCAGCAGATGATCGGGCATCGAATCGAGGAGTTCTACTCCGGCGACCGCGCCACGTTCATCAATCACCGCGACAATGCGGCGATCCGCATGAAGGGCGAGGTCGTCACCGAGGAATACCCGGTGAAGTCGGACACCGGCCTGCGCCTCTACATGGCGCGCCGCGTCGCCGTCCTCGACGAGAAGGGTGAGCCGCAATACCTGATCCAGACCAACGAGGACATCACCGACCGCCGCCAGACCGAATCGCGGATGGCGCATATGGCCTTCCACGACGGCCTGACCGATCTGCCGAACCGCATCGCGTTCGTGCAGGCGCTGTCGCAGATGATCGACGCCTGCGCCGGCTCCGACGAATTCGCGGTGCTGTCGATCGATCTCGACCGGTTCAAGGAAGTCAACGACGTGTTCGGACATGAGGTCGGAGACAAGCTGCTGATCGAGGCGTCGCGTCGCATCCAGCTTGCGGCGCAGGGCGCGGTGGTTGCGCGGCTCTCCGGCGACGAGTTCGGCCTGATCATCGACGGCGCGCAGCCGGCGGCTGGCCGGGCGCTTGCGGAACGGCTGATCGACGCGATGCGGACGGAATTCATCATCGACGACAAGATCATCCACATCGGCTTGACGGTCGGCGTCGCCATATTCCCGCACAACGGCAGCGATGCCGCGACGCTGCTGGCAAACGCCGACGTCGCCCTGTTCCGTGCAAAGGCGGAAGCGCGCGGCTCGGTTTGCGTGTTCGAGGCGCAGATGGATCAGCAGATCCGCGACCGGCGCGCGATGCATCACGAGCTGTCGCAGGCGATCAAGAACGGCGAACTGATGCTGAACTATCAGCCGCTGGCAAAGATCGGCAAGGACGTGGTGGGATTCGAGGCGCTGGTCCGCTGGAACCACCCGACGCGCGGCGTGGTCTCGCCCGGCGTGTTCATTCCGCTGGCTGAGGAGAGCGGCCTGATCGTCGAAATGGGCGAATGGATCCTGCGTGCGGCCTGCCGGGAGGCGGCGTCCTGGACCCGGCCGCTGCAGATCGCGGTGAACCTGTCGCCGGTGCAGTTCCTGCACGGCGATCTGGTGTCGCTGGTCCATTCGATTTTGCTCGAAACCGGGCTGGCGCCCGGTCGCCTCGAGCTCGAGATCACCGAAGGCGTCCTGATCGGCGATTTCGACCGTGGCCTCGCGCTGCTGCGCCGCCTGAAGGCGCTCGGCGTGCGCATCGCCATGGACGATTTCGGTTCAGGCTATTCGTCCTTGTCGTACTTGCAGTCGTTCCCGTTCGACAAGATCAAGATCGACCGCGAATTCGTCATGAACCTCGGCCGCAACGCCCAGTCGGCCGCGATCATTCGCGCCGTCATCGGCCTCGGTCACGGTCTCGATGTGCCGATCGTCGCCGAAGGCGTCGAAACCCAGGAGCAGCTTGCCTTCCTGGCGAGCGAATCCTGCGATCAGGTCCAGGGATATTTCATCGGCAGGCCGGCGCCGATCCAGCAATATGCCGAACTCGTCGGCCACGTCCGCGCTGGCGGCGACGCGCTGCGCAAGATCGGCTGACGCAAGCGCGCCGACGCGCTTCAAAAAAATTCCATCCCCGGTCATGCTCCGACATCAAGACGCCGCCTTGCAGTGGCTCTAAGGTGTCAGAGGGGTGGCATGGCAGCGTGTATTCGCTGTCATGGTGTGGGGGATTGCGGGCCAGATGGCAGATTACGATCTTGCCATTATCGGCGGGGGGTTGACTGGTGCCGGCATCGCGCGCGACGCGGCCGGGCGCGGTTTGCGCGTGGTCCTGCTCGAGCAGGGCGACCTGGGCTCCGGCGCATCATCGGCCTCCGCCTCCCTGATCGCGGGCGACCTGGAACAGTTTGAGCGCCGCGCCTTGCTCCGGGTGCGTGCGAGCCTTGCCGAACGCAATGTTCTCGCCAGGCTTGCCCCGCATCTGGTGCGTCCGGTGAAGCTCGTGCTGCCGGTGCATCCGCAGGACCGCGCGGCCTGGCGTCTCCGCTCGGAACTGTTCGTCTATGACCGGCTGGCGCCGGCCGGCGAATTTCCGCGCACCGCCGCGCTCGACCTCACGCATCACCCGGCGGGGTTCAGCCTGAAGCGGTCGTTCAGCACCGCATTTGCGTATGCCGGCGCCCTCGTCGATGAGGCGCGTCTGGTCATCCTCAATGCGGTCGACGCGGCTGAACGCGGTGCATCGATCCGCACCGGCGCCCGTTGCGTTCGCGCCGACCGCGAGGACGAGTGGCGGCTCGGCGTGATCGATCGCGGCTATCGCCGGACTATTACCGCACGTGCGCTCGTCAACGCCACGGGGGCCTGGGTGAATCGGACCGCCGAGGTTGCGCTGCGGCGAGCCGCGCCGCGGGCAAAACTCATGCGCGAGAGCAGGATCGTCGTCCGTCGCCCGTTCGATCACGACGCGATCTATGTCTTGCGGCATACCGACGATCGGCTGGTGTTCGTCAGCCCCTACGCAGACGACTTCGCCGTGGTCGGCATGATCGACAACGAATATGCTGGCGAGCCGGCCCTGGCATCGCCGACCGCCGGCGAAATCGCCTATCTTTGCGCGGCCGCCAGCCGGTATTTTCGCGAGCAATTTGCGCCGACCGATGTCATTCGCACCATCTGTAGCGTGCGGGCGCGGTCCATGCAGAATCCCGGCGGGACGCTGGCGTTCGATCGGCCGTTCCACGAAGCGCCGCTGGTCACCGTATTCGGCGCCGATACCGTGATGTATCGCCGCCGGGCGGAAGATGTCATGGCGCTCCTTGCGCCGTTCTTCGCCATGCGCGGTCCCTGGACCGGCACGTCGCCCCTGGCGGGAGGCGACCTGGCGGCCGACCTGGACGAGGAGGTGGACCGGGCCCGGATGCGCTGGCGGTTTCTCACCGATGCGCACGCGCGCCGGTTGATCTGCGCGCATGGCACGCGGATCACCCGCATTCTGGGTGATGCGAACAGCCTGACCGATCTGGGCCCGCTGTTCGGCCCCGACCTGACCGGAGCCGAGGTCCGCTATTTGATGGCGTGCGAATGGGTCCGTACCGAAGAGGACGTGCTGATGCGCCGTTCGAAGCTCGCCCTTGCGATCTCGCCGCAGGGCCGCAACGCCCTGAGCGACTTCATCAAAGCGTCGGCTTAGCGGTTTCGCGAAGCAAATCCTGTGTCTTGCCCGGGGGCGCGGTTGAGCGCCTCCCTAATCGCCGGTACCTATGGGAGGATCGGGATGAGAGGATGGTTCAAGCTTTGCCCTCGGCGGACGCTCCGGCCCCAGACAAGTCCGGCGATGATGCGCCGCTGCTGCGCATTGCGTCCGTGACCAAGCGCTTCGGCGGCGTGGTAGCGGTCAACAATCTCTCGCTGGATATCCGGGCCGGAGAATTCTTTGCGCTGCTGGGGCCGTCCGGCTGCGGCAAGAGCACCTTGTTGCGCATGCTGGCCGGCTTCGAGACGCCGGATGCGGGCCGCATCCTGCTCGACGGGACCGACATCGCGCCGGTGCCGCCGCACCAGCGGCCAATCAACATGATGTTCCAGAGCTACGCTCTGTTCCCGCATTTGAACGTGGCGGGCAACATCGCCTTCGGCCTGAAGCGAGCGGGGATGAGCGGCATCGACATTGCCGCGCGCGTCGCCGAGATGCTGGCGCTGGTGCAGCTCGAAGGCCTGGAAACGCGCCGGCCCGACCAGTTGTCCGGCGGCCAGCGCCAGCGGGTGGCGCTCGCGCGATCGCTCGCCCTTCGCCCGCGCATGCTGCTGCTCGACGAGCCGCTGGCCGCGCTCGACCGCAAGCTGCGCGAAAGCACGCAAGCCGAGCTGCTGGAGCTGCAGCGCAAGCTCGGCACGACCTTCATCATCGTCACGCACGACCAGGGCGAGGCGATGACGGTCGCCGACCGCATCGGCGTGATGGACAGGGGCAGCCTCGTTCAGGTGGCGAGCCCGCGCGAATTGTACGAGTCACCGAATTCGGTCTGGGTGGCGACCTTCGTCGGTGACATCAACTTCATCGAAGGGCTGGTGGTAACGCAGAAGGGCAACCTCTTGACGCTGCGAACCGAGGAAGCCGGCACCATCATCGTCACCAGCACGGTGAAGCCGGTCGCCGGCATGACCGTGCCGCTGGCGATCCGGCCCGAGAAGATCCGCATCTCGTCGGAAACCGCCTCGAGCGAGCTCGCCAATGCACTGCGGGGCCAGATCGTCGACATCAACTATCTGGGCGACAGCTCCATCTACTATGTAAAGCTGACGTCGGGCTCGGTGATGAAAGTGACCGCTTCCAACATCGTCCGGTCGGATACCGGCTTCTTCGCGCTGGGCCAGCGCGTGTCGCTGTCGTTCTCGCCGGACGCCTGCATCGTGCTGGACCGCTAGGGCCATGGGTGCGAGCCGCAATTTTTCCCGGCCGGCGCGCATCGCGGCGATCGCTCCCTATCTCTGGATGGCGCTGTTCTTCTTGGTGCCGTTCTTCTTCATCCTGAAGATCAGCTTGTCGCAGACCGCGATCTCGCAGCCGCCCTACGAGCCGCTGTTCGACCTCACGCAGGGTCTCGAGGGCGTGAAGCGGGCGGCCGCACAATTGTCGGTCGAGAATTTCCACCTGCTGCTGTCCGACAGCCTCTACGTGCTCTCATACCTGCGCAGCATCGTCGTCGCGGCGGTCTCCACATTCATTCTCGTGCTGCTCGGCTACCCGATCGCCTACGGCATGTCGCGGCTGCCGCGCGGCTGGCAGGCGCTGGTGATGCTGGCGGTGATCGTGCCGTTCTGGACCTCGTTCCTGATCCGCATCTATGCCTGGATCAACATCCTGCAGCGCGACGGCCTGCTCAACGACATCCTGATCGCCCTGAAGATCGTCAGCACGCCGCTGGTGTGGCTGTCGACCGACACCGCCATGTATATCGGCATCGTCTATTCGTACCTGCCGTTCATGGTGCTGCCGCTGTTTGCGACGCTGTCGAAGATGGACGCGTCGCTGCTCGAGGCCGCCGCCGATCTCGGCTGCTCGCGCCGCCAGGCGTTCTGGCTGGTCACCTGGCCGTTGTCATTGCCCGGCGTCGGCGCCGGCGCGCTATTGTGCTTCATCCCGATCATCGGCGAGTTCGTGATCCCCGATCTGCTCGCGGGCTCGAGCCAGATGATGATCGGCCAGACGTTGTGGGGCGAGTTCTTCACCAACCGCGACTGGCCGGTGGCATCGGCGATCGCCGTGATTTTGCTGCTGGTGCTGCTGGCGCCGCTGCTCGTCTATGACCGGCTGCAGCGCAAACAGCTCGAGGGGCGCTCATGAGTGCGCGTGCCGTGACACGGCTGACGCCGTTCAACGTGGTGTCGCTGGCGCTTGGCTTTGCGTTCCTTTATCTGCCGCTGGTCATTCTCGTCATCTATTCCTTCAACGCCTCGCGTCTCGTCACGGTGTGGGGCGGCTGGTCGACCCGCTGGTACTGGGAGCTGCTGAACGATCAGGCAATGATGGAGGCCGCGTGGATGAGCCTGCGCGTCGGCGTTACCTCGGCGACGCTCGCCACCATCCTCGGCACGATGGCGGCTGTGGCGCTGTCGCGCGGCAGCGATTTTCGCGGCCGCACGATGTTTTCGGGGATGCTGCACGCACCGCTGGTGATGCCCGAGGTGATTACCGGTTTGTCGCTGCTGCTCCTGTTCATCGCGGTGGAGGCCGAGCGCGGCTTCTGGACGGTGACGGCCGCCCACACCACGCTGACCATGTGCTTCGTCTCGGTGATCGTGCAGTCGCGGCTGAACGATCTCGACCGCAGCCTGGAGGAGGCGGCCATGGATCTCGGCTGTTCGCCGGCGCGCGCTTTTTTTGCGGTCACGCTACCGATGATCCTGCCGGCGATCGCCGCAGCCTGGATGCTGGCGTTCACGCTCTCGCTCGACGACCTGGTGATCGCGAGCTTCACCACCGGCCCCGGCGCCTCCACCCTGCCGATCCGGATCTATTCGGAGGTGAGGCTCGGCGTGAAGCCGCAGATCAACGCGATCTGCACGCTGATGGTGGCTTTCGTCGCGCTGGTCATCGTCGTTGCGTCATTGGTGTCGAAACTGTCGGCGGCGAAGGGCGGAAGCGCGGCGCCGCTGTAAGCCCCGACATCTGCCGTCTTGAAAACGTTGCGGCGATGCCGCAGCATCGAAGCTGGTTGAACCGCCGGCGGAGCCATCATGTCGCGTGCGAAGAACGTTCTCTGGATCATGTGCGACCAGCTTCGCTACGACTATCTCGGCTGCTACGGGCATCCGACGCTGAAGACACCGAACATCGATGCGATGGCCAGGCGCGGCGTCCGCTTCACCAACGCCTATGTGCAGTCGCCGATCTGCGGCCCCTCGCGCATGTGCTTCTACACCGGCCGCTACATGCGTTCGCACGGCTCGCACTGGAACGGCTGGCCGCTGCGCGTCGGCGAGCCGACGCTCGGCGATCACTTGAACAAGCTCGGCGTGCGCAACGTGCTGGTCGGCAAGACGCACATGGCGGCCGACGTCGAAGGCCTGAAGGCGCTCGGCATTCCGCCGGACTCGATCATCGGCGTGCATGTCTCGCAGTGCGGCTTCGAACCGTACGAGCGCGACGACGGCCTGCATCCCTCCGGGATGCCGCGGCCGCGCTATGACACCTATCTGCGCGACAAGGGCTTTGAGGCCGAAAACCCCTGGGAGCACTGGGCCAACTCGGGTGCTGCGAATGACGGCTCACTGCAGAACGGCTGGCTGCTCGTGCATGCCGACAAGGCCGCGCGGGTTCCGGACGAGCACTCCGAGACACCCTACATGACGCGGCGGGCGATGGATTTCATCACCGAGGCCGAGCAGGACGGCCGGCCGTGGTGCATGCATCTGTCCTACATCAAGCCGCACTGGCCCTACATCGCGCCCGAGCCCTACGCGAGCATGTACGGTTTAGGCGATGTGCAGCCGGTGATCCGCTCGGACTGGGAGCGGCAGAACGCGCATCCGGTGTTCGCCGCGTACATGGACATGCGCTATTCGCGCAATATGGCGCGCGACGGCGCCCGTGAGAAAGTCATCCCGACCTACATGGGGCTCATCTCGCAGATCGACGATCAGATGGGCGTGCTCATGCGCTTCCTCGAGGAGCGCGGCCTGCTCGAGACGACGATGATCGTCTTCACCTCGGACCATGGCGACTATCTCGGCGATCACTGGATGGGTGAGAAGGACCTGTTCCACGAGCAGTCGGCCAGGATACCGCTGATCATCATCGATCCGTCGAAAGACGCCGACACCAGCCGCGGCACGGTTTGCGATGCGCTGGTCGAGGGCATCGATCTCGCGCCGACCTTCATCGAGTATTTCGGCGGTACGCCGCCGGACCACATCCTGGAAGGACGCTCGCTGCGGAATTGGCTGCACGGGAAGGCGCCGGCCGATTGGCGCAAGGTCGTCTTCTCCGAGTACGACTACAGCATGCAGGACGTGCGACTGAAGCTGAACCAGCCGATCGAGCAGTGCCGGCTGTTCATGGTGTTCGACGGCCGCTGGAAATACGTTCACGCCTCGGGCTTCCGGCCGATGCTCTATGATCTCGCCGAGGATCCGCAGGAGCTCGTTGACCGCGGCGACGATCCTTCCTGTGCGGGCGTCGTCGAACGGCTTCGTGCGGCGCTGTTCGAGTGGGCGCTGCATCCGAAGGGACACATCACCACGAGCAACGAGAAGATCAGCGCCTATGCCAACAACCAGCTGCAGGTGCGGCGCGGTGTCCTGATCGGCATCTGGGACGAGGCCGAGCTCGCCGCGATCCGCGCGCGGCTGCCCTGACGTTGTTCAGTTGGTGATCCTGTAACCGGTCGCCTTGACGATCGGCTGCCAGAAAGCGGTGTTGGCGGCGACTTCTTCGGCCAGGCCTTCGGGTGTCGATCCGACCGGAATGAAGCCGATCGCCTGCAGCTTTTCGCGCACCTCGGGCTTGGCCACCGCCGCGCCCACGGCGGCGCTCAGTTGCCTCGCAAATTCCGGCGAGCTGCCGGCCGGCAGCCACATCCCGTAGTAGGAATCGGCGACGAGATCGACGCCGCTCTCCTTCAGCGTCGGCACATCGGGAAGAAGCGGCGATCGGGCCGCGCTGCTCACAGCAAGCATCCTGACACTGCCCGCGCGATGCTGGCTGCTGGCATCCGCGACGGTGACGATGCCGAACGGCACATGACCTCCGATGAGATCGTTCATGATCGGCGCGCTGCCGCGATAGGGCACGCGCGTCATCTGCAGCTTGAGCGTCTCTTCGAGACGCGAACCCATGAAGTGTGGAATGGTGCCGTTGCCGGGCACGCCGTACGTGGCCCTGGCGCTGTTGGCCTTGAGCCAGGCCACAAGCTCGCTGAATGTCTTCACGCCGATCGCGGTGTTGGCGACGATGCCGAACTCGATGCGCGCCAGCAGCGAGACGGGCACAAAATCCTTCCCAACGTCGAAGCTCGGCTCGTTCTCCACCATCGGCAGCAGGTACATCGTCGGACCTGTCGTCACGAGGATCGTCGTACCGTCCGGGCTCGCCCCCTTGACCGCCTTGATGCCGATCAGCCCGTCACCGCCGGTGCGGTTCTCGACGATCACCGAGCGATCCAGCGGCTGGGTGAGATTTTGCGCGATAAGGCGGCACAGCGCGTCGCCGCCGGCGCCGGCCGCAAAGGGAAAGATGATTCTGGTGAGCGGCCCGGACTGGCCGAATGCGGTGGTTGCGTATAGCGGCAATCCGGCCAGCGTAGCCAGGAAGATCCGGCGATCCACGGCTTCCTCCCTCAAGGACATAAGCCTTTGAAGCCGAGTATTGCTGCAGGAGTGGGCAACCTCAAGAGGCCGGCCTGAAGGTATCCGCGCGCCGGTCTATTCCGTGCTGCTCTTTGTCCCCGGGGCCTCCGCGTCAGGCGCGGCGCGCTGGCCGCCGCCGGTCAGGCGATCGATCGCCGATTTGACGGCGTCGCGCGCGCGGCGGTCGCGCAC
>Ga0075365_10000606_pt1 | contig 14094 bp, 12 predicted proteins | sample EndMetdeltDD1765_FD_71387 | JGI IMG/M metagenome (GOLD analysis project Ga0075365, IMG submission 71387) | Populus endosphere microbial communities from Tennessee, USA - Endosphere MetaG P. deltoides DD176-5 | ecosystem: Host-associated > Plants > Roots > Endosphere | place: USA: Tennessee... | reverse complement strand
GACCACGCCGGTGACGATTCGTGATCGATAGCCGAGTTTTGCTCGGGTCGTTGCTGTTTCGCGCGCACTAGCGTGATGTCTATGCGCCGGTTTCACGACCAGGACCTGACAGGCGCCCGTTTCGAGCGCGTGATCCTTCGAGACGCTGAGATGAAGGCGGTTGTCCTCAACGGCAGCCGGATGCGCGGCGTCGAGCTCGTTGACGTCGACATCAGCGGCGAACTGCAGAACGTCATCGTCAATGGTGTCGACATCGCACCGCTCGTCGAGGCCGAACTGAATCGCCGGATGCCGCAGCGGGCGAAGATGCGCCCCGACGACAGCGACGGCCTCCGCGAGGCGTGGACCATCCTCGAACAACTGTGGAAGGCCACCGTTGCGCGGGCGCACACGTTTCCCGCCGCGGCGCTTCACGAAAGCGTCGACGACGAATGGTCATTCATTCAGACACTGCGACACCTCAACTTCGCCAGCGCCGCCTGGGTCGGTCGGATGGCGCTCGGCGACCCGTCGCCATGGCACCCGCTCGATCTGCCATGGGACGAAGCCCCCGGCTGGGACGGAATCCCTTGGGACCGCGAGGCACAACCCTCCCTCGAGGACGTACTCACCGTCCGACGCGAACGCCAGGCCATGGTCCGGCAGCTGTTGGAGTCACTGACCGACGCCCAGCTCGCCACCGACGTGACTCGCACCGAGCCTGGCTGGCCGCGGATGGAGAACTTCCCGCTGAAGGAATGCCTTCTCATCGTCCTCAACGAGGAATGGCACCACCGGCTGTACGCCGAGCGCGACCTGGACGCCCTTCAGGCCTGAGCGCCGGCCCTACTTCGGTCCCGGCAGCCGCAGCACCATGCGCGCACCGCCCAACGGGCTGGCCTCCAATGCGGCTGTGCCGCCATGTAACTCGGCCTGCTGGGCCACCAGTGCCAGCCCAAGGCCGGACCCCGACCGCGCCGCGGTCGACCCTCGCGAGAATCGCTCGAACACCGTGGCCCGTTCGTCTTCCGGCACGCCGTCCCCGTTGTCGTCAACGATGATCTCGACGCCATCGCTGGAACTCTCTGCACTGAGCCGGATTTCGGTGGCGCCGCCATGTTTGATGGCGTTGGTGATCGCGTTGTCGATCACCAGCCGCAGACCCGCCGGCAGCCCCACCATGAGCACCGTCGTCGAACTCGCCAGCGACACATGCAGATTCGGGTAGTTGCGCATCGCGTCGTGCGCAGCGCGATCGAGCAGCTCGGTGATGTCGACCGGGACGAAGTCGTCGACGGTGGTCAACTCGCCTTGCGCGAGACGTTCGAGCGCCGTGAGCGTCGCTTCGATCCGGCTCTGCGTCCGAATGATGTCGCCGACGACCTCTTTGCGTTGCTCGTCGCTTAGGTCAAGAGTGGACAGCACCTCGAGGTTGGTGCGCATCGCCGTCAACGGCGTGCGTAGTTCATGCGAGGCGACCGCGGCGAAGTCGCGGGCCGATTCGAGCGCGGCCTTGGTGCGCTCTTGTTCGTCGCCGATCCGGGCAAGCATTCCCTCGACGGCCTCGGCGATCTCGACGGCTTCCTGCACACCGCGCACCTGCACCTCGTCGGGTTTGGACTGCGCGTTGATGGCGCGCGCCTGCTGGGCCAGCAGCCGGAACGGGTTGATCATGATCAGCCACATCACCCAGCCCACCAGGACCGTGCCCACGATCACGCTGCCGCAGATCAACAGCACCCGCCGGTGAAGTTCGTCGATGCGATGCTGCGTTTCGGCCAGTGGCGCGCCGACCGCGATCGACGCCACCCCAGCGGAGAAGGTACGAACGCGGTACTCGACACCGTTGATCGACGTGTTGGCATAGCCATTGTCGAACCGCGGAAGCACGATGTCGCTCGGAACGGAAACGGTCGCTGGCCCGACGCGGGCGGTGCGCACCAGGCCTTCTTTCGGGGCAGGCTGCGCGGTCGTGGCGTTTTGGGCAGTGCGTAGCAGTGTGCTGATGTCACCCAGGCTGCTCACCGAATCGAGCCGGCGGTCTAGCTGGCTGTACTGGTCGTTGGTGACTCCGATCCAGACCCACGCGCCAAGGGTGATGACCAGCGCAACCACGGACAGCGCCGCAACGATCACGATGATGCGCAGCGAGAGCACGCGCGTCGCCACCAGGTATAGCCGTTGGATGCGCTGCACTAGCTCGCTCGCTGCGCCGGACCGTACATGTCTGCCATCTTGCCGGATGTTAGCGGTTGCTGATTCCCGCATCGCCGGTGAAAGCCGCGCCGTATCGTCAGGTCATGTGCGGCCCACCGGGGGGCCGGCGATGCGAACTGGCTCAAAGAGGAGCATTGACCCATGGCCATCATCGAAGCGGACGCCCACCCGCAGACACCTTTCGAGCGCGACGTCGCCGAGACGCAGCGATACTTCGACAGCCCGCGATTCGAGGGGAAGATTCGCCTCTATTCGGCCCGCCAGGTCGTCGAACAGCGTGGCACCATTCCCTCCGATTACATCGTGGCGCGCGAGGCCGCGGAGGCGTTCTACCCTCGCCTGCGCGAACTGTTCGCCCAGAAGAAGAGCATCACCACCTTCGGTCCCTACTCGCCAGGCCAGGCCGTGGCGATGAAGCGAATGGGTATCGAGGGGATCTACCTCGGCGGCTGGGCCACTTCTGCCAAGGGGTCGACGACCGAGGACCCGGGGCCGGACCTGGCCAGCTATCCCCTGAGCCAGGTGCCGGAGGAAGCCGCGGGATTGGTGCGCGCACTGCTGACGGCCGACCGCAATCAGCAGTATCTGCGCCTGCAGATGACCGACGAGCAGCGGGCCACCACACCCGCGACGGACTTCCGGCCGTTCATCATCGCCGACGCCGACACCGGCCACGGCGGAGATCCTCACGTGCGCAACCTGATTCGTCGCTTCGTAGAGGCGGGCGTGCCGGGCTATCACATCGAGGATCAGCGCCCCGGCACCAAGAAATGCGGGCATCAGGGCGGCAAGGTTCTGGTGCCGTCGGATGAACAGATCAAGCGGCTGAACACCGCTCGGTTCCAGCTCGACGTGATGAAGGTGCCCGGGATCATCGTCGCGCGCACCGACGCCGAGGCGGCCAACCTGACCGACAGCCGCGCCGATGAGCGCGACCAGCCCTTCCTGCTGGGCGTCACCAACTTGAAGATTCCGTCGTACAAGGCGTGCTTCCTCGCGATGGTGCGGCGGTTCTACAACCAGGGAGTCACGGAGCTCAACGGTCATCTGCTCTACGCGCTCCCCGAGGGTGAATACGCTGCCGCCGATGCCTGGCTGGAACGACACGGCATCGCGAAAGCGGTCGACGACGCCGCCTCGGCGTATCAAGACCGCGCCGACCATTCGATCGATGCGCTCTTCGACAAGGTCGAGTCGGAGTTCGTCGACGCCTGGCAGGTGGATGCAGGGCTGATGACATACGGCGAGGCGGTGGCGGATCTGCTCGAGTTCCGCGAGAGCGAAGGCGAATCGCTCGAGATGAGCGTCGCCGAGTGGCGGAAATTCTCCCAGCGCGCGCCGATGTACACCGCTCGCGAAAAGGCGAGGGAACTCGGCGCCGCGGTGGGCTGGGACTGCGAACTCGCCAAGACGCCCGAGGGCTATTACCAGGTGCGCGGCGGCATCCCCTATGCCATCGCGAAGTCGTTGGCGGCTGCGCCGTTCGCCGACATCCTCTGGATGGAGACCAAGACCGCCGATCTAGCGGACGCCCGCGAGTTCGCCGAGGCGATCCACGCCGAGTACCCCGACCAGATGCTGGCGTACAACCTGTCCCCGTCGTTCAACTGGGACACCACCGGCATGACCGACGACGAAATGCGCGCCTTCCCCGAAGAACTCGGCAAGATGGGCTTCGTCTTCAACTTCATCACCTACGGCGGCCATCAGGTCGACGGTGTGGCCTCCGAGGAGTTCGCCACCGCGCTGCGTCAGGACGGCATGCTCGCGCTGGCTCGGCTGCAACGCAAGATGCGCTTGGTCGAATCGCCTTACCGGACACCACAGACCCTGGTCGGTGGACCGCGCAGCGATGCCGCGCTCGCGGCGTCGTCTGGCCGCACGGCGACCACCAAGTCAATGGGCAAGGGCTCCACCCAGCATCAGCACCTCGTGCAGACCGAGGTGCCGAAGAAGCTGCTCGAGGAGTGGCTGGCGCTGTGGGGCGAGCACAACCAAATCGGTGAGAAGTTGCGTGTACAGCTGCGCCCCACCCGGCCGGGGTCGGATGTCCTCGAACTCGGGATCTTCGGAGAGCGCGACGGCGGCGAGGACGAGAAGCTCGCGAACGTGATCGTCGACCCCATCAAGGACCGGCACGGTCGCAGCATTCTGACTGTGCGCGACCAGAACACATTCGCCGAGAAGCTTCGCCAGAAGCGGTTGATGGACGTCATCCACCTGTGGCTGATTCACCGCTTCAAGGCCGAGATCGTCTACTACGTCACGCCGACCGAGGACAACATCTACCAAACCGAGAAGATGAAGTCCCACGGCATCTTCAGCGATGTGTACCAGGAGGTCGGCGAGATCATCGTCGCCGATGTGAATCAGCCGCGCATCGAGGAGCTACTCGCGCCCGACCGCGCCGCGCTCGGCCGGTTGATCCGCAAGGAGGACTAACGCGCCGTTAGGATCGCCGGATGTTCCGAATCGATGGGATAAACGGCGAAAGCATCGTGGTCGACGGCAACTGGGTCGAAAAGCTGCGCAGCGGATCGTCGCGCGGCCGCAACCCGGCAGACCAGTATTCCGGTACGGATATCAAGGAGATCAGCCGTCGGACAAAGATTTTCGGCGGCGAGAAGGAGCAGCTGCTGCAGGTGATCGTCAACGTCGGCACGTTCTACTCGCTGACTGTGCCGGCGGATAGCCGCGCCGAGGTTGATGCGCTGATCGCCGAACTCGAGAAGGCTCGCGACCGCGCGTCGTCCTAATACGGGTATGCGTGCAGGGCCATGCTGAAGAACACGTAGGCCATGCACAGCAGCGCGTTCAGCAAGAGCAGCACCAGCCCCGCGACGATGAGCCACCGCACGAGGCGGCGCTGGCTGCGCTTCAGCTTGGCCAGGCGTTCCTCGCGCTGAATTTCTGTCGCGGCGATCGCGAAGCTGACGTCGGTCAGTTCGTCTTCTTCCGCGCGTGCACCCGCCGATATCTGTCGAAGGCGCGCCGCAGGGATCAACACACCGACGTCACCGAAGTGGCGACTCAATCGCCGAGCCTGCCCGCGGGTCAGTGCCCGATCGTGCAGGAGGAGGTGCTGTGACGGGCTTGTCACGAACGAAAATATTAGTTCCGCCGTCATGGCGGCGGAGGCGTTCCGCTGCATCGGGCTGTTACCTAGCCGCTAAATTGAGCGGACCATGTCAACCGACGCCGGCCACGCACCGTTCCTGCTGCTATCGATCCGGGCCGAGGACGCAGCTGCCGACGACGAGTACGGGGCGATGATGCGCTTCGCCGGTCTGGACACCAACGGTCTGCAGCGCATCCGGCTAACACATCGATCGTTGGGCGAAATCGACCTCGCCGACTGGTCCGGCATCATCCTGGGCGGCGGACCGTACAACGTCAGCGATGACCCGGACTCGAAGTCGCAGACACAGTTGCGTGTGGAGTCCGAACTGTTGCCGCTCATCGGCCGGATCGTCGATCACGACTTCCCGTTTCTCGGGTGCTGCTATGGCGTCGGCACGCTCGGTTCTGTCATCGGTGCCACCGTCGACCGCACCTATCCGGAGCCTGTCGGAGCCCTGACCGTCACGCTCACCGAGCAGGGGCGCGACGATCCACTGTTCGCAGATCTGCCCGACGTCTTCGACGCCTACGGCGGCCATAAGGAAGGTGCCAGTGCGCTGCCCTCGGGTATGGCGTCCCTCGCGTACTCGGCCGACTGCCCCGTCCAGGCGTTCCGTGTCGGCGACAACGTCTATGCGACGCAGTTTCACCCCGAACTCGACGCTGACGGCATCTGTACCCGCATCGACGTGTACAAGGACTACGGCTACTTCGCACCGGAGACCGCGGAGTCACTGAAGGCAGCTGCACTCGACCGGAGCATCGAGCATCCGCCGACCATCTTGCAAAGGTTCGCCCAGAAATACGCCCGACAGGGCTAGTCGGGATTCGCGACGGCCGTCCGCTGCCCCGTATCCGATTGCGGCGCAGCGGCTCCCGTGCGCGTGCGAAACGCCGGGATCCGCTCATGCGGCGAAAAATCTCCGAAAGTTTGCTGAGGTAACCAACTGGCATCTTTTGGCTTCTGTGAGAAGCGCATCAGCGGCTCGCAATTCGGCAAATATCGGTCACGTTTGGAAAATTGTGTTGAACGTCAATAATGATGTTTACAAACGCGGGCGAATTTGACAACCAAGTCTGTCATGGTCGCACGAGTATGTACCGGGTTCGTTGGCAATAGCGGCGCGTCTGGAATTAGCCGCGCTAGCTCGATGAAATAGCTGAAACCCGCTTGGGCAGCAAGGGTTTGACCGTCTCCGACACATCTCTCACATAGCTGTTGCGCACTAGCCGGGTACGTGTTAATGCCGCCGAGGTTGGCTCGTGTTTCGCCCGAAGCCAACCATTCTGCAATGGCGTAAATCCAGCAAACGGCAGTGTCTTAGCCGGTAATGTTTGAACACTGAATCTGCAATGTCTAGTTGCACAATTGCGATTGATTCCTGCTATTTTCTCGCGCATGCCAATTGCGGGACCGCCTCTGGTCGACGGTCACCGCGTGGCATCGCCGAGCGAGCATCGCTCGCGCGGCTTGGCAGGCACTGCCTTGCGGACAACGACTGTCCCTGGCGCTCAACGCGATTCAGCAGACCCTCTGCGGTGACGTCGACGCCATCGGGAGTGTCGTCACGAGCTGACGAACACGAAAGGAAAACGCATGTTCTTGGGCACCGTTGACGACTGGACCGCCGAGGGCACCGTGGTGTCCTGGTACCCCACCCCGGCCAGCTATGCGAGCGCCGCCCTAGCGGCGCGCCATCCGGCCCCCGTGAGCTATCAGCAATCGCAACACCTGCAGTACTACCGGCGGCAGACCAGCCTGGGCCGCGATATTCCACGGTTATGCATCGGCGTCTGGGAAATCGCGGGCGTCTGCGACGTCGACGCGATGACACAGGCCATCAACACCCACGTGCGCAGGCACGACACGTACCACGACCGGTTCGACTTCGGCGAGAACGACGAGATTCACCGGTACGCCATTGCCGACCCGGAGGCCATCACCCTTGCGCCAACCGACCACGGTCGGATGACCCCGCCGCAGATCCGCAAGTTGATTCTCGATACCCCGGACCCGCTGCAGTGGGACTGCTTCACCTTCGGGATCATCCAGGGCGAGGACCGTTTCACGGTCTATATCGCTATCGATCACCTGCGGGCCGACGGTATGTCGGCGGGTGTGATCTTCCTCGACATCCAGACCACGTACTTCGCTGCTGTGGAAAACACGCCGGCCGCGCTGATTCCCGCGGCGAGCTATCGGGACTATTGCGACGACCAGCGCGCGTACGCCGGGGGCCTGGACGAGGAGTCGCCTCAAATCCAGTCGTGGCGAACCTTTGTCGCCGCGAACGGAGGTGCGCTGCCGGCGTTTCCGCTGGAATTGGGAGAGGCGGCGGCAGATACCCCCGGGATCATCGACGTGTTCGACCTGATCGACGACGAACAAGGGCTGCGGTTCGAGGCGGCGTGCCGCGCGGCGGGAGCACGGTTCAGTGGCGGAGTGTTCGCATGCGCCGCAATGGCCGAGCACCGACTGACCGGTGCCGCGACCTACTTCGGTCTCACGCCTTACGAGAACCGGCGAGACCCCGCGTATGCGACCGCCGTTGGATGGTTGGCGAGCTTCATCCCGCTGGCGATTCCGACCGGTGGCGCGCCGTTCGATGAGGTGGTGAGCTCCGCGCAGACATCGTTCGACCTGAACACGGCACTCGGCGCGGTCCCCTACTACCACCTGCTCGAGATGCCGGAGCCCGCGTCGGGGCCGCTCGAGGTCCCGGACCGCCCGGTCCCGATGTTGTCCTACATCGACATTCGCAAGCTGCCGTTCAGTGATTACTGGGACGGATTGCGGATCGGAATCTGGGGCGACAACAGGTTGTCGGAGGCGGTCTGCATGTGGGTGAACCGTATGCGCGACAAGACGCAGTTGGTGGTCGCCTACCCCGGTACCGATGTCGCCCGCAAATCGGTGCTGCGCTACGTCGAAGCCATGCGAGCCGAGTTCGCGCGGGTCGCAGATGGCGTCGAGCAGCTCACGCATGCCTGACGCCGCGATCGAATGCCGTGACCTCGCAAAGTCGTTCGGCAAGGCGTCCTCCGCACTTCAGGGCGTGAGTTTCAGTGTTGCGCGGGCGTCGGTGTGTGCGTTGCTCGGCCACAACGGCGCGGGAAAGACCACGACGATCAACATCCTGTCCACGCTGTTGCGGCCGAGTGCCGGGTCCGCGACGGTCGCGGGGTTTGACGTGGTGCGCCAGTCGACCGAGGTTCGCGCGAATATCGGGGTGACGGGCCAATATGCGGCACTCGACGAATTGCTCACCGGCCGTGAGAATCTGACCCTCTTCGGTCGGCTGCGCGGACTGCGGCACCGGCACGCCACCCGTCGAGCCGACGAGCTCATCGAGCGGTTTGACATGGGCCACGCCGCCGATCGGCGGGTGTCCACGTATTCCGGCGGAATGCGCAGACGCATCGACATCGCCGTCGCCCTGGTCGTCCCACCCCGGGTGCTGTTCCTCGACGAACCCACGACGGGTCTGGATCCGCGCAGTCGCCGCGATGTCTGGGACCTGGTGTCTGCACTGCGTCATCAGGACGTCACCGTGCTGCTCACCACGCAGTACCTCGAAGAGGCCGACGTGTTGAGCGACTCGATCATCGTGCTGGACTCCGGTCGCATCGTGGCCAGTGGCACCGCCGACGACTTGAAGTGCCGCGTCGGCGTCAGCTACTGCCAGGTCACGCCCGCCGATCCGGTCCACTTGTCCGCAATTGCAATGGCATTGGCCGACTTCGCGGGCTCCGATTGTGATGCGCTGATCGATCAGCAGGCGGCCGCGGTTTCCGTGCCCGCGCCCGACGGGGTAGTGACCTTCGGAGAGGTGTTCCGCCGACTCGACGGACTGGGCATCGAACTCGCCGACATCTCGTTGCGCAAGCCGTCGCTGGACGAAGCGTTCCTGAGCCTGACATCACCGGCGGTCACTGTATGAGTGCCCTCGTGGCACTCACCCTGCGCACCATGTCGGGCACACTGCGCGACGCCGATCTGCTGTTCGCGGTGCTGGCCCCAGTGGGCTGCTTCCTCGGGTTCACTCTGGCGTTGGGCAACCTCATCGACACCGGGCGCATCACCTACCCGCAGTACGTGCTGCCGGTCGTCATCGTTCAGGCCATGTTGTTCGGCGCGATGACCACCGCCGACCGCGCCGCGCGGGATCGGTTGTCCGGATTCGGCGTTCGGCTTCGCACCCTTCCGATCTCCGCGATGGTGCCGCTGGCCGCGCGGATGCTCTACTGCCTGATCCGCGCGGTGATTGCATTGGTAGCCGGGGTCGTCGTCGCGTCGATATTCGGCTTCCGGATGGTCGGCGGCCTCGGCTACGGCGTGCTGTTTGTGGTCATCGTCTTGGCGTTCGCGATGGCGGTCTGCCTCGGTGCCGATGCGCTTGGCTCACGGATCGGTTCGGTGGAGTCGTCGAGCCAAGTGCTGCTTCTCCCCCAGCTGGTGTTGGTGCTGCTTTCGACTGGCATCGCACCTGCCGAATCGTTTCCGGCCTGGCTTGGCCCCTTTGTCCGCTACCAGCCGGTGTCGCAGGTCACCGAGACCCTGCGTGGGCTCGCAGCCGGACACGTCACGACCGTCGGCTTGGTGGTGACAGCAGCTTGGTGCCTGACGTTGTTGACGGTGTTCGGCGGCCTCGCGTTGCGCATGCAAAGGCGCGCATGATGATTCGCCAGAGTGCCTTGGAGGCGGGGCGGCTGCTGCGGCGCTGGCGACGCGACCCCATCGTCGCCGTGCAGGCGTTGTTGTTCCCCACCTTTCTGCTGGTGATCTACAAGCTGCTGATCGGCAAGGCCGTGCTCGCCGTGACGGGAAGTGACAGTCTGTACGGCCTGGTGCCGATGTGCGCGGTGGTCGGCGCGATCTTCGGCACACTCGGCGCTGGCCTGGCACTGCCGGCCGAACGGGAGTCGGGCCTGCTGACGAGATTGTGGGTAATGCCGATCCATCGGGCGAGCCCCTTGACTGGTCGACTGCTCGCCGAGGCCACTCGCACCATCGCGTCTGCCGTAGTTCTCACTGCATTCGGCGTCGCGCTGGGCCTGCGCTTCGTAGGCGGCTGGGAAGCCGCCGTGCCCTTTGTGCTTGTGCCGGTGATGATCTCGGTCGGCGTCGCGACGGCAGTCATTGCGATCGCCGTCCGCGCGGACGGCCGCGCCATGGTGACCTGGCTTGGCGCGGGATGCGTGGTGTTGCTGTTCTTCAACACCGGGGTGGCCCCCGCCGAGGTGTTTCCGTCGTGGCTGCAGCCGGCGGTGCGGCTTCAGCCGATGTCCCCGACGATCGAGGCGATGCGTGGGCTCGCAGAGGGTGGGCCGGTGCTGTGGCCGCTGTTGCAGGCCACGGTTTGGGCCGGCGTCCTTGTCGCGGTGTTCGGGCCGACCGCGGTGCGGGGGTATCGTGCCGCCGCAGAGGCGGGCTGCCAGTGACCAGGCTCGCGCTGCTCGACCAGGCCGCCTATCTCCGCCTGCGGGCCACGGGCCAGGGCAGCGTGGTTCAGTGCACATGGGTATACGACCGCTGCGTCGACATCGACGAATTGCGAGTCTTCAACGGCAATCTCGGACATGGGCTGCTCGGGCGCAGGATCGAGCGCTCACCGCTGCCGTTCGGTCGGCATCGCTGGGTGCTCGACGACCGCTCCCCCGACATCGCCCTGACGGCGAAGCGGCCGCGGGCGGAGATCGGGGCATGGCTCGAGCAACGCGCGCGTGTGCAGGTCGACCCCGAATGGGGCCCGACATTTCACCTCGGCCTGCTGCCGCTGGACGACGGCGGCTCAGCGGTCACGTTGGTGGCGTCGCACTGCGTCGCCGACGGGCTCGGGCTGGGAATTGCGATCGCAGAAGCGGTCAAAGGTGAACGTCGGCACTTCGGATACCCGCGGCAGAATTCACGCGGCCGCTGGCGTGCAGTGTCGGAGGATCTGGTCGATGCCATCCGGGCATTGCCCGCCGTGCTCCGCGCCCTGATCGCGACCCTGCTGATCTTGCTGCGGCTTACCCCCGATGTGAACGCTCCCGCCGCGACGCCGCGGCCCCGCGAGGTTTCCGGAGACGATGTCGAGCTGCCGTCGGTGACGATGCAGACTGACGCTGCTGTGTGGGATGCTCGCGCGCGTGCGTTGAATGGAAGCAGCAACACGCTTTTCGTCGCCTTCGCCGCTCGGCTTGCCCACCGGATCGGCAGGGTGCACCCCGACGGCACCACCGTGACGGTTGTACTCCCGGTCAGCGAACGCGGCGCCGATGACAACCGTGCGAATGCGCTGACCTCGATCACGCTCGACGTCGACAGCCAGACGGTGGCCGGTGATATGACCGGCGTGCGCGCAGATGTGAGGGGCAGGCTGAAGGCGCTTGCGGAGCAACCCAATGAAATGCTCGCGGGACTTCCGTTGATTCCTTTCACGCCACGCTGGCTGGTCCGCAAGACCGAGGGCATCGCCATGGCGTCCGGTCAACTGCCGGTGGGCTGTTCCAATCTCGGGAGCTTCGACACAGTGGTCGGCCGCGTTGACGGAGCGGATGCCTCCGAGGTCTCGATGCGGTTGGCCGAGCAGGGCATCACTCGTCGCCGCATCGAGGACAGTCACGGCCAGTTATTCTGCGGCACAGGGACAATCAACGGTAATCGGTTCCTGACCATCGTCGCCTACCACAGCGGCATGCAGAACACCGCAGCGTCGATGCGCGAAATCGCCCAAGACGCATTGGCTGAGCTGAATCTGACCGCAACAACTGTCTATTAAGGCCTATCCGATGGTGAACCTGAGCCTCAAGTCGAGTCAGCGCGCGCATCCACTGCTGTACGTCGGGATCGCGGTCGCGATTGCGATCTGGTCGGCGGCCGTGCTGTGCTTTGCGATCAATATCGTTCCGCTGGACGTGTATTGGATGTCGTATTACGCCGTCGACTACACGTTCGGCTTCGTCCGTCGTGGCCTCGCTGGCGAACTGGTCGGGCTGGTGCCCGGCCACTACTTCGCGGCTTCGCTCGCACTGCGTTGGCTGTCGACAATGGTTTACGTGGGCGGCCTCGTGTTGGTGATGGGCGTCGTGCTGTTCGGGCGGCGACGATCCGAGCGCAGGCTGATGGTCGCGATGCTGATTCCGGTGCTGCCGTTCGGGATTCCGTTTGCGGCGTACTCTGCGCGGCCGGACCTGTTTGGCGCGGCCGCACTGGCGACGTTTACCGTCGCGCTGGCATTCGCGCGCTCCCGCGCGATCGCGGTGGCGTGGTGTGTGGCCTACGGCGTCGTCATCGCGGTCTTGACGTTGGTGCACGAGGCGATCGGCCTGCAGTTCGCCCTTGGCGCGGTGCTCGCGATTGTCGTCCTTGGCGGCGCGTTGGGAGCCGCCAGGCGCCGCGGTGTGCTGCTGGCCGTCATGCCCGGCGTATTCACCGCGGTAGTGGTCGCGGCGTTCGGCCGACACGACATCGCCTCCCAATTGTGTTCGGCGGTACCGCATCACCCGATGCCCAATCCGTTGGCATCGATCACCTCATTTCCGACGCTTGCGCAGTACGTGGTGGGCGGGCAGCCGAGTCAGACCGACTATCACGATTGGGTCTGCCGCAATGTCATGCCGATCTACGACTACGGAATCGTCGATGCCATGCGCATCGTCGCGCACATCGGAATCGTCGGCCTCGTGATGTCCCTCGTGTTCGGCGCAGCGGCGTTCTTCACGACCGTCTACGGGATCAGCACGCTGTCAGGAGTTCCGGTACGCGCCTTCATTGACGAGTTCCGCGGTCGAATCGCGTGGGTCGTTGCAGGACTGCTCTTGGTCGTCCCAGTATTCCTGACCGGTTTCGACTGGACCCGCTGGCTGGTCGTCATCTCCTACGATGTCGCGATCGTCTTTCTCGTTTTTGCGGCGCGCAGACCGGAGATTGAGCAACCTCCGACGCCAAAAGCGTTGCGGCTGTTCGTCTGTCTCGTCATCGTCCTGGCGCTCATCCCGGTCGGCACTGTTCCTGGCTTTGGCGGCCCGCGGATGGTCTAGCTCCCCGTGCAGGGGTTTGAGGTTCTTTGACGGCCACCAGTTCGCCTTACCCACCAGAACCGCCAGTGCGGGCACGGTCACGGTGCGGACCAGGAAGGTGTCCAATAGCAAGCCGACGCCGATGATGAAGCCCACCTGGACCATTCCCATGATGCTGCCGAAGGTCAGGCCGAACATGCTCGCGGCGAAGATGATGCCTGCGGACGTGATCACCCCGCCCGTCGCGCCGACGGTGCGGATGACCGCCGTGCGCATTCCTTTCGACGCTTCATCGCGGATACGCGATATCAACAGCAGGTTGTAATCCGCCCCCACTGCCACCAGCACGATGAACGCGGTACCCGGCACATTCCACGCGATGTGTTGGCCGAGGATGAACTGGAAGACGACGACGCCGATGCCAAGCGCCGACAAAAAGGAAATCGCGACCGACGCAATGAGATAGAGCGGCGCGACGACCGCTCGCAGCAGCACGATGAGAATCAACAGCACGACCAGAATGGTCATGGTGAGGATGAACCTCATGTCGTGGTTGTAGTAGTCGCGGATATCCGCGTTCACGGCGGGCAAACCGGCGATCGAAATCGTAGCGTCGACCAGTTCGGTATTGGGCTGCGCGCTGCGCGCCGCGTCCATGATCTGCGCAACCTGGTCCATCGCCTCGGTGCCGAACGGGTCGAGGTCGGTCTGCACGAGATACCGCACCGCGTGGCCGTCGGCCGAGACGAACATGGTTGCGGCGGTCTTGAATTC
>Ga0075365_10000605_pt1 | contig 14111 bp, 15 predicted proteins | sample EndMetdeltDD1765_FD_71387 | JGI IMG/M metagenome (GOLD analysis project Ga0075365, IMG submission 71387) | Populus endosphere microbial communities from Tennessee, USA - Endosphere MetaG P. deltoides DD176-5 | ecosystem: Host-associated > Plants > Roots > Endosphere | place: USA: Tennessee... | reverse complement strand
CGGCTGCGATACCTACATAGGACAGATAGTACCGCAGTGGACGTACAGGAGGAGTCAGCCCTAACAAAATCAGAGGCCGTATGTGGGAACATCTAGGCCGGTTGGTTTTTGTTAGGGCTGGTTCTCTCGGGTAACTAATGCAATGGTACAGAGACTTCAGGTGGTGGCGGAGGCGTTTCAACCGGCATATTGCTCTTACTCTCTTGCCCAAGAATAGTCTGCACATCTGTGAGCGAAATCTCCATCTGCGTGCCGGGCGCCACCTGACCGCCAAGCATTCGACGTGCCACAATATTTTCAACTGCTCGCTGCACAATACGACGCATTGGTCGCGCACCCATACGTGGATCGTAGCCAGCCTCGACCAACAGCCGCTTCGCGTCGTCGGCAACATTGATTGAAACCTTTTGAGATGCTAGGGTTTTGTTGATTCCCTTAAGAATTAGATCGATCACCTGCAATAATTCTGATTGGTTAAGCGGACGGAACAGTACGATTTCGTCAAAGCGGTTTAGGAATTCCGGTCGGAACTGATTGCTATTAATAAGTTCATCGGTAAATTTTTGCTCAAAATCTTCCATCTTCCAACCAGCTTCGATGTATTGGCGAATCCTATCAGCACCGGCGTTGCTGGTGGCAATAATAATTGCATCACGGAAGCTAACTTCGCGGTTGTTGATATCACGCAAAATGCCCTCATCCAATAATTGCAGGAGCGTGTTCAATACGTTGGGATGAGCTTTTTCGATCTCGTCTAACAGAACGACGCTAAATGGCTGGCGAGCAATCTGCGCTGTTAAGCTATGTGAGTCCGTCGCTGCATCAGCGATCAAACGTGTCACGTCGTTGGGCTGGACATATTCGTTAAGGTCAATACGTACCATTCGGTCCTCGCCACCAAAGAACACCGCTGCAAGCGCCTTGGAAAGCTCGGTCTTACCAACACCAGTTGGTCCCAAAAATAGAAATGTACCAATCGGCCGATCCTGGTTTCGCACGCCAGCACGAGCACGGCGCAAAGCGTCACTCACTACTTGTACAGCACGTGTCTGGTTGATCATACGCTCGTGAATAAGGTCCTCTAGGTTTAAGAGTGTCTGGCGCTCTTCGGTCGTATCAGCGGTACCAACTTTAACACCAACCGTCTGCTCAATTGCCTGTCGCACATCGGGGGGCGCAACAATACCGTGCTGCGAAAAACCTGCGGCAGACTCCAGAAGCATCAAAGCCTTCCCTGGCATTGCCTGGTCTCTAATATACCGATCACTCAGGCGGTACGCCTCCTGCATTGCCTGATACATATAGCTGGCTTTCTGACGATGCTCAATCAAAATCAGCTGGTCTTCCATGATGAGCATCGTATCGGCTTCGTTCGTTGGTGCAACAGGAACGCGATTAATATACTGGGCTAACGCAGCATTTTGCTGGGAAATACGGAGCCAATGCTGCTCATCCATAGCCAAGATAATGCGCACAGCACCACCTTCCAAGATTGGTAACAACACGTTACTCAGGTCTACCGAACCCGTACCATCTTCGAAGAATAGATGTGCATCATCCAAAAAGAGAATAATATTTTTCGCAGAATAAGCCTCGTAGAATAGCTGTTGAATAAGTCCTTCCAATTCGCCGCGGCCATGCGCCTGTGCAATCAACGAGGAAGGATCGAGCGCAAATATCTGCTGGTATCGAAGCTGCTTGGGCGTCGTAGGACCAGCGACCAACAAGCGTTCAGCAAGCGTATGCACCAACGTCGTCTTGCCGCTTCCAAGCGGCCCAATAAGTGCAGCGTTCTGGCGACCACCCTGCGAGAACAAGCCAACAATGCGGTCGACGATCTGCTGGTGAGCCTCAACATCACGATTAAGAATACCGCCATAACTTACCTGTTCACTGATGTTCAAACCAAATCGGCTCAGCGTCGGCGTATACCCAAAAGACCAGTCACGGCCAATTCCGCCATCTTTGCGGCGTTCGGTGTGTTTGCTAATAAGCTGCCGCAGGTGGAAATACCAGGAAACTCCTTTAATAAGATCTTCGCCGTCAATTTTGAATCGGGCAAGATACGTCTCTGACTGCGGAACAATACGAGCGATTGCCGTCAGCACCATCAGCGCACTGATCTTTGGCAAGCCAAGTTGTTGACGGATACGCTCTGCCTCTTGCCACACTGGGCCAGTCTCCAGCTTGGATTCCTCAATAATTGTCTTAAAGTATTCGACATGCAAACCAAAACGGCTCATGCAAAAGATACCTTCGGGTGTTTTGAGCGCAAAGATCGCCAACTGTTCAGTGGTATAATCCTTTGGCAACTTTCCGAGCAAGTCCGACGACATCAGATCGTCAATACTGTCTGGCTTTGCAGCTGGCGGAATATCGCGAAGCTCACCAGTTTCACCGCCCCACGCAGCTAACATCACACAAGGTGTTGCAAGCAATAACAACAACCAGCCAATAGACATATCCAGATAGATCAGCGCGCCGGCGCCGATAAGCGATAGACTCGCAACCATCACAAGTACAAACTGGGCGACAGGAGCGGTCACAAACCGGGCAAACCGGGCCTTCTGAGCACGGAGGCTTTGATAATCGGAGTTCGTGTTCATATCCCCCATCCCATCATGGCTCCAGCCAGCCCCAGCAGTGGCAAAAGAGGCACAAAAGGCCATAAAATCATCTGCAAAAATCCAACCATAATAATTGCTAGAACACTTACAGTACCAAGCACAATAAAAATACTACGCACTGCCGCACCAATAAACCGCGAAAAGGTTCTGTCGGTCCAAGCCCGAAACTGCGCGTCCACCGACCCTCGAACTTTACCCGCTGCGATCTGTCGGAACGGATCAAATAGTGTGCGCATTAAAAGTCCGACCGAAAAGAAATCAAGCGCACGATCTATGCGCTGCTCAATGCGGCGGCCAAGGTCTTTCCAAGCCGTGGTATACCACCACGAGAAAAGCGCGATTATAAGCATAAGCACAGTATACCACCGAGAAGGTATTTTAGGCAGTGCCGCCCAACATTAGTGCAATGAGTACCGGCATAATGAGGTTGTCCGTGCCATTAACCGCAACATTTTCGGTGATTGTGGCCATAATTGGCACGATAAATAAGGTCACGATACTAGCTGAATCATGGCTCAGCTTGACGTAGGCGACCATAATGAGTAGCGAAACAATAAAAAACGCCGACGTTCCGGCGATGCTTTTAATTTTTCCAAACACTTTATACTGGTTTTTCTCTCCCCAGAGCAGCCCAATAATTGCCGCCAGCGCGTCACCAATCGCAAGGTTGAGCATGGCTGCCATAAAAATCCACTTACTGCTACTAATGAGTGCCAGAAAGCCGATGACCATGGCGAAACTTATTTCACCGATAGCCCGACGGGGAGTCGTATGAATTGCTGTAAAGATTGTCATTTTGATAGAAACCACCATGACTACAAAGAATGCGATGCTTAAAACTTCTATCTGACGCCAGGTCAGAAAAAAGGGCCAAAAGGCCACAAAACTACCAACAGCCATATGCACAAATTTTCGCGTCAATTCGGCGTGCATTTTGGTGCGACGGGCAAGATATTCGGCAGACAACAAGATAAGGAAAACTGCTATGATCGTCAGTGCGAATGCCATAGGCCTATTGTAACCCCTCTTGTCAAAATGCACGATTGTATTCGTTACAACTCAAGATATCATCGTTGGTCGGGGTGACTGGATTTGAACCAGCGACCTCAGCGTCCCGAACGCTGCGCGCTACCAACTGCGCCACACCCCGATATACTTATCATAGCACCAATATCATTCGCCAACAGAGGTCATGTGCTTGACAAATGTTGTAATATCATGCAAAATATACATGCACAACACTGTGCTGACAGAGAGTGAGCAACACCATGAGCGAGTGCCACATCCTTCCGCCCACCGGTGAGGGCACGACGTACGGAACGCTGAGCGTGTCCGCCAACAACCGCGCCGACAAGACGCGGATCACCATCGAGGTCACGCTGCCGCTGCCGCATGCCGTACGAAGCGGACACCTGCAGCTGGCTGCGGCCAGGGGATACGCCGAGATCGTCGACGTCGACAACGACGCCAAGACCTTCAAGATCAGGTTCAACGACGAGGAACAGCTCCGTCTGCTGCTCGCCGAGCGCCTCAACCACCTCCTGACTGCCCTGACCGAGCAGGCATATGCCCGCCTGATCGAGGACGATGACTACAGCAAGGTCTGCGCCAGCCACTACCTGGCACCCGGCGCTGCGCAAGAGTTCCTGACGGCCTTCGTCCTCTTCGATCACGGCTACGTGCCAACCGAAGAAAAGGCGTAGTCCGCTCAGATGTGACCCGTTGAGGGGCGAGGTGGAATGTGCCGTCTGCGGCAGCGCTGGATTCATCCGGCCCACCTCGCCCTTCCCGTCCTCCTGTCCCGCTCCCTCTCTGTCACACCCGCCATATGAAGCAATTGGCGAGTGCGGTATACTAGAAGTACTATGTTAACAACCATCAAGCCTGTTGCCGAGAAATCATTACGACCACTCGCTGCAATCTTTAAAAATGTAAACCCTAACGTTATTTCACTCTTTGGACTGCTATTTCCAGTTCTCTTTTTTATCTGTGTCTATCACGAGCTATACGTCTTAGCGTTGGTAGTTTTTGTTTTTAACGGTGTCGACATGCTCGATGGCATGGTGGCTCGCATGAGTGGAAAGGTTACCGCGTTTGGCGGCTTTTTAGATTCGACCATCGACCGAGTAGCTGACTTTACGGTTATCGCAGCATTCGGATTCGCAGGCCTCGTCGGCTGGAATATCATCCTACCTCTTTTGATGTTTACCTACCTTATTAGTTATATTCGTTCCCGCACCGAACTAGCAGCCAAGGGCACACTGGTAGCGAGTGTTGGCTTCTTGGAACGCACCGAGCGTCTCATCGGCGTCTTTATTGGTCTACTCTTGTACGCAATTTTTCCCGATGCCCAATTGGGCGGCCAGAACATAGCAGGCATCACCTGTATCATACTGCTGTTGCTTTCGGTATTCACCGTCGGACAGCGTGTTATCTTTGCCTACCAAAAATTACATACCCTTCGCTAAGTATCCCACATCTACTGCGGCCCATCATAAACCATGACTAAGCTCCGCGGTGGCATATATGACAGGGCCGTATCTAGTGCCTCCTGAGAAATGGCAGATAGTACAAAGAGCGACTGGCACGTTGGAAAAATCTCTTTCAGGTCACGAGGATGGAGGATAAACACGTTGCATTGGGGGTCCTGGTGGGGCAAGCTGACCGTAAATCGGTATGATTGCATCGCCGCTATCTCTTGGGTCAGATCAGCCACTGCGGAAAGATGCTCATGGCTTGCCCGTTTCGTGAGTAATTGCTGCGTCATCCGCTGCCAAAAGCGCTGCGCCACCGCAAGTGCCGGTTCTGGGTGCTCTGTGATAATGATCGCTTTGCCGACAAGCTGACGTGCGTATAAACGCCGCGTTATATCGGCCAAAATATTATAAAGGCCCTTGATTGAACTTCGTTCAATCTCAATTGTATCGGCATCGGATGTGTGCATAATATACCCTTTCTGCGGTGTAAAAATGCAGCCTCGAAAAGGGGCTGCATCTTACTGTTTTAGTACCTTGTAAAGAATTTGAAGTTGAGGCTGGCCGCATAATAGCCCAGGTTGCCTCGAAGATCAATTTCTAATTGGCACTACCACTCTGCGGCAGCGGCTACCGTCAAAAGTCGAGCAGCTAATTTATCGATGCGTTGCTGGGCCTGTGGTTTTATGGGCTTGCCATCGTGCTGCTTAATAAGGTTGCGCAATACTGCGAAGCTATTGTCATTATCGATGCGGCGGCCAGACACCGTTAGCACATTCTCGTCAACCGATGCAGCATTTTCTTTGTCGTCCAGACGGATACGCCCATAGTAATCAGGCATGAAGTTACCCGCCTGATTGAGCGGCCAAACTGTTATATCCCAGCCGCGGGCAAACTCGTGCCCCTCACCACGCTGTCGCGGCGAGCTAACGGCTGCAACTGCTGAACCATTCGACTGACGAGTCATCACCAAACATGCCGTAATCAGCTGCAACGCCTGATAAGCCTCAACTGCTTCCTGACTAGACATATCCGTCATTTGCTCAAATTCGCTCAATAATTCAGCGCCAAGAATCACCAGCTCACCCATATATTCTTCGGTCACCTCATGCATATTGATCTGCCCTGATTCATGCAGGGCTACCGCTTTATAGATTGGCGATGCGGCTCGAGCCATCATCATGGCCGACTCCAGCCCCGATTGTTCGTTACGTCGATATATCGTTGCAGCATCGCTACAGACGTCTTGAGCCCGGTCAAATGCTCCAGCCAAAGAGCCAGACACTTCACGTTCCGTAGAATTCTTTACGCCCATCTCGATATGCATCCATGCCAACATTCGCATGTCTTCCGGCGAAAGCTCACCGTTGCTATAGGTTATCTCATGGTCACTGATTAAGCGATCCAGTGACTCAGTATCAAGTGCTGTGGGGTGTAAATGCGGATCGAGTCCAACGTACACAGCAGAGGGGTTACTTCCCTCTGGTATCTCGCCGACCTGGTCCTCGCCGGTTCGATTAATACGTTCGATAATAGCCGCCATTACGCCGCCTCGAACATCAAGCAGGTAGGCTGTGGTTCGTCTGCGTCGCTCAAGAAGCTGCCGCAAGCCCACTTCTGCCGTCTTCTTGCCAACCCCACGTCGCCGTGGCTGCGCCAGGCTAACTTCGGCATTATGATGATCAATCAATGCCTGAAGTGTGCCCTGACCGTGTTTTGATGCGTAATCACCATTCTTTAACAGCGCAGGTGAAATATTGAGGAGCGTCGCCGGTCCCGTGGCAGCAATTCGGGCAGGAATGAGGCGATCAGTTTTCGTATCCCACAACAGCAAAGACCAGGCATTTTTGGCATCACTGGCTGCATGTGTTGCCCGCGAAGGCGCAGGTAAACAAAATATCCCCTCCCCGGACTGGATGGTAATCAGTAGAGCGGTCATGGCAGCATGCAGGCCCGGTACATCGCTAATATTTCCAAAGCGCTCATAGTTTTTAAGGAGTTCGCGAGCAAACTCGTGCTGGCCCTCGTATAACGTGTTCCATGCCTGTTCAAAATGGCTCTCATCCGGAGCGCAGCCCAAAATGCCCTCATACATGCCTATACCTTTGGCAGCCCCAAGGGCGTAAGCACCAAATACCCGATCATAGCCAGGTTTTTCTCGTACTGCACTAAAGTGTTCGCGCGCCTGGTCAAGCGAGGCCTGAACGTGCGAGGAGGGACGTTCCAAGTCGTGTTCTCCGTGTGCTTTCTCGACGTTGATCCAACCGCTATGATACTGTTGTTCGGGTGTAAGGCGATCTTTTGCAGCTGCCAACACTGTCGACCAGGCTGTTAAATCATCCAGCGAAATTTCAGCCGTGGGTGTCAACGGACCAATCTGCAGGTAATCGTTGATAGCACCATTGGGCGTAATAATCTGTGCCTCGGCATCTTCGTGACTATTTGGTAGCAAATGTTCCGACATGGACCCTCCCTTTACATTTTCCTGGTTAAGTATACCCGACAGAGATTCTTTGCCAATCTGGCAAAAAGTATACAAGATTGTATAGTTTACCTTCCCGCCTGATGTTGTTTCTATTAACCTATTTTTGACCTACTAGCAAATTAAGATTACTATTAGCAATGACTAGTCTTAGTCATCCATGAATGCCCGGCATTCCGACAGAGAGGGAACTGTGATGAGCAGCACACTGAGCAGCGAGAGCAGCGACGGCGAGACTGCCACGCCTACGGACAACATCGACGTCCTCAGGGTCTTCGGTAACCGTATCGGCAACCTGGCCTACACAACCGAGCTGGTCTTTCACCGAACCGCAGGCCTGGTCGGCGGTTCCATTCTGCCCCAACGGGCACCTGCGATCGAAGTCAAGGAACGCGGCCGCGACCGCCTGGTCATCATCGTCCACGACCAGCTCAGCGACAACCTCCGCAGCCTGCTGAAGAACACACCACTGGGCCGTGAGCTCGACGCGCTCTACCACAGCTGCTACCGTGAGCTCTACTCCTCCGGCGCACCTCCCATCGAGTCAACGCACGAGCTACAGCTGACCGCAGAGCAGTCCGCCCAGCTCAGCCAGGCGCTCCTCCTGCTGGTACTGAACTACTCGAACAGGCCGATGTAAAGCCACCGACGCACGTTTGGCAGGGCGAAGTGAAGCGATTCATTGAGCTTTTGCAGCTACACGCTGCCCACTTCGCCTCATGCCGCCCTCTCTGCCCCCAACCTATGTATCTTAGAGATCTATGCCGTCCTCTATTTTTTCTTTTTCAATTGTTCTTTGGCGGCTTGCATCTGAGCGCTGATAACCTCCTGCTGTCGCTGAACATCCTCAGGGCTAATAACACCTTTGCGTAAAATGTTGTAGAAATAGGCGACCTGCTCTGTGCCCTGTTCGCTCAGAGGCAGCTCACGAACAGTGACCTGGGCCCCTAAATCACGCATAAGCTGCTCTTGACGTCGGTGCGTAGCGCCGACAGTGACAAGCTGGTGATATGGATCATCTACATCTTCAATTGTTCGTCGTTTTGCCGCACGGTTAATAAGTAGCCCCATCTTAGCCGACATAATGCCCTCGCGTACAATTTGGCTCACCATAAACGCTGCAACATATCTCTGAGTTAACACTAAGTTAGGACCCTCGTATGAGCCATGATACGCGTTGTACTTATCTTTCTCTGTGGCCCTGTCGAGCCACAGTGCAATTCGTTCTTTTCGGTCAGCCAGACCTGGATCAAAAGAACCCGATATGGCCGTTGTTTGGCTCAACGCACGCACAAAACGCGCAGTAAAATCCCTGGGTTTGCTGCCCTGCCGTATGCCGCCACGTGCCCTCGCCAGAAAGTCGAGTCCTGGCATATTATACAGTCCCTCGTATGCATATACGTCGAGAGTTGGGTCGCTCGTAGCCCTTTCATACCACGTTTCATCATCAGGCATATCAAGATCAGTAGCATATTGATGCTCGCCAAACGCTATTTCCGTAGAAACTGGAAATCGTGCAAAAGCTTGCAACCCTTGTCCAAGTCTTTTATCCCGTCGGACAAACTGCGGGATACCACCCTCGGGCGCTTCTTGTGTTGCTGGGTCAATTATATAAATATCGCCATTGGTATCGGGATATAACCATGTATCAATTATTGCTTCGGGTTGTGACATGCGGATAAGTATACCGTATGAAGCCCAACTACGCAGGCTGTTCTGGGTCGTCAGATTCGTCAGACTGCTCAGGTCGTTCAACATGCGTTGGCAACAGATATCCAGCGGGTGGCAATATTGGCTCTGCGAGTGTTCGGAACATATCGTACATGTCGTCCATTCGAGCAGCCACTACGATGCCAAGGTGCAAAAAGCTTCCTAAGTCCTGATCGCTCATGTCCTCACCGTCGAGACTAGCCAGTGTTACTTCCTGTGCTTCGTAAAAGCGGTTGAACGGATTTGGCGGCATTTCCTCCTGGTGAGCAGCCTGTGCCCGTAACCAATCTGCTAATAGCGTCGTGGTTATTTCATCGTCATCAGTAGAAACGCGTGTTTGGTCAAACAAGCGAGGTGGCAGCTGGGAGTCATGTGGACGCCATGCCAAACCGGCCATCCCATATGACAACTGCGTACGATCACGAACGCCAACAACATACGTCAGCGTTACACCAAGATTGTCGACTTCGCGAACAACAACGGCGTCAGTTTGTTCATGCGGTATGAGCATAACTTCATAGGTAGAGGGGTTCTCGGCAACATGTTCACAGGCTTCACAGTTGCCGCAGCCACGACATTGCGTCAGTTCTGCTGCTGAAATTGTAGTGCAGCCAGCATCCTCATACGGATTAACTTCAGCAAACAGACCATTAACCACTAGCTCCAGTCGCTCACGCGGTGGCAAGACTCGTTCAAAAGATGACTCCATAGTTATGCAAGTTATACCATACTTAACGGTATATGACAACGCCAGCCAAAATGGTAACTTCGATTATCTCAAAAAGAATGGAGGTTATCAGCACTGGCATAATTCGGCGCTTGAGCGCGTATACAATCCATACGAAATTATCCAGGCAAAAGAATGCCCAAGTCCAGATTGAAACATCTTGTGCGCTATGACTCGCGAAGATTTCGATAGCCTGCGGTATCTCAAACAGTGGTGTGGCAAAGGTAAAGAAATAAACAACGTAGTCTAAAAAGTCGCGTTTAGCAGTAGTAGACGCAGCAATTGCGAGATGTTTATGACGCTTGCTCATTTGTATCGTTAACTATAGCAGGTTTGGGTAAAATGCTTATTGTTTTCGAGCAGTATTTGCATGCTCATAATAGGCGAAAAGGCGTGCATTTGGTTGCAAGCAAACTATGGCCTGGTTTAGTAGCGCTTCGCTGACTGGCGTGGCAATAAACAACGTATGGCACTCTGGCAAAATGTCTTCGAGGCCTTCGGGCGTCATAATGAACATGTCGTTATGTGGTGCTTCAAACGGTGCCAGTGTGGTGAAATGCATGGTTTGTAATAGTGAAATGGCACGACTCAGGTCGGCAATAATCGCGCCGTTGTCCGTTAACGCTCGCTGAATTTGCAGTTTGCGAATCAGCCGGAACCATAGTCGCTGCAACAGTCTTTGCGCTTCTGTGGGTTGATCGGTCACGATGACCGCTTTGCCAATTTGTGCGCGAGCATACAGCTGCCGCGCAACGTCTGCCATGATGTTACTGGTGCCCTTAATGTTGCTAATTTGCATGTCATGATTCATCTACTTCCCCTGTTTCGTGCAATAAAAAAGATGCACACCAAAAGTAATGCATCTTTAGTTTTAGAACGTTTAGCGGAGATTTCGTGAAACACAAAACCCGCCACCAGCGGACACTCGGGAGTGCCCCATGCAAGTTTCCAAGCATGACCGCAGAAGGTTTCTGATGACGGGATCAGTACCTTCTGCGGATTTTAGACCATACCGTTGCATGCACAAAACGAGCACCGGGTTAGGTCACCAAATTGTCAGCCTCGACAATCCGAGACTGGCTGCATAATATCCCACGCTCCCCACAAAATCAACACCGATTCTCGGCCTTCTAGTGAACGCTACGTCCCAAATGTGGAACACTTTATGCCCAAGTTTGGCGCGAATGGCTAAACGGTCAGAGGCTCTAAACATCTCGGGAAAGAACGAGCTTATACGTTAATGCAACAAAGACTAGGGCAAGAATTGCATAAATACCAACCTCAATAAACTGGAACTTCCAGTACGCGTCAGACGGCTGATACCTCACAGACCAAGAGTAACCGTTTTCTTTGAGACATAAGAAACTGGATGGGGCGCCGCCATCTGCGCCTACAATAGCGTCACCGGGCTTAAGCTCAACGCCTTTTGCTCGGTCGGCTGTTGTTTGATTTGGGCCTGGTGCATTCGCACGACACTGTTGAGGTGGGTTGGCCCAATCAATTGGCACGCCAGTTTTGTCTACAACGTGCCCATTAACTACCCATGCGCCAACATCGTTATTGGGCGCTGGTGGTTCACTGATATTACTATTGCTATCCTTAAGACCGATAGTGGCTGTTTTTGTAGGTATATAGTGTTGGCGAACGATTAGTGGGAATGCAAGCTGTATGACCAGGAATATGGCTAGCGTGACTCCGAGTGCCAAAAAGGTACGCTTAAGCCAAACCCCTAGGAAAATGCCAAGCGCTACAGCAAATAAAGCGTATCCAACAGGTGCAACGCCTTGTATGCCGAAGTTTAGCGCGCCAAATTTGTCATCGTAAAGTGCATTGCCTGTTCGTGACCACCATGTGGTAAGTGCTGTAAATGCGCCAGCAAGGACTACTGTAACCCCAAGGGTCCACGCAAGCTTTGCGGTTAACCATGTTTTGCGAGACACGCTCTGTGTCCATATTAACTTATTGGTGCCTTCCAGATATTCTTTAGCAACAAGCGGGACGCCCAAAAAAATGCCAAGCAATATTGGAAGAGCAATCATGACAGCTTTTACAATAAGGAACATCGCATTCTCTAACCCGTGTTTGAAGAGCGTATTGCCTAGCGTGGCACAGGTATCGTGTGTGCCGCAGTTAGCGAGTGACTGCTGATAAACATGCCACATATGCAACCCTGTAGGCACAGTAACTGCCGCGAAAATAACTGCAAGAAGTGCAAAGATTAAAAACTGTTTCCGATGTTGTTGCCAAACAAGCCAGTTCATTATAGCTTTCCTCCGGTGTTATCACCTTTATGTCGTCCCATGTAAGCTAGTACAATATCTTCAATATCGGTAGCCTCGGCATGCCAATTTGACGGAATTGTATCTGGATTTGCTAGCCGTACGAGTAATCGCGTCTGTTTAGCTGACTTAATTTGTTGTATCACCGTAAAGCTTGGGTCATCTGTGCGCAGATTACTTGATCCGATGAGAGTTTTGTGAGACCACACAGCTTGGTCAATACTGTCACAGAGCTGCGTTTCACCAGCAGCGAGGATGATTACATGATCACAGATACGCTCTAGATCGGACAGCAAGTGAGACGACATGATAACCGTGAGGTCACCTTCTGCATCGGCAGATGCCTCTGCGAGTGAGCTCAGAAAGTCGGCTCTGGCGAGTGGATCAAGAGCGGCGACTGGTTCATCAAGCAATAGCAGCTTTGGTTTCTTGGCTAAGGCTATTGCCAAGCCAACCTGCGCTCGTTGGCCACCAGATAGCTTGTCTACGGCACGATCAAGCGGAATGCCAAGCCGCTCCAAGTGGCTTTGTGCAAGCTCATTATCCCAACGACCATTCATTTTGCTCCCCATGGTAATATGCTGTGCGGCCGTGAGCTGGTTATAAAGTGGAATTTCTTGTGCAAGGTAACCAATTTCGGCAAGGTATTCGTGAGACTGGCTTGGCTGAAGACCGAACACAGCTATGTCGCCCTTACTTGGCTTATTGAGGCTGGCAATTATTTTAAGTAACGTCGTTTTACCGGCACCGTTAGGTCCCACCAGTGCGGTAATGCTGCCTCGAGGCACGACAATCGTACAATTTTTGAGTGCCCAAAATAAACCGTAGCGCTTTGCTAGGTCGCGTGTCCGCACCATTATGTCCTGATCCATGTGCGCTTAACCCTCCTTGTTATTTCTAAAAGTTACGGTAAATAAACTTTCGATAGTCTCATTATTGAGTCCACTTTTGCGAGCTCGCTCCATCCACCCCAAAAGCTCTTGAGTAAGTTCGGCCTGAACTTTTGAAGCTACTTTCTCGCGTGGTGCTGTAGCAATAAATGTGCCTACGCCTGCCTTGCCACGTACGATGCCCAAGCTTTCCAATTCACGATACGCCTTGGCGACCGTATTAGGATTTATGGTAATCATACTAACCACTTCTTTTACAGTGGGAAGACGGTCGCCCTCCTCAAGATGTCCTAGTTGTACTGCTTGCCTAATCTGCTGCACAATCTGCAAATATGGGGGGACCCCCGAGTGATGGTTGAGCTTCAGAGTAATCATAATACTATTTTACTATGATAATAGTAAAAGTATAGTTTTTTATCCTACATGTCAAGAAGTCGATTCCCCGCTGAAGAAGGCCAAGAAAAAAGCCCCAAGCTTTCGCTTGAGACTCTTTTTTTTGGTGAGCCAGAAAGAAATCGAACCCACTAGGTGGTGTCACGAAAGATGGTGGTGTGGATATTGATAGCAATCGCAAAGCGACAAGCAAGCAATCCACCATCTTCCGAGGCTGTTGCAACGGCAATGCGTCACCGAGGGCGCCTAGACCTCTAGTCATACAGCGAAGTGATTACTCGCGGGTCCGAACCGGCAGACGGTACCAGTAGCGTCCAGCGGTGCGCCACCGTTCATCACGGTTGTTGGGCGGTTCCTCCCACAAAAGGCAGACTGCCGACGTATCGCCGAACATTTTCGGGTATGTACGGTCGTGGCGTTGAGCCTGACGCCTGGTATTGAACGGACCGGAGACGGTGCAGTAGCCGCTCTTGCTGCCACGCGCCAGATACCAACCCGTCTTGGGAAGGCGCAGCACAAAGGCCAGAAC
>Ga0075365_10000604_pt1 | contig 14112 bp, 12 predicted proteins | sample EndMetdeltDD1765_FD_71387 | JGI IMG/M metagenome (GOLD analysis project Ga0075365, IMG submission 71387) | Populus endosphere microbial communities from Tennessee, USA - Endosphere MetaG P. deltoides DD176-5 | ecosystem: Host-associated > Plants > Roots > Endosphere | place: USA: Tennessee... | reverse complement strand
GCGGCACCTGCACCGGCGGCGGTTCCACCAGCGCCAGCCGGGTGTGCTCGTCGCGCCGGTCGAGGGCCATCGATGCGAGGGCTCGCCCGGCGAGGCGTGACGGCCCCACTCCGTTGCCCGTGTAGCCGAACGCGTAGTGGACCCGGTCGCCGTCGAGGCTGCCCACGACAGGCAGGTGCGTCGGAGAGACGTCGATCGGGCCGCCCCAGGCGTGCTCGACTCGGCGACCGTTAAGGGCAGGGAACACGCGCATCAACCGGCGCCCGACCTCGGCGACGACGCGACCGTCGACCTCGGCGCGACCGTTCAGGCGCGCGCCGGGGACGACACGGCCGCCTCCCCACCCGAACGCGATCCGGCCATCGGGCGTGGTGCGGAAGTACTGGACGGTCGAGCGCGAATCGGTGATGCACTCCCCCCCGGTCCACCCGATTCCCTCCAGCACGTCCGGGACCGGCTCGGTGATGACCATGTGGCTCGACGTCACGGTCAGCCGGCGGCGAAGGAGCGGATGTGCCGCGAGCCTCCCGCCCGCGGCCAGGACGACGGCCCGCGCACGGACACGACCGGCGGCCGTCTGGATCTCGATCATGCCACGACCCGATCGAACGCGCCGGACCCGCGAGCGCTCGAAGACGTCGACGCCCCGGCCGATCAGGCGCTCGCGAAGCCCCAACGCAAGGCGCGCGGGATGGACCGTCGCCGCCGACGGGTAGAAGGCGCCGCCGCGGAAGACCGGCGACTCGCAGCGCCCGCGCACCTGTTCCGCGGTCTGCTCCTCGCACTCGTCCGGCACACCAAGCTCGGCACAGGCGGCGCGGGCGCCGTGCCAGGCACCGTCGTGCAACGGGGTCGTCGACACCTGGAGGTAGCCGCCGTGCCTGTACCAGGCATCGACTCCCTGGTCCTCGCACCAGGCACCGACGTCGTCGACCTCCGTCTCGCTCGCCTGGGCGATCGAGATCGCCGCGGCCGACCCGAAGCGGTCGCGAAGCGAGGCGATGCTCGGCCACATCGAGTTGACGAACCCACCGTTGCGCCCGCTGGGCCCCGTCCCGCACCGGTCGGCCTCGAGCACTGCCACTCGGGCGTCCGGCTCGAGCTCCGAGACGAACCACGCGGCCCACATCCCGGTGTACCCACCGCCGACGACGACGACGTCCGCATCGGCGTCGCCGTCAAGTGGCGGGCGGGCAGCGGGAACGGCGGCGTCCGCGAGCCACCAGCCGTAGGCGTCGTGCTTTGCCGCCATGCGCCCAGTTTGACGAGGTACGGCCGCTGCCAGTTGCTCGGCGGGCGGCGGGGGATGGCCGCGCCGGCGAGCTAGTTGTGCCGGCACATGTTTCGGCTCAGCTTGCGGAGCCGGTGCGCGGCTCGCCCGCCGCGCGCGCCTCGTGCAGCTCGATCAGCTCGCGCTGGACGTTTCGCGGCTCTCCGTTCGGACGCCGGCGCTCCCAGGTGCCGTTCTCCTCGAGGATCCACGCGTTCGTGTTGTCCGCGAGGCCCCGCTCGAGGATGTCGAGCAGCTGCACGCGGATCCGCTCGTCCTCGACCGGCGTGACCAGCTCGACCCGGTTGTAGAGGTTTCGCGGCATCAGGTCGGCGGAGCCCATGAAGACCCGCTCGACCTCTCCCGCGCGCTCGAACGAGTAGATGCGGGAGTGCTCCAGGAACCGACCGACGACCGAGACGACCTCGATGTTGTCCGAGACGCCGGGGACCCGCGGGCGCAGGGCGCAGATCCCGCGGACGTTGAGCTGGACCTGCACACCGGCCTGCGAGGCGCGATAGAGCGCCCGGATGCACGGCGCGTCCAGCAGCGAGTTCATCTTCATCCGGATACGCGCGGGGCGGTCCTCGGAATGCGACTCGATGGTGCGCTCGATCTCCCCCAGGATCCCCTCGAAGAGATTGAACGGCGCCACCAGCACCTGCCCGTAGTCGCGGGGGCGCGAGTACCCGGTCATGTAGTTGAACATCTCGGCGATGTCGTTGCCGATCTCGGGGTCGGCCGTGAACAGACCGAGGTCCGTGTAGAGCTTGGCCGTCTTGGGGTTGTAGTTCCCCGTACCGATGTGGGCGTAGTAGCGGACGCCGTCTCCCTCGCGCCGCACGACCAGAATGCACTTCGCGTGGCTCTTCAGCGCGGGGAGCCCGTAGACCACGTGCACGCCCGCCTCCTCCAGCTTCTTCGCCCAGCGGATGTTGGCGCGCTCGTCGAAGCGAGCCTTCAGCTCAACCATGCACACCGCCTGCTTGCCGCGCTCCGCAGCCTCGATCAGCGACGGGACGAGTGGCGAGTCGGCGCTCGTCCGGTAGACCGTCTGCTTGATGGCGAGGACGTCCGGGTCGTGCACGGCCTGCTTCACGAAGCGCTCGACGGAGGTGGTGAACGAGTCGTACGGATGGTGGACGAGGACGTCTCCCTCCCGCAGGATCCCGAACATGTCGGCCTCCTGCTCCTCCTCACCGCGCAGGCGCGGCTTGGTGGATGCGCTGTAGGGATGGTCGCGCAGCTCGCTGTAGCCGGGAATCCCATGCAGGTCCCACAGGTCCGACATGTCGAGCAGGCCGTCGACGTCGTAGAGCTGCCGCTCCTCGATCTTCAGTGCGGTCGTGAGCTGGTCCCGAAGGCGGGCGCTCATCGTCCCCTCGACCTCCAGCCGCACCACCTCGCCGAATCGCCGCCGGCGCAGCTCCTCCTCCACCGCCTGGAGGAGGTCATCGGCCTCGTCGGAGACGTCGTAGTCCGTGTCCCGGGTCACCCTGAAGAAGGCGTAGTCGGTGACCTGCATCCCCGGGAAGAGCGACGGCAGGTTGGCGGCGATCACGTCCTCGAGCGGGACGAGCGTGTGGCCGTCGTCCCCGATCTCGACGAAGCGCCCGAGGAGCTCCTTCGGGACCTTCACCCGTGCGACGACCTCGGTTCCCTGGTCGGGGTCGCGGAGGATGACGGCGAGGCTCAAGGACAGATTGGAGATGTAGGGGAACGGACGGCCGAGGCCGATCGCCAGCGGCGTCAGGGCCGGGAAGATGCTGCTCTCGAAGACCCGGCGGAGCTCCTCGCGCTCGGCGTCGTCGGCCCGCTGCGGCGTGATGATCCTGATCCCGTGCTCGGCCATGGCCGGGCGGAGGTCGCGTTCGAAGCAGCGCGTGAGGCGATCGCGCTGTCCGATGACCCGCTCGCGGATGGCATCGATCTGCTCCGAGGGACCCATGCCGTCGGCGCCGCGCGCATCCATCCCCGCCTCCAGCTGGTCGTGGAGATTCGCGACCCGGACCATGTAGAACTCGTCGAGGTTCGACTCCCAGATCGCGCAGAACTTGACCCGCTCCAGCAGGGGCACCGACGTGTCCTCCGCGAGCTGCAGGACGCGATCGTTGAAGTCGAGCCAGGACAGCTCCCGGTTGAAGTAGAGGGTGGCGTCCCCCAGGTCGGGCGCCGCTCGCTCGCCCCGCGGTGCTATCGCTTCGATGGCCTCTGCGGCTGCGACTCGCTGTGCTTCGGGAGGCTCCATGCGCGGGTGGCGATCATGCTACCGGCGTGCCAGCCGGCTCCACGGGTCGAGCGGTTCAGCGAAGCCGGCCCAGCGCGATGCCGGGCCCCGTCCCCCCTAGGGAAGCGCCGCGGGCCCCTGGCTGATCGCCGCCGCGCGCCGAGCTGCCCCAGCCGCGCGGCTTGCCCCGCTCGTATAGCCAGACCTGGAAGAAGTGCTTCAGGTTCTGTCCGCTGTCGGTCTCGGCCAGGTCGATGAACTGCTGCGTGCCGGCGTTCCCGTATGCGTGGTCGTGGGTCCAGTCGCGAAGGATGCGGAAGAAGGTCGGTGTTCCAACCTTCTGCCGCAGCGCCTCGAGGGTCATCCCTCCGCGCACGTAGATGGTGCCGTCGAACAGGTGCTCCGGCCCGCCCGGCCGTCCGGGGGGCGGATCCCAGAAGCTCGTGTCTGAAGGCCCATGGTTCCGGTAGAGGCTGTCGAATCGCCTGCTGACGCTCGTGCCGCCGGCTCGCTGCTGCCACAGCCACTCCGACCACGTCGCGAAGCCCTCGTTCAGCCAGATCTGATGCCAGCGCCGCAGCGAGACCGAGTCGCCGAACCACTGGTGCGCGACCTCGTGCGCGACGGTGGCCTGATCGGGCGCTGTGTCGTAGATGGGCCTCGTCTGAGTCTCGAGCGCATAGCCGACCGACGGCGCGTGGTCGACGACGGCGCCGGTGGTCCCGAAGGGATAGGCCCCGAACCGCGGGTTGAACAGACGTAGGATCGCGGGCATCTTGGAGAGCGGGCCCGCCGAGCCCCGCCTCTCACGCGGATCGATCGCCACGTACGAGGGAACTCCGTTCGCTCGCGAGGTGGTGACGTTGAACTTGCCCGTGGTCACCGTGGCGAGGTAGGTGGCCATGGGCGCGTTCTCGTTCCACACGAAGGTCGTGTGGCGCGCGTGCGAGTCCCGTTTGACGAGCCTCCCGTTCGACACCGCGACGTGGCCCTTCGGGACCGTCACGCGGATCCGGTACCGGGCCTTGTCGGTCGGGTAGTCGTTGCACGGAAACCAGCTCGGAGCGCCCTGCGGCTCGCTGGCGACGAACGCGCCGTCGTCGGTGGGGATCCAGCCATCCTTCGCCCCATCCGGATCGATGACCGGCTTGGGGTGACCGCGATACCGGACGCGAACCTTGAACGGCTTTCCCTTGCGCAGACCATGACGAGGGGTGATTACGAGCTCCTGACCGCGCCGCGCAAAGCGAGCCTTCTCCCCGTTCACCTTCAGGCGCGAGATGCGCAGGTGGCGGAAATCGAGGTCGAAGCGCGAGAGGTCCTTGGTCGCCGTGGCGCTGATGGTGGCCACGGCCCGCAGCCGGTTGACGTTCGGCTTGTAGTGCAGGCCCAGGACGTAGCGGTCGACCTGATAGCCGCCGTTGCCGGCCTTCGGGAAGTACGGATCGCCGAGGCCGGAGGAGCCTTTGACGAACGCAGCGTGACTCAGGGCCGGACCCGCGAGGAGCGCGGACGCCGAGGCCACCAGGACGGCGAGACTCGTGGCGAGCGAACGGGTGCGCACCCGCCAGAGGCTAGCGGCGCTCCGGAACTCCCGGGGGCTTGCCGATCCTCGCGGCGTCGCGCAGGTCCGAGGCGGCCGCCGCGGCCCGGGCGGCGGCCTCACGCCGTTTCCGCTCGGCCTTTTCGAGCTCGGCCTTCGCCTCCTCGGCGCGCTCCTCCGCGCGACGGCGCTCGCGGGCCGCGCGGATTCGCCGCTCGGCGGCCCGCTCCAGGCGATCCCACGTGCCCGATCGCTCCTGCTCCGCCCAGAATTCGCGGAACCGATCGAACAGAAGCTGCCGGCGCGCCTCGAGGTACACCATCAGGGTCTCGAGGCCTCGATAGGACGTCCGATGCGGCGCCCGGCCGGCAAACGTGGGGTCGAGGTCATCGGCATCGCGGGCGCGCCTGCGCACGACCTCCGCGTCGGCGCCGCGCAACTCGGCGAGGTGTCCCTCGACCCGCGGCAGCATGACATCGCAGTCGTGCAGCTCGCCGAGAATGTCCTGCAGGTCCCGCGCCCGGCGTCGGGCGACGTCGGCACTGCGACCGAAGCAGAACCCCGTCACCTCGAGCACGTAGCGAAGGCGCTTGGCGGCGATGCGCATGTCGTGCTGCTTCTCGACCGCCTTCGGCTTCAGCGCCTTGGGCGCGAACGAGCGCATCTCGTCGAGCCTCACCCGCACGATGCGGGCGGCGTTGTCCCCGAGCGGCTCGACGGGATCGAGCTTCTTGACCCGCCGCGCCTTCATGCCCGTTCCTCGGCCGTCGCCTCCGCCTCCATCACCAGCTCCGACAGCCGCTCGCTCAGCGCGGCGAGGCGCCGGGCCTGGACGAACGCCTCGAGCTCGGCATTCGCATCGGCCTGATCGGATCGAACCTCCGCGGCGAGGCTCGCGATACCGGGACGGTCGGGAGCGGCCAAACCCTCGGCGAAACGCCCGAGGGCGGCGATGGTGACATCGGCATCGCGCCGCTCGCCCAGCGCATCGGCGATCGCCTTCACCTCCTTCAGAGCCTGCTTGTGCTTTGGCGCCGGAAAACAGGGCTCGAAGATCTCGAGGGCAGCGCGCAACCGGCGCGTTGCCACGCGCATGTCGTGGACCCGCTCGATGTCGGTGACGTCCAGCACGTCCCTGGAGTGGTCGGCCACTTCGCGCGCGCGAACCGCGACGACCTTGGCTGCGGCGGCGGCGTATGGATCGTCGGAACGGAGCCCCTCGATCGGCCGAGCCTTCGCCATGCGCGCACCTTAACGCCGGCGGACCGGCCTGCGGAGGGTCAGGCTGCGACGGCCTTGGGGGTGCCGTCGGTCGCGCCGTTGAGGAGGGTGAGGATCACTCCCTCGCGGAGACCGCCCTTGCCGATCTGAAGCGGTTGGCCGAGCAGCTCGGAGAGCTTCTCCAGGAGGAGCACGCCGGTGGGCAGGATCCGCACACGGCGCGGGTCGAGCTCGAACCGCTTGGCCACCTCCGCGATGGGGTCTCCCGTGAGCACGCGGACCGCCCGCTCGAGGGTCTCGTACTCGAGTACCGATCCGACCAGGGAGCGCAGCGAGGTGGCGCTGCCGCCGACGGCGACCGCCTGATCCGGCCGCTTGAATTCGACGTCCGCGAAGAGGTCCGAGATCGTGTCCCGAACCGCGCGGATCTCCGCCGGCGAAGGGGGATCCTGGGTGAGCAGGTCGTCGGCCAGGGCCCCGGACCCGACCTTGAACGACTTCACCGACCGGACGCCGTCCGGGACGGTGCCCAGGACGACCTCCGAGGAGCCACCGCCCACGTCCACGACGGCAATGTCGCCCTCCACCGGATGGCCGAGCGTCTTGGTCGCGCCGACGAAGGCCAGGCGGCCCTCCTCGTGCTCGCTCAGGACCTCGACGTCCACGCCGGCGACCCGGTTGATCTCGGCCACGATCTCGTCGCGGTTGGCGGCCTGCCGGATGGCGGCGGTGGCAACTGTGCGGATCGCCTCGGCGCCGATCTCCTGGGCGAGCCGTACCTGGGTCGCCACCACGTCGGCCACCTCGTCGATCTTGGCGCGGTCGATGGCGCCGTCGTGCTGCGACGCCTTGTCGATGCGCGTGTACGCACGCTGCTCCATCACCTTGCGGAGTTGCCCCTCCTGCGGCTCCGCGACCAGCACCCTGGTCGTGTTGGAGCCGATGTCGATCGCGGCGCCGAGCATCCCCGGCGATCTTGTCAGACCGCACAGCCACGGTCCTCGCCGGACGGCGCTACGGCGAGGACTGCGGCAGGACCGGCTCGTCCGGATGAGAGGCGTCCTCGAACTCGCGAAAGAGGCCGGTCACCACGAAGGCCACCTGCTCGCCGACATCGACCGCGTTGTCCCCGGTCCGCTCGAGCGCCCGGGCGACGAGGAGCATCGTCATCGCCCACTCGCGGCGGTCGTGATCGTCCCCGATCTCGAGCGCGAGCTGGAAGCACTCCCGGTTGAGGTTGTCGATGACGTCGTCCTGGCGTACCAGGTCGCGGGCCATGGCCACGTCGCGTTCGGCGAATGCCCGCTTCGCCTGGCGGGTTTCGGCTCGGACGCCGTGTCCCATGGTCACCAGGTTCTTCAGCATGCGCTCGTCGGCCGGAGGCTCCCGGCCGGCGATCGGGATCAGCTTTGCGATGTTCACGCACTGGTCGCCCATGCGCTCGATGTTCTTCATCACGTGGAGCAGAGCCGCGATCAGACGCAGGTCGGTGGCGACCGGCGCCTGGGTTGCGAGGAGCGTGAGGATCGCCTGGTGGATCTCCAGGTACCGGCCGTCGATCACGTCGTCGTCGGCGACCACCACCTGGGCCAGCTCGATGTCCTGGTGCTGGACCGCCTCGACGGTGCGATCGAGAGCGGCCACGACGAGGTCGAGCCCGTCGAGCGCGCGCGCCTCGAGTTGCTCGAGCTCCTCCTGGTAGTGGACCCTGACGCTCTCTCCGCCAGAGGCCATCAGCCGACCTTCCCCGTCACGTAATCCTCCGTGCGCTGGTCCGAGGGGTTCGTGAAGATCTTCTCCGTCTCGTCGTACTCCACGATCCGGCCCCAGCGGTGTGTCTCGTCGGCATCGAGCTCCACCATCAGGAAGGCGGTTCGGTCCGAGACCCGGGCCGCCTGCTGCATGTTGTGGGTGACGATGACGATCGAGAATTCCTGCTTCAGCTCGGCCATGAGGTCCTCGATCTTCCCCGTCGAGATGGGATCGAGCGCCGAGCAGGGCTCGTCCATGAGGATCACGTCCGGTGAGACGGCGATACAGCGAGCAATGCAGAGGCGCTGCTGCTGGCCGCCGGACATGCTGTAGGCGTTCGCGTCGAGCCGGTCCTTGACCTCGTCCCAGAGCGCCGCGCTCCGAAGCGCACGCTCGACGATCTCGTCCATGTCGCCGTCCATGCCGAGGACGCGGGGGCCGAACGCGATGTTGTCGTAAATCGACTTCGGGAACGGGTTGGGCTTCTGGAAGACCATGCCGATCAGCTTGCGAACCTGGATCGGATCGACCTTCGGCCCGTAGAGATCCTCGCCGTGGTAGAGCAGGTGCCCCTCCACAGCGGCCGTCGGGATCAGGTCGTTCATCCGGTTGAGACAGCGGATGAGGGTCGACTTGCCGCATCCGGACGGTCCGATCAGGGCCGTGACCTCGTGCCGGAACACGTCCATGGAGATGTCACGTACCGCCGGCACTCCGGCGTAGAAGACGGAGATGTCCTGGAGCTCGAAGACCTTCTCCCCGCTGCCGCAGCCGGCCCCGTGCTGGAACTCCGCGCGGACCTCGATCGCGGGGCGAGCGGCACCCGCGCCGTCTCCCGCAAAGCCCGTTTGGCGCTGCTCAGTGCGACGCTCTTCCTGAGTCACTTGATTGCTCACGGTGGGTCACCTACCAGGTCTGTTCGTATCGATTTCGTAGCCAGATCGCGAAGGAATTCATGACCACCAGGAGGGCAATCAAGAGCAGAACCCCCGCCGCCGCCAGCGCCTGGAACTCGGGCTGCGGCTGCTTCACCCAGTTGAAGATCGTTACCGGCATCGCCGTGAAGTCCGTGAACGGACCAGGCGTGAAGGTGACGAACGTCGCCGCCCCCAGCGGGATGAGCGGTGCCGTCTCGCCGATCGCCCGCGAGATCGCGAGAATGACGCCGGTCGCGATCCCCGGTATGGACGCCGGCAGGACCTGGCGGCGGATGGTCTGCCATTTGGTGGCGCCCAGCGCGAGCGATCCCTCCCGGATCGAAGCCGGCACTGCCCGAATGGCCTCGCGACTGGCGAGGATCACCACCGGCAGTACCAGCAGGGTCAGCGTCATCGCCGCGGTCAGGACCACGTAGCCCAGGTTGAGCGGAGCACGCGCGATGAACGCCAGTCCGAGCAGGCCGTAGATGATCGACGGGACGCCGGCGAGGTTCTGGATGTTGACCTCGATCAGGCGGATCAGGCGGCTGTTGCGATTGCCGTACTCCTCCAGGAACACCGCCGCGCCCACCCCGAGCGGCACGAGCATGCCGATCACGAAGAGCATGATCCAGAGCGTGCCGATGATCGCGTTGCGCAGGCCCGCCTCGGCGGGATTCGACGAGTTGTTCTGGGTGATGAGGTCGAGGTTCAACCGGCTCCAGCCGTCGACCAGGTTCTTGCCGACCAGGACGCAGAGCCCGGCGAGGGCGATGGCGATTGCCAGGAAGAGCAGCGAGGCGAAGATCGTGTTGCGGATCACGTCCTTGCGCGGCTGCGTTGAGAGCACCTCGGCGGTCACCCCTTTCGCGCCGGCGATGGCGACCTGGGCCCGCGCGCTCCTGGGATCGAACTCCGCCGTCACTCGTACACCTGGCGGTACCTGCGGACGAGACGGACGCTCAGCAGGTTCATCGCGAGCGTCATGAGGAACAACAGCAGGGCGACGGCGAAGATCGTCTTGTAGATGGTCGAGCCGGTGGGGATGTCACCGGTGGCGGTGGTTCCGATGAACGCCGTCATGGCCTGCACCGACTTCACCGGGGAAAACGTCAACTGAGGCGTGTTCCCGACGGCGATCAGCACGACCATCGTCTCGCCGATCGCGCGCGAGATCGCCAGGATCACGGAGGCGACGATTCCCGACAGCGCGGCGGGAAAGACCACTCTGGTCGCCACCTTCGCCTTCGTGGCGCCAAGCGCGTAGGCGCCCTCCCGCAACCCGCGGGGCACAGCGGACATCGCGTCCTCTGAGATCGACGCAATGATGGGGACGATCATCAGCCCGATGGCTAGCCCCCCCGCCAGGACGCTGAAGATCAGCGGAGGGCCGCCCAGGAAGTGACCCGGCCAGATCTTCTGGATCTGGGGCGTGATGAAGATCAGGGCGAAGTATCCGAACGCGATCGTGGGAACGCCCGCGAGGATCTCCAGCACCGGCTTGATCAGCTTGCGAACCCGCGGACTGGCGTACTCGCTGAGGTACACCGCCGCCCCGAGCCCGATCGGGATCGCGAATATCAGCGCCCAGAACGTGACGCTGAGCGTTCCCACCACGATCGGCAGGACTCCGAAGCTCGCCGGCTCGAACGACGGTCCCCAGTCCGTGCCGAAGAGGAAGTCGGTGATCGACACGTCGCCAAAGAACTGGATCGAGGGGACGATCAGCGAGATGACGATCGCGGTGGTCGTGACCACGGACAGGACCGCACACGCCGCGAGCAGGCCGTATATGACCTTCTCGCCGTAGCGCGGACTCTGCGCCTGCAGCCGCCGCGGCAGTGCCGCGGGGCTGGTCGCCGCGATGCCCGTGGCTTCCACCCGACGCCCCCTAACCGCCGATTGACTTCGCTGTGCTCTGGGATTTCGACAGTTGCTGGTCGGTCAGCGTGATGAAACCGACGTCGGGAGCGATGCTGTTCACGTTGTCGACGTAGTAGGAGACGAACCCCTTCAGCGGATCCTTCGTCACCTCGTCGGTGTTCGGATAGATGAACAGCGGCCGGCCGAGTGGCGCGTAGGAGCCATCCTGGACGGTCTCGGCCGAGGGCGCCACGCACTTGCCCGTGTCCGGGTTCTTGACCTCGAGCGCCTTCAGGTTCTGGGCGTTCTCCTCGTAGTAGGAGAACCCGAAGTAGCCGATGCCGCCCTCGGACCCCTCGACCCCCGTGACCGTCTGGTTGTCGTTCTCGCCGACGTTGTTGTACTCCTTCGTCTGCACGCCCTCCTCGCCGTTGATGGCGCCGGTGAAGAAGTCGAATGTGCCCGAGGTCGTGCCCGGCCCGAACCGATCGATGCTCGCGCTGAAGCTCGAGTCGGCTCCTGTCACGTCGCTCCAGCTGGACGCCGGGTCGTCCGGGCCCCAGATCTGGGCGAGCTGATCAACCGAGAGGCAATCGTTCGGATTCGCCGGGTTGACCACGACGGTCAGGGCGTCGTTGGCAACCTGGATTCCCTCGTAGGGAATGTCGTGCTTCTTGCAGATCGCCGCCTCCTCGGGCTCGATCTCGCGCGAGGCATCGTTGATGTCGGTCTCGCCGACGCAGAACTTCTCGAAGCCGCCGCCGGTTCCGGCCTGGCCGACGGTCACGTCGACGTCGGGGTTCGACTCGCTGAACTTCTCGGCCACGGCCTGGGTGAGCGGGCCGACCGTGCTCGAGCCGTCGGCTCTGACCGCGCCGCTGAGGCCACTCGCGCTGGAGCCGCCGCTCGTGCTGCTGGTGTCATCGCTGGAGCCGCCGCAGGCGGCGACGCCGAGCGCGATCGCTCCGCAGCAGGAAAAGGCAAGTATCGACTTGCGGGATATCACTTGTCTGGGTCTCCTCATTCGTTGTCCACGTGAGGGTCCCAGGGGGGCCCAGGGCGCCTGTTACCGGGCCGTGGCCGACCTGTGAACATGTGGTGAAAGCCCGCACACTGCGCGAAAGCACGCGGGTTTGGTTCACCGACGCGCTCAGACCAGCACGAGGTTTGCCCGCCCGTGGACGGAGGCCCGCGGGGCTAGCGGCCGGTGGGCCGGACGACGTCGACGCCGGCCATCTCCCCGGGCCCCGGTTCTGTGGCCGGTGGCGCCGACGGGACACCGACGGTCGCGTCGGCGGCCTCGGGCTGGAGCGGCTTCGGATCGAAGCGGTAGCCGATCCCGAAGTGCGTGTGGATGTACTCCCACCCGGGCGATCGTCGCTGAAGCTTCGAGCGCAGCTTGCGAATGAACACGTCGACCGACCGGTCGCCGTGGATCATCGCGTAACCCCAGACCTGGCGATAGATGTCGTCGCGCTCGAGCACTTTGCCGGCGTGGTCGGCGAGCACCTGAAGGAGCTCGAATTCACGGCGGGTCAGGTCGAGGCTGTCGCCGGAGACGTAGACCTGGAAGCGATCGGGTCTGATCTCGAGGTCGCCGGCGATCAGCGGGCCCGCGTCCTCGCGAACCCGCCCGCGGCGGTGCCGCCGAACCACGGCCTCGATCCGAGCCATGACCTCCTCCGGGTGACACGGCTTCGCGACCCAGTCGTCCGCGCCCATCCGGAGGCCCCGCACGCGCTGGGAGACGGTTGCGCCCTGGGTGCAGACGACCACTCCCAGGTCGGGGAGCATGCCGCAGACGCGCTCGATGAAGTCCCAGGCGAGGGGCCCGAGGAGCGCCGGGTCGACGACGAGGGCGTTCAGCCTCATCGCCGCGAGCTCGTCCGCCGGAATCGGGCCCGACAGGACGCGGTACTGGGCTCCGGCCCCCTCGAGGCGCCTGGCCAGCACGCGGACGAAGCCGGTGTCGTCGTCGAGGACGGCTACGCGTAGTGGCGCGGTCTTCGTGCTCACGGGCCGTCCCAATGGTAATCGCGCATGGGGGCGGCAAGCGGAGCGTTCACAGAAGTTTCACAGGGCCGTTATCGAGATCTTCACCGGCCCCGGTCCGGCCTCCGAAAGACTGCTGCCAGCGAGGGTCCTCTCTCGTGCGGCGCGCGACCTCACTCCCTGCCCCGGGTCGCGCGCCTTCGTCTTCCCGCCTCAACGCAATCTGGTCCCGGAAACCGGGACTCGATTGCGTCGAGGCGATCTCCTCGCTCTCAGAACGTCGCCGGCAGCGCGTTCGTGGCGATCAGCAGCAGGACCGTGATGCCGACCAGCACCCGGTAGACGACGAAGACGTCGTAGCTGTGCCGCCTCACGAGGGCGAGCAGGCCGGCGATGGCCAGGTACCCGGAGATCGCGGCCGCCACCGTGCCGACGATCATCGGTCCCGCGACGCCGTGCGGCAGTCCCTCCGACACCGCCTCGTATCCCTTGAATACGACCGCGCCGGCGGTGACGGGTGCCAGTAGGAGGAACGAGAATCGGGCCGCGGAGTCGCGGTCGAGGCCCAGGAACCGGCCGGCCGTGATCGTGATCCCGGACCGCGACACGCCCGGCGCCAGCGCGAGCACCTGCGCGAGCCCGACGTAGAGCCCCTGGCGCATCCCCACGTCATCGAGGCGCTCCCGCTCCGGGCGGCGGTCCGCGTAGCCGAGCAGCAGCCCGAAGATGATCAGGAAGATCGCGATCTGCCAGGGCTCGCCTAGGTGATCCTCGATGAAGCTCTGCCCGATACCCCCGGCGATGACGGCGGGAATCGTCGCGACCACGATCGCCCACGCGAGCCGCTGGTCGGTGCCGGTGATGGATCGAGCTCGAAGCGATCGCCAGAGCCCGCGCAGAAGGCTGGCGATCTCCGCGCGAAAGTAGCCGAGGACAGCGACCAGCGTGCCCGCGTGGAGCGCCACGTCGAAGGTCTTGTTGAATGACTCGTGGGTCTCGAGGAAGTGGTACTGCTGGGCCCATGGCACCAGGATCAGGTGCCCGGAGGAGGAGATCGGCAGGAACTCGGTCAGCCCCTGGACGATCCCGAGCAGAAGGGCCTCGAGCTCGGACATGAGGGCGGGGATCGTAGAGCGTGGACCCATAACGGCGGCTAAGTGACCGCGGGAGTTAGAGTTACGCGCGTGAGCAGAATCCGTCTCGCCCGCGTGATCCTGGTCGTCGTGGCCGTCCTCTCGGCATTGGGTGCGCTCGCGCCCTCGGCGCTCGCCGCCGACGGCGTCGGGCTGTGGGGGCCGACCGACGACAAGGTCGTCACCTACTTCGG
>Ga0075365_10000603_pt1 | contig 14115 bp, 10 predicted proteins | sample EndMetdeltDD1765_FD_71387 | JGI IMG/M metagenome (GOLD analysis project Ga0075365, IMG submission 71387) | Populus endosphere microbial communities from Tennessee, USA - Endosphere MetaG P. deltoides DD176-5 | ecosystem: Host-associated > Plants > Roots > Endosphere | place: USA: Tennessee... | reverse complement strand
GTTCGGACGGGGTTGCTTCACGATCATGTTGCTGCTGTCGAGCACTGTGCGCATCACCTCCATGATTGTTCGAGGCATCCGCGTCGGAGCCACCCTCACCCGCAGCGTGATTTGATGGTTCTCGTCGGGCTGGCTGACATTGGTAAGGCCCAATTTGGCGAGAACGCTGTTTGGCAGGACAACGACATTGTGAGCGCCGGTAAGGAGGTAGGTCGAGCGCCAGTTGCTGGCCATCACCCTTCCCTCGGTACCGTCGCTCAACTCGATCCAGTCGCCGATCACGTACGGACGACCAAGCGTTAGTGCGATGCCCGAGAACACGTCACCGAGGGTGTTTTGCAACGCCAGTCCGAGGATGATGGCGATGACCCCGGACGTCGCCATTAACGTTCCGATCGGGACGCCAAAGACGAAGGCCAGGATCGAAAGCAACACGCCGAGGTACACGACGGCCACGATCAGGTCCTGGATCAGCCTCGCCTCTCGCGGACGATGATCGAGGACGATGTAGATCCGTACGAAACCGATTACGGCCCAGGACAAATGGACCCACCAGAGGATCTTCGCCGAAACAAGCAGCGCGTTCGCCCCGTCGAGGCTGCCAGGCTCGTAATGGAAGGGAAAGGCATGAGCGTAGGCCAGAACCGCCGTCATCACCGCAAAGAACGCGATCTGCACGATAAGCCGGGCGGTTGGGCGAGACGGGCCTTGCACATGCCATACTACAATCCCGGCGACGCCCAGGACACTGATAGCCAGCGGCAACAATGGAACTTCGTGACCCATATCAAATCTCGCGAGGAAATTCCCACCATACGCACGGCCTGCTGGGGAGGCTATCAAACGAAGGTTTGCCCCTATGGTCTCCGGGCCCGCTGCCTGAGGCTGTCGATCACTGATGGCATGCGAGGAAGGTGCGAAGTCAATCGTCCCCTAAAGGTTTGGCTTTGGTGCGATCAATTACCTCTTGTGCCGCGCGTGCTTCGATCGCCATGGCTCGGTATCGCTCAAAGTACTGCAAGCCGATGTCGGTTACCGAGAAACGGCGGGTCGAACGGTCAATCAGCCGGACATCCAATCTTTCTTCCAATGCGGAGATCCGACGGCAGAACGTAGACCGCGGCGTGCCAAGTTCCCGTTCGGCGGCAGCGAAACCTCTTGAACAACCAACGGCGACAAATAGCCGGAGATCGTTCCAATCTCGCATACGATTTCTCCGACTTCAGACCCATTGGTCCGGTGACGGTCCACAGCCTGAGTATCCAAATCATTCGTTGGGTGTTTCGTCAGGAACCGAAATGGGAAGCGTGACCCGAAAATTCGCGCCTTTGACGCCATTGGCCACGCTGATCGTGCCGCCATGGTCATCGACGATGGATCGACATATCGCCAGGCCAATCCCCATGCTGTCCGTTTTCGTCGAGAAGAAGCCATTGAAGATCCGATCAAGATGCCCGGAAGGAATGCCTCCGCCGGTATCGCGTACAGACAGGGTCATGGTTCCTCGTTCGTCGATCGAAGTTTCGACGAAGATCTCTCGCATTTCTGGGGCGGAGACGGAGATGGCTTGTATACTGTTGAGCAACAGGTTTACGACCACCTGCTGGAGCTGGATGCGGTCACCCAAGACAATAGGAAGCCGATCATCGAGCCATGATGAAACGGCAATGGCTTGGACCTGACTTTCAGCCGCCACGATAGCCAAAGCCTCTTCGACAACGGCATTGACCTCGACTTGCTGCCGCACAGGATCCCGCTTGACGGTCATGTCCTGGATACGGCTGATCACCTGGTTGGCTCGGCGCGAGTTCTCCATGATTCTTGCCATGATCGCCTTCACCTTGGCAATGTTCGGCTCGTCGCGATCCAGCCACCGTGTTCCGGTGTCTGCATCGGTGACGATCACCGACAGGGGTTGCCGCACCTCGTGCGCAATCGTCGTGACCAGCTCACCAAGCGTCGAAACACGAGCCGCATGCGCGAAATCCGATTCGACTTTGCGGAGCTGCCGCTCGGCTCTGCGCTGTGCCGTGACATCGACCATCATGATCAGCGCGAGGTCCGGGTTGTCAGGTGTTTGAGGGAACGTCACGAAGAGCAGGACATCGAGGAGCCGGCCATCGAAAGCGCGGAGTTTCATCTCCTCGATATAATTGCAGCCCTCGTTGAAGCGGGCCGCGATGATGCGCGTGGCGGTTTCCGGGCTAGCGGAAAACAGATATCGAACAGGCCCCAGGAGTTCTCCTTTCCCGGAAGCATTCAGCAGCCTGATCGCGCTGTCGTTGACGCCCGTCACGAGGACCGACTCCTTGGCCAGCTCCACGCACCCCGGCGTTTCTTTGCAATGACCAACGATATCGCCAACTCCCGACGCTTTCAGTCCTTCAAAGGCCTCGATCATCATCCGCGCATCTATCTGCCAGAGTGGGAGCGGCACGTTGTTGATCAGATTACGATAGCGCGTTTCGCTGCCCTTCAGCTCCCGATAGACCTGAGGGTCGATCTGCAGGCAAGGCTCGCTGGTGGCTTCGGGAGTGGCGGCGAGACGACCGCTTTCGACGATGCTGAGGATCGCCCCTGCCTGATCACGATGTACCTGGACGCCTAGCCGCAGCTCAACGAATTCGCCGGCCGCGGTCTTTCTACGAGCCCTGCCCTGCCATAGGCTCTTTGCGACGACCGCAGACCAATCGACGCCGTCTTCGCCGACGAACTCAGCCAGCCGCCTGCCGATAACTTCGGTTTCCGCCCATCCGTAGGTAGTTTGCGAGGCCAAATTCCAATGGAGGATCCTGCGATCCGCATTGTAAACGATGACGCGCTCGCTCGTCATATCGGCTACCGACGCCTGGAGCGGATCGACTGGTGTTGCCGACTTGGAGTTTGGCGCGTGATCCATGATACCTCACGATCTGGATGGGCGGCCACCCAGGTAGAAGGCGATGCCGCTCAATCGGTTATCGGCGCAAGCCAGATCCGACCGTCGCGCGACTACGCTTCGGCGTCTGACTGCTTGGGTGACAGGTACGGTACTATACCGTACCTGTCAAATGGCCCACAAACTCACAAGTTATCGCTAGGACGTCTCAATCGGTCATTTCCTGCTGACCGCGCCGTGAAGAAATGTCTCGACTGCCTGGCTCACCACAATGACGAGATCCCTCCCACTCGGAATTGGCCCCCCTAGCAGGGCAGCGAAGTGGATCTGCCCCCGGACGAGAGCCAGAAACTGCCCTGCAGCCAGTTTGGGGTTACCGATCGGCTCCGCAGGTTGGCGCTGGTTCTGTTCTTCAAAATAGTCCGCCAAGAGTTGCGAAACGCGGTTCGTCGAGTCTTGTAGAAATCGTTCCCCGAGTTTCGGTAGATGTGGCGCTTCAGAGCTGACGGCGCGGAACAGCGACAAGCCGTCCGGCGAAATGACGGTGCGCAGATAGCCTTCTCCAAAAGTCATCAAGGTTTGACGAAGGTCGCGATTATGCTTGACCTTAAGCCCTTCCATCGTGCGGTCAGCGACACCTGTCACCACCGCAAAAAACAGTTCGTCTTTGCTCGGGAAATACCTGTAAAGGGTCCTTTTGGAGCCGCCGATGATCGCTATTACATCGTCCATCGACGTCCGGGAGAACCCTTTCTCGAAAAAGACCGAGGCGGAGGCGGCGATGATCTCCTCTCGCCTGCTTTCCTCTTTTGGTGACAGTGCATTATGGGCAGGCGTTTTCAAAAGAACTCTCTGAAAAAGGAAGTGCGGTACCGTTCAGTACCACACGATCGCAAGCAGACCAAGCCGTTGACCGGCCTAGTAGCGACGGCTTTCGGGAATTTGGACGATCACTCGAGGCGGCGTCGGAACAGCCAAGACGCCGCACCCAGCGTCACGATGGCAATCGCCACGAGGGGCAACGTCTGCCGCACCACTTCGGACAACGGAATGTCCTTCAGGAATATGCCTTTCACGATGACGAGAAAGTACCGCAACGGATTGACGACCGTGATCGGTTGTAGCCAATCCGGCATGTTTTCGATGGGTGTCGCGAAGCCGGATAGAAGCGTCGCGGGGACAAGAAAGAGAAATGCGCCGAGGATCGCCTGTTGCTGGGTCATCGACAGCGCGGAGATGAAAAGACCGATCCCTGCGATCGAGGCGAGATAGAACAGCGAACTTGCGTAAAGCAGGATGAGCGATCCGCGCAACGGAACCGCGAAGATGAAGACAGCCGCGAGAATGTAGACGGTCATGTGAAAGAGCCCGATCAGCATCGGCGGGGTGAGCTTGCCGATCACGATCTCATGCGTGCGGAGCGGAGAGACCATCAACTGGTCGAAGGTGCCGAGCTCCCGCTCGCGCGCAATGGACAGCGCGGTCACAATCAGTCCGATCAGAAGCGCGATGTTGGCAATGAGATTGGGTACCATGAACCACTGATAGATCAGGTTTGGATTGAACCAATAGCGCGGTACGGTTTCTATCACTGTCGCCGCCTTCCGCTGGCCCGCCGGTGTCTCGGCTGCCAGGCCGAGCACGATCTGGGTGATGTAGCCGGAAACGATCTGGGCAGCATTCGAGCGACGTCCGTCCAACAGAACCTGCAGATCCGCGGGCTCACCGGCTTCGATAGCACGAGAGAAATCCGGGCCGACGGTTATGGCGGCCGTCACCCTCTGGCGGTCGATCGCCTCGCGTACCGCCTGCGGACTGTCCGTGAGCATGACCTGCCTGAAACGTGGCGACCCCTGGATACGTGCGACAAGCTCCTCGCTCCAATGTCCTGCATCTCGATTGAGCAGCATCACGTCGACATTGCGAACCTCCAGCGTCGCCGCATAGGAGAACACCACGAGCTGCACGATTGGCGGCCCGATCAGAATGGCACGGCCCTTCGGGTCACGAAGCACCGCCAGCAACTCCTTCACCACAAGGGCTATCAGTCTCGACCACCACATCTCAGGCAATCCCTTTGCGCGTGCTGCGGGCAGCGAGGATGAAAAAGACAGAGCCGATCAGGAACATTGCTCCGATGGAGCGAAAGAACATCGGCCATATGTCACCGGCCAGGAAAACCGTCTGCAGACAAGGGATCAGATAGCGGGTGGGCACCACGAAGGTGATCCACTGGATGACTTGTGGCATCGAATTGATCTCGAACAGAAACCCGGACAGCAAGAAGGACGGCAGGAACGCCGTTATCAGCGCCATCTGCGAGGCCAGGAACTGGTTCTTCGTCACTGCCGAGATCAGCAGCCCCTGCCCCAGCGCCGGAACGAGGAAGACTGCAGACAGCAGGTAGAGCGCGCCTATGGAGCCGCGAAACGGGACGCCGAAAACGAACACCGCGAGAAGGACACACAGCGTCATCGATGCGAGCGCGAGCGCGAAATATGGAAGGATCTTGCCAGCGAGGAGTTCGATCGCCGTAACAGGGGTCGCCATGATCGCCTCCATCGTGCCGCGCTCCCACTCGCGGGCGACAACCAGCGACGTCAGCAAGGTCCCGACAAGCGTCATGATGATCGCGATGGAGCCGGGAACGAGAAAGGAGCGGCTCGTCAATTCAGGATTGAACCAGAAACGCTGTTCGACCTTGATAGGCGGTCCATCAGCCGCAGTCTCCGACTGTCGAAGCTGCCGCCACGTCGCGACCGCCCCCTGGACGTAGTTCTGCACGAAATTCGCCGTGTTTGGATCGGAGCCGTCGACGATCACCTGGATCTGAGGATGGGTTACGGCCGTATATTTGTCCGTAAAATCAGCCGGGATGACGATGATGCCTCGAATCCGCGCGAGGACCAGATCTTCCTCGAATTCGCGGCGGTCGCGTCCCGTCGTCACCGAAAAATAGCGCGAAGCCTGGAAGCTCGCTGCAAGATCGCTGGTGACGGGCGTCACATCCTCGATGACGACCCCGACGCGCGTCTCCTTCGTGTCTAGGGAGATGCCGTAGCCGAACAGGAAGAGCAGGATCAGCGGCAGCACGAAGGCGATCAGAATGCTGCTCGGATCTCTGATGACCTGAAGGCTTTCCTTTCGAACAAGCGCGACAAATCGAAGGGCGCGGCCCGATTGCGGTGCGTTGCGGTGGCCGGTCATTTGGCGTCCCTCGTTTCCGAGCCTTGCACGAGTGCGATGAAGGCGTCTTCCATCGTCGGATCGGGGTTTTCCGCCGTGACGACGCTGGCCTTGAGCTCGTCCGGGGAGCCGAGAGCGATCGATCGGCCGCGATAGATCAGGGAGATGCGGTCGCAGTATTCGGCTTCGTCCATGAAATGCGTCGTGACGAGGACGGTCACGCCTTTTTCGACCAGACCGTTGATATGGGTCCAGAACTCGCGCCGGGTAATCGGATCGACACCCGAGGTGGGTTCGTCGAGAAACAGGGCCTGCGGTTCGTGCATCACCGCACATGCAAGCGCCAGCCGCTGCTTTAAACCGAGCGGAAGGTCTTTTGCCGACATCGACAGGCGCGGTCCGAAGTCGAAAATCGACGTCATCAACTCGATACGCTCACGCTTCTTGCTACCTGTGAGACCGTAAACCCCCGCGAAGAACTGAAGGTTCTGCCGAACGCTCAGATCGCCGTACAGAGAGAACTTCTGCGCCATGTATCCCAGACGGTTGCGCGCCTGCGCGGCATCACGGCGCAGATCGAAGCCCGCCACACGTCCCTCGCCGCCCGTTGGCTTCAACAGACCGCAGAGCATCTTGAAGGTGGTTGATTTGCCGGCACCGTTCGGTCCAAGCAGCCCGAATATCTCACCGCTCGGAATGTCGAAGGTGATGTTGTCGGCTGCGGTAAAGTCGCCGAAGCGCTTGACCAGTCCTTTGGCTTCGATGACCGGCCCCTCTCGCCTGGCGACCAGGGAAGCCTGAGCCTCCGCGAGCCTGGAGCGTCCGCCCGGCCCTCCACCCAGCATGTCCACAAAGGCGTCTTCGAAGCGGCGCGCGGCAGGGCCCACTTTGGCGTCGCCACTGGCCGCAAATCGCGCTTCACGACCCGGCGTCGTTACCAGCCTTATCGCCTCGCCCTGGATCCCGCCATCGACAATGCCGTCTTCATCGAGCAGCTTTGCCAGCATCGTGCGCCTTCGCCCGGAGACGCCGGTCACCCTGAACACGCGACCCTTAACCCGATCAGTCATTTGCTGCGGCTTGCCCGAGAACAGCAGCTTGCCCTCGTTCAGCAGTAGAACGCGATCACAGGCCTCCGCTTCATCGAGATAGGCGGTCGACCAGACGACGCCCACGCCCTCCTTGATCAGGTCTTCGACCATCTTCCAGAGGTCGCGCCGGGAGATAGGATCGACGCCGACGCCAGGCTCGTCGAGAAGCAACAAGCGAGGCTTCTTCAAGAGAGCGCAAGCAAGACCGAGTTTCTGCTTCATTCCTCCGGAGAGCTTTCCGGACAGGCGTGTGGAAAAACGCTTCAGGTCGGTAAATGTGAGCAGTTCGTCGAAAATGCTCGCCCTGTCCTGCTTCGCAAGACCGCGCAAGTCGGCATAGAGCTCGAGGTTTTCATGGACCGAGAGGTCCTCATACAGGCCGAAGCGCTGCGGCATGTAGCCGATGGCCGCCTGGATGTCGGCCGAGCGTTCGCGCGTGCCGAAGCCCAGAACTTCGACCCCTCCGCTGTCCGGCACCATCAGGCCGGTCATCAAGCGGATCAGGGTCGTCTTTCCAGCACCGTCCGGCCCCACCAGCCCTGTGATCTCACCGCCACGAATGGAGCCAGACACCTGGTCGAGCGCCGGCTTTCCCTGCCCGAAGCGCTTGGTCACACCGTCGAGGCGGACGAAGTCGGCAGCAAGGGTGGTTTCGGCTACGACGTTCATTTCGTCGCCGCCTTGATTTCCGGCAAGCGAAGCGTCACAGGCATGCCCTGGCGAAGATCCTTGCCGGGCGCGTCGATGACGACGCGCAGTCGATAGACGAGATCGGTACGTAGCTCGGGTGTCTCCACGGACTTCGGAGTGAATTCCGCGACTGGAGAAATGAAGCCGATCGTTCCATCGTAGGTCTTATCAGGATCGGTATCGGACGCGATTTTGACCTTCATCCCCGGATAGATCCGGCCGAGATCGACTTCGCCGATGTAGCTACGCACCCAGACAGGCGCTGTCAGGGACAGGACGTACACCGGATCGGATGACGATACGATTGCGCCCGGCTCCTTGATGCGCGACAGGATGACGCCGTCATTGGGTGCGCGCAGCTCGGTATCCGATAGAGAAGTTCTGGCCGTGAGAAGTGCGGCCTCCGCTGCTTTCACCTGTGCAGCGGCAGTGGCGATGTCTTCGACGCGACTACCCTCTTGCAGGAAGGCAAGCGCCTGCTTCGTCATATCCGAACGCGCTGCCGCCATCGCTCTCGCTGCAGTTGCCTCGTCCAGTCCGGCCTCGGAAATGGTCCCTTGCGGCCGTAGTCGCCGCGCCCGGTCGTAGGCCAAACTTGCCTTTTCGAGGTCCGCCACGCTTGCGTCATGAGTGGCCTGTGCCTGCGCGATCTCGGTCTGACGTGGGCCAACGACCAGTTTCTCGTGCGTCGCGCGCAGGGCGGCGACGTTCGCTTCCCCCGAGCTAACGGCATGATCGTACGTATCCTTGTCGAGGCGCGCCAGAATATCGCCGCGCTTTATGACATCGCCTTCATCGACCATCGCTTCCTCGATGCGACCATTTACGCGGAACGCAAGCGAGACCTGGCGGATGTCGATGTTGCCGTAGAGGACCAGTTCCTCGTCAGCGTTACGCGCAATCCCTAGGGCCGCGGGCACGTCGTACTTCCAGGCGGCAGCTCCCAAGGCGGCCAACACGATCACGATCGGTATGGCTTTGTTCATTTCTTTCTCCTGTGGCGAAGCCGATGACGCAACTCGCAAAAGCTCGTCGCAGCTTTATCCCGACCTTCCGGAGGATGAGGTCCCCAAGCGTCTATCCATAGGACGAGGCATGGTTTTCGCGTCGGGAGTGCAACGGGTACTTAGCTCCCGAAGCGATCTCCCCTGCTAGCCCAACGTTGGTTTACGTTGACGCGGTCTGGCCCAGAAAACGGATTGTAGGCACGTCCCAAAACCCATTTGACGCCAAAGATTGTTGCGGTTGTAGCATCGGAACGTCATGCACGCAGCGCGATCCTGCGATTGGCGAACGGCATGGGCGAAGCTCGACCCTACCGGCTCACTGGACGAAACCGAGCTTCGCGAGGGTCTTTTGAGACTCCTTACCGGTCAGTGTAGGTAACCTTGACGCCAACTATGCCGAGCGTCTCCGGACAAAACAGACGTCCGGCTGATCCGCGTACCGTATGGGTTGCCGATCGCGCATCCGTTGAGCGAGCGGCAGGCCGGACAGTCGGCCTCCGTACTGGCAGTCGAGACCGGTTGAAGGGAGGCCTTCTCTATTCCGCAATCGTGAATAGCTCGATCGGATCGGCAAAACCCTTCAGGCGGTGAAATTTGGTGGAGACAATGTTGTCGGCCCCGGAGCTACGGCGGAACGTGTCAGACATGAGAACCGACTTTCCGAGCCCCCCGCAGGCAGTCTGTATCCTGCTGAGCAGATTGACGTCCGAACCGATGACCGTGAAATCCAGCCTCCGTCCGGAGCCGATGTTCCCATAGCTCACCTTGCCATAGTGCAATCCCACTGTTGCATCGACGCGGGCACCGTTCTGTTCGAATCCGGCAAGATTGGCGAAGATCTCAGCGGTTGCTGCCAACGCGTGTCGACACGCAACCACAGCGTCGGATGTCGGGAAGAATGCGAGTGCCGCATCCCCCATGAACTTCAGCACTTCCCCGCCGTTGCCCGTGATCGCAGGGATCACCGCATCGAAGTAGGCGTTGAGCAGTTCCCGCACCTTTTCGTCAGGCAGGCGATTCGAGAGTTCGGTGAATCCCTTCATGTCGCAAAGCAGAAGTGCTGCCTGCATCGTCTCGATCTCGCCCTGCCGGATTTTGCCGGCGAGGATTCGTTGAGCCGTCATCGGCCCGATGTATGTATCGAGCAGGGACAGCTCGGCGTGACGCATGACCCGCATTTCGCAGGTATTGCGCAACGAAGGCAGGATCCGCTCGATGACACGGATTTCGGACAGCGTGAAGCCGCCTGGCCGCTTCGTCCCAAATCCCGCCGCACTCACCGGCCCATCGACATTGCACAGCGGCGCGATCATGAGCTGGACGAGGTTCCGTCCCGCGAAGACGTCGATATGCTGCCATGGGGAGTCTCTGTCGCCCGCATCGACGATCATCGGCTCACGTGTCTCCATCGCCTTGACCAGTGCACTGGAGGCGAACTCGACCTTGATCCCGTGATCCCTGTCATGGATTTCGACGGGTTCGGATGGAGCCCATGCGACCGTTCGGCCGAGGATCTCGGGATGAAGGGTCATCAGATGGAGCGTAAGTCTGTCGATCGGGAGGCCGATCTGTCGTAGCCTGAGACCCAGACCCGCAACCAAGCCGGCTTCGTCGATCGAATGGCACTCGTCGCCGGCGAGCCATTCCAGGACGGCAAGGATGGAGCCAGGATCGACATTGGGCCCGACGCTCCCGCGGTGTCTCCGGGAAATCGGTTCTCGTGTGATCGTGTTCATGGTGATCTCCTTGAGAATTGCTGTTCAGTGTGCGCCGCCACCAGACATCTGGCCGCTTGGTTTTTTGAGGAGAAGCGTTGCGAATAAAGCGACGACGAGGCCCACGCCAAGCAGAAAGAACGCATCGCTGAAGGCCATGATGTTGGCCTGCTTACGCACGCTGGACGCAATGGCGACAATGGCTTTGTGAGTAGCCGTGGCCTGGTCGCTGACGCCGTGATTCATGAAGTAATTTGTCAGTTTGGCGACGCGATTTCGCGTGGCTTCTTCGAAGATGCTGATCGAGTTCGTGAGGATATTGGAATGGAACTGCTCACGCTTCGATATGAAGGTCTGAAGCGAGGCGATTCCAACCGCGCCACCGAGGTTGCGCATCATGTTGAACAACGCCGATGCGGAGCCTGCATTCTCCTGTTCGATGCCAGCAGTCGCAACGACCGAGAGCGGCGCGAAGACAAGGGCTTGCCCAATGGCACGGATGACATTCGGCCAGAAAAGCTGGTCGGCCGCATAGTCTCCGGTCATGTGGACGTTCATGAAATTCGAGGCAGCGAAGAGGGCGAAGCCAATGGCGATCAGCAACCGGACGTCGATCAGCTTCATCAGCTTGGGAACGAGCGGAATGAGAATTAGCTGCGGGATACCGGTCCAGGCAAGCACCATGCCGATCTGTTCTGAATTGTAGCCCTGGATTCTCGCCAGATAGATCGGCAGCACGAACGCAGACCCATAGAGCGCGATGCCGAGCATAGTATTCGCCAAGATGCCGAAGCCGAAGTTACGGCGCGCGAGGAGCCTCAGATTCAGAAGCGGGTTAGCGGTCTTGAACTCGATGATCAGGAAAAGCGTCAGAGAGACTGCGGCGACGATCGAGAGCTTGACGATGAACTCGGATCCGAACCAATCTTCCTTGTTGCCCTCCTCCAGCACCGTTTGAAGGGCGGCAAGGCCGATCGCCAAGGTGGCGATGCCGGGCCAGTCCCCTTTGGCAAGCAGGCCTAGATTCATAGGAGCTTCGTCTAGCGAGGCCCAGAGCAGAGCGACCATCAGCAAGCCGGGGACGAGGTTCACGTAGAAGATGAATTCCCAGCCGTAATTCTCTGTCAGATATCCGCCAATGGTCGGCCCGATCGCTGGAGCGAACGTGGCCGAAAGCGCAAAGAGTGCCAGTCCGATCGGTTGCTTCGGTTTCGGCAGCAACGTGATGATAATCGTGAAGGCCATGGGGATCAGGACACCCCCAGCAAAGCCCTGGATGGCACGGAGCACGATCATCTGTTCGAGGTTTGTGGCGAACGCACAAGCAACGGAAAAGACCAGGAACAGGAGGGCGTTGGTCAGGAGATACTTCCGGAGGGAGAAGACCTGAGCGAGCCAGCCGCTGAGGGGGATGACCACGATTTCCGCAATGAGATATGAAGTCGAGATCCAGCCGCCGTCATCCTTGCCGGCACCGATCGCACCCTGAATGTCGGCGAGCGACGCGTTGACGATCTGGATATTGAGGACGGCCATGAATGCGCCCAAGGTCGATCCGACGACCGCGCACCACATCCGGAGAGGGCTCATCCCGGTTTTGGCGGATTGAGACGATGCAGCTTGCGGCGGCTCTTTGTTGTTCGCTACGAGCTTGAGTGTAGCCATGACATTGCTCCTTCCGCAGTTGCGGAATCGTCACCACGGTATTTCTGTGATCGGAGAAGAGAGACGGTTACCCGCCAGCGCCCCGTTACTTCGCTTCCGAGAGCCGCGCGAGTCTTGTGTTGATTTCCGGCTCTACGGACATTCCGGACCGGAGCTGAGCCGCGCGGGCTTCGTCATCGATGATGATCTTCACCGGGATTCGCTGGACGATCTTCGTGAAGTTGCCCGTCGCATTGTCCGGGGGAAGCAGGGAGAACTCGAGGCCGCTCGCTGGCGAGACGCTGTCCACGTGCCCTTTCACTTCGAGGCCTGGAAAGCTATCCACCTTGATGTCCACCGGCTGCCTCGCCCGAACGTAGGTGAGTTGCGTTTCCTTGAAGTTGGCAACGACATAGACTGAATGCAGGGGCACCACCGCCATCAACTGCGTGCCAGCGGTGACATACTGTCCAACGCGGATCGAGCGTGCGCCGACTGTTCCGTCGACCGCTGCGACGATACTCGTGTAAGAGAGGTTCAGTTCGGCCTGTTGTGCGGCTGCGGCGGCTCGTTCCCGTTGAGCGACCGCCTGGTCGCGCTGGCTCTTGAGAACCGGCACCCTGTCGTGCGCGGCGATCAACGCAGCCTGGTCGCGTTGGACTGCGGCGGTCGCCTGATCCATCAGAGAGCGGCTCTGTTCCGCACGCGACTGCGTCCCCGCCCCGGTGCTGATCAGGCGCGTATTCCTCTGGGCCTCGGACTTTGCAAAGACAAGCGAAGCATTCGATGCATCGACCGACGCCTGAGCCTGACCGATGACTGATCTCTGCAGTTCGATCTGCGCGTCGATATTCGTGATCGCAGCCTCCGACGCCTTCACGTCGGCCCGCGCCTGATTCAGTGCCACCTGGAAGTCACGATCGTCGATCCGCGCAAGAACCTGCCCTGCAGTTACGGCGTCGTTGTCATTAACGAGCACCTCCTTGACGTAGCCGGCCACCTTCGGAGCAACCGTCGTGTAGTCTGCCTTTACATAGGCGTTATCGGTGGACTCGATAAATCGGCCGACGGTCCAGTAGTGGTGGCCGAAGTGGACGCCATACGCCCCTCCGGCTAGCAGGACCAAGGCAAGCACACCCTTCTTGACGGCAGATTTCCGGCGGGGAGCGGCAACAGGCGTGGACGCGACCTGTTCGGCGGGTGTTGCTGCGGGATCGTCTCCGTTTATTCCGGGATCCGTGGACTCGAATTCTTCCTTACGGGGTAGTTCAACCATTGCCATCTCCTGCGATCATCGCTCGCGAGCAATCTCTCACGTCCTAAGTGCCCTATGTCGCAGCAATTTATAATTCCTCTCTCACTTTAAAGATTATCCGCTCAGAGTGGATAATCCTCGGATCTCTTGTGCTCGGCCGAGGTTGAGGACGCGCGCCACTTTTTGATTTTCGTTGATCACGGGCTCGGACGAATTTGGGCGCGAGGCCGAACCAGACTGATGAAAAGGGCCGTCGTCTAAAGGCTGGCTGATCTCGAACAGATGCACCCGCGCTGCCGGAGAACAAGCCGGCGCGGCGCGGGCGCGAGATGATCCGATCTGCTAGCGGTACTGAAAACCGAGGTCTAAGTCGGCGAGGATACAGGCGATGAGGCAGCGATCGAATGGCTGTTCAAACGCATGCAGTCGTCTAGTTCGGCCCTAACCCAACAAGCGGTCAGTAGTCCCAGAAGACTGGCACCCAACGAAAGTGGTCGCCGGTGACCGCCACATGGCCGACGGACGGGAACGGTAGATGAGTGGCCACCAGCAGTTCACCGTTCGCCGCCAACTCCCGCAAGAGACGCACCCGGACGCGGGCTGCCTCCTCGGGGTCATGTTCGAAGCCGTTGTACCAGTCGGGGTGTTC
>Ga0075365_10000602_pt1 | contig 14118 bp, 13 predicted proteins | sample EndMetdeltDD1765_FD_71387 | JGI IMG/M metagenome (GOLD analysis project Ga0075365, IMG submission 71387) | Populus endosphere microbial communities from Tennessee, USA - Endosphere MetaG P. deltoides DD176-5 | ecosystem: Host-associated > Plants > Roots > Endosphere | place: USA: Tennessee... | reverse complement strand
ATGATCCGGCGCAAGCGAGCGGCGCACGGCCTGTTTGCCGTCTCCTTCCTGGTCACGGCGCTGGCCGTCTTCGGGCCGGCGTCGCCGACCTCGGCCGAGTCGGCCGAGGGGGGCGGCGGGTTCACGGGGTCGGTGCGCGCCACCCGAGTCTTCATCGACAAGGACGGCAACCAGACCGAGGCGAGCACCAACGACGTCAACCTCACCGTGGGCCAGACCAAGGAGCTCCGCGGGCGCCAAGAGGTGCACGTGACCTGGTCGGGTGCGATCCCGACCCGCGCCGTCGTCGGCGACCCGAACTCCTCCGAGGGCCGCAACCAGGAGTACCCCTTCGTGCTCCTCCAGTGCCGCGGCGTCGACGCGGCGGCGGACGCCGTGCCTTCCGGCCAGAGCCAGCTGACCCCGGAGACCTGCTGGACCCAGACGGCTCCCGAGCGCTACCTCTCGGCGGCGTCCCACACCCCGCCCTGGCGCTTCGACGCGTTCGCCGACGCCGAGGACCGCAAGGCCGTGGTCGGTGCGCCGGACCCGCTCCCGGACAAGTGCAAGACGATCCCGCAAGCGCTGACCGCACGGTGGCTGCCGCTGCGTGGCGCAGGGGGTGAGGTCTACCTCGGCGGTCCCGACCCCGCCTCCGGCTGCGTAGGGCTGGCGCCGGAGTCCGACAGCGCCGAGTCGGGTGGGCTGCCGAGCAACACGACGTACGGCGCCACCGGCACCGACGGCACGGGCGAGGCGGACTTCGCGGTCTGGACGGCCGCCGAGAACGCCACGCTCGGCTGCTCGGCGACCGTGGCGTGCTCCTTGGTCGCCGTGCCCATCGTCGGCACCAGCTGCGACGCGTGGGGGACCGAGCTGCCGGCCGGCACCGTGCAGACCACGAAGGCCGGCGTCCCGCTCACCGATGCCCAGCTGACCACGGCCGACGAGGACTGCCGGCGCGCGGGGTCCTACTGCCCGGGGAGCCGAGCACCCTCAAGACCACCGACCCCGCGGTGCGCGGCAGCCTGTGGTGGTCGGCCTCCAACTGGCGCAACCGGATCACGGTCCCGCTCACCTTCGCCGCCACCGGCTCGGTGTGCGACGCGGTCAGCAAGGAGGCGCCGCAGGAGCTCATGGGATCGGTCGTGATGAACGAGCTCACCGCGTCCTGGCGCCCGGCGTTCTGCACCGCCGACGACCTGTTCACCTTCACCCACGTCCAGCAGGCCGACTCGCTTGCCCGCACGCTGGTCAACGCCGGAGAGGTCGACGCGGCGTTCAGCACTGCACCGCGCGACGGCGGCTACGCCAAGCCCGTCGTCCAGGCGCCCACCGCGCTCGGTGGGTTCGCGATCGCGTTCAACATCGACGATCCGAACCGCCGACGAGTGGCCAACCTCAAGCTCAACGCGCGGCTGGTGGCGAAACTGCTCACCTCGTCCTATCCCGCCTACGCAGTGGTCCGCGACAGCCACCCCAGCATCGGCGGCAACCCGTTCAACATCACCCTGGACCCTGAGTTCCAGGCCCTCAACCCCGGGCTGCCGCAGACCACCAACTACCAGGCCGCCGCAGCCCTGCAGACCTTCTCGGCCAGCTCGGACCTCATGTGGGCGATGACCTCATGGCTCGACGCCGACCCGGAGGCCCGCGCGTTCCTCGACGGCTATCCCGACCCGTGGGGCATGGTCGTCAACGACAACTACCGCGACATCGACCTGCCCGTGGACAGCTGGACCCTGCGCGACGGCTTCGTCGCGCCGGAGTACTACCAGACCGCCAACGCCTGCTACGGCAACAGCACCCCGCCGTTCATGCAGCTGATCGCCAACCCGGCCCCCAACCTGGCCACGGTGCTGCTCAACATGCAGTTCGCGAGCTCGACGGTGCAGACCGTCTGCAAGTACGACGGCACCGACCCCACCACGCTGCCGCTGCGCGCCCAGGGCCGCCAGCTCGTCGGCTTCCGCTTCGTCCTCGGACTGGTCTCGCTCTCGGCGGCCCAGCGTTACAACCTGCGCACGGCCTCGCTGCAGACGACGTCCACGGCGCCACCCTCGAAGAGGTTCACCGACGCCGCCGGGCGCACATTCGTCACCGCCGACGACGCCGGGCTCAAGACTGCGGCCCAGCTCCTGCGGCCCGACCCCGAGGCCGGGCTCTGGGCCCTCGACTACCCGGCTCTGAGCACCGAGTCGGGCGCCAACGCCTACCCGGGTGCGATGCCGGTCTACACGGTTGTCCCGACCGAGGGGCTCGAGGCGGCGTCCGCGACCAAGCTGGCCAAGTTCCTCTGCTATGCCGGCGGGGCCGGCCAGGTGTCGGGGCCCTCGAACGGGCAGCTGCCTTCGGGATACCTGCCGGTGACGGCGGCGAACGGGCTGGGGCCGGAGCAGAGCTACACGCTCTCGGCGGTGGCGGCCGTGCGTGCCCAGGCCGGGGGGGTTCCGGCTCTGGATGCCGTGGCGCCGTCGATCGACGAGGCCTGCGACTTCTCGACGCCGAAGCCGGCCAAGTCGGCCAAGCCCGAGCCGTCGGACTCGGCGACCCCGACGCCCACCGAGTCCCCGACCGCGAGCGCGACGCCGGCCGCCCCCCCGGCGCCGGTGCTCCCGCAGCCGTCGGTGCCGGGCGAGGTCCCGACGGTGGGCCCGGCCGCGCCCAGCGCAGCGCCGGTGGTCGAGGCCTCGACCACGCTCACCTCGGGTCAGAGCTCGGCCTTCGGCAGACTCGGCACACCCGGGCTGCTGCTCTTCGCCCTCGGTACGGCGCTGGCCGGGTCGCTGATGCGCTGGTTCGACGCCGTCGCGGCCGCTGTGGCCGGCACCCGCTCGTGGGCGCGCACCCGCACCCGCCGCGGGGGAGGTGAGCGCCGACGATGAGCGCACTGCTCAACAACGAGCCCTCCCGGACGGTGCTGCACGGCGGGCCGGTCGACGCGTCGCCACCCGCGGGACGCAGCCAGCAGAAGGGTCGGGTCGACACCTCCCAGGTCCTGCTCAGCGCGTCCTTCCTGGTGACCTGGGTGCTGGTGTACCTGTTCCTCCTCAGCGGCTTCGAGCAGGGCCACGCCCAGAGCGCGCTCTACGACCGGCTGCGCACCGAGCTGGCCGATGGCACGGCGCCCTCGGGGGCCCCGATCGTCCCGGGTGACCCGGTGGCGCTGCTCTCGGCTCCGCAGGCCGGCATCGACGACCTGGTGGTCGTAGAGGGGAGCCGCCCCGCGCAGCTCCAGGACGGCCCCGGTCACGTGCTCGGGAGTGTGCTGCCCGGGCAGCAGGGTGTCAGCGTTGTCGCCGGGCGGTCACTGAGCTTCGGCGCGCCGTTCGCGGACCTCGCCGAGCTGCGACCGGGCTCGGACATCACGGTCACGACCGGGCAGGGCGTCTTCGTCTACGACGTGATCGGTGTGCGGGCCAAGGGTGACCCCATGCCGGCGGCTGTCGCTGCCGGTGGATCGCGGCTCACCCTGGTGACCGCCGCCCGCGGCGACGGTGCCGGTGGCTTGCAGGCCTCGAGGACGGTGTACGTCGACGCTGCCCTGGCCGAGGGTGCCGCCACCGCGGGTGCGGTCGCCTCGGTCGACTCCGGCGCCCATCTCATGTCCATCGCCACCGACACCACCACCCTGGCCCTGCTGGCGCTGGCACTGCAGCTCCTGGTACTGGCCCTGGTCGGTTTCGCGTGGGCCTGGTCGCGCTGGAGCCGCGGCGCAGCCTGGGTCGCAGGCGCACCCTGCGTGCTAGCCGCGCTCTGGCTTGCCTCGTCGATCGGGTCCCGGCTGCTGCCGGGTCTGGTCTGAGGGCGGTGGTCGCAGGTCCGTGAGACGCAGTACGTCAGGAATCTCGGGTTAGTCGCTAAAGAAAGGCAACCAAATGCTCCACCGTCGCAAGCGTGTCGGCGTCGCCGTCGCGGCCGTCGCCACCGCCAGCACCCTGGTGCTCGCGAACAGCCCCGCGAAGGCTGACTTCTCACCGCAGCCGGACGACGTGGTCACCACGGGCTCCGACATCATCCAGAACTCGTTCAACTTCCTCGCCGACGGCTACCACGAGCTGCCCGGCTACAACACCGCCGGCAACCGGTACCGGTTCGTCAACTTCGACTCCTCCGGCGACGCGCAGGGCCGCAGCGCCTTCACCGACCCGAGCCTCGTGCAGTACTCCTGGATCTACCAGGGAGAGGTCATCACCGAAGCCGAGTACAACGCGCTGTCCACCGCTGAGAAGGCCAACGCGGTCAAGTACATCAAGCAGGGTGACATCAAGCTCCTCAACCCCACCATCTCGCTGCGGTCCGGCCAGGACCTGGTCGTCCGTCCGAGCGGTGGAGGTGCGGGTGGCATCACCGCCCTGGTGAACGACAAGCCGGACCCGGTCACCGGCGTCGGCGGCTGGATCGACGTCGGCCGCACTCCCAATCCCCCGAGCGACACCCAGCAGAACCAGGCGAACACCAACCTGGGCAGCCGGCTCTACCGCGTCCAGGTGGCCAAGGACCGTCAGCTGATCGCCGTTTCGAGCGACTCCTACGCGCCCGACACGATCACCGCCGGCGACATCCTCAAGATCTACAGCGGCCAGATCACCACGTGGAGCCAGCTGTCGAACTACTCCGGACCGCATGGCGCCGAGACGATCATCCCGCTGATCCTGCCCACCGACGCCGGCATGTGGACGACGTTCGTGACCAACGTCAAGAAGCAGAACAGCCTGTCCTCCGACCCAGACCTGCGGGCCAACCCGAACCGCATCCAGGTCCAGCAGAACGACCCCAGCTCGATCACGGGGCTGACGGCGGCGCAGCGGCCCAACGCGATCGTGCCGTTCCCGCGCGGTCGCTACAAGACCCTGTTGGCCGGCTACTACGCGGACCCGACCACGACCAACGCCTACAACCTGCCTGGTCACCGCACCAAGCTGCTGGCCGACGGGATCAAGCTGCTGGACCTGGACAGCACCCAGGACGTGATCTCGGACAGCGCGCCGTACGGCGGTGACTTCGCCTACAACGCCATCTTCCGGGCGTCCGACCTGGCGAGCACCACTCCGTGGCAGCCGGGCAGCACCCTCAACTGGGTCGAGGCGCTGTTCTACAACCCCGACGGGCCGGCTCCCTTCGTCAAGACCGACGCCGGCAAGGCGCTGCTCGAGGCGGCAGGGGTGACCCCGGAGTACCACGTCTGGGACGGCAACAACGCCCAGCTCCAGTGAGCACGCCGTCACCGGTCGCTGAGGAGAAGCAGACCATCGACACCGCGTCCGCCCGGCCCTCCAGGTCGCGCACGTACACCGCTGGAGCCGTCGTGCTCGTCGTGCTCGCGGTGGTGGCCGTCACGCTCTGGAAGGTGCAGGGCCGGTCGGCCGAGGTGCCGTACGACGACCCGCAGGCGGCCGGCCTGCTGACGCTCTGCTCGGCTGACGGCAAGGCCGTCACCGAGGGCAGCGTCGACGACCGGCCGTTCGCGTCGGTCGTGCTCGGACAGACGGGGGTCCCGGCTGAGCTGGATCCGCAGGGGGCGGTCGCGTCGCTGTTCGCCTACCAACCCCGCGAGGGCATCACCGCCGCGGAGTTCAGCGGCACCGTCCTCACAGCGGCCGGCACGCTCGTCGACCCCAGCCGACCTGGCGTGATCGTCAGCGAGGACGTCTGGTCCGTGAGTGACTTCGTCACCGCCTTCCCTGCAACCGATGACGGCTACGTGCAGCTGCGGCTCTACCTCGGCACCTCCGGGGCCGGGACGCTCACCGAGATCCCCTACGACACCGCCGACCTCCGCGTCGACGGCGACAGGTGGGAGCTCGTCCGGGGCGGCCACGCGTCGTGTGCTGACGCCGCCTCCGTGGTCCGCCCCTGACCGACCGGCCTGCCGGTCACCAGACCTCTCAAGGAGAGACAAGCAAATGAAGATTCGAATCAAGAAGACGTGGCTCGTCGCGGTGGGGTCACTCCTCGCGATGACCGCGGCCGGCGGGGTGGCCCTCGCCGTCGAGGATCCAGACGACTGGTACGAAGGCGGCAACGCCACGGTCGCGGACCCGCATCTCCTCGACACCCCGCTTCACCTGTACAGCTCAGGGGGGACCGCCGTCACCTCGGGCAGCACCTCCGGGGCCTTGGCCGCATTCGCCGCCGCGGATGGTGCCGTCCGCGCCGGTGACGAGTTCGCCACGCTGTTCGTGCATGTGGCCCAGTCGGACGCCGCCCCTGGTGCCTGGCCCGGGCTGCAGCTCACCAGCACCGACAAGTTCGACGGCACCTCGGGCGTGCTCACGCACCCTGGGGCCCTGAACGGCAAGCCGTTCGCGGGCATCGGTGCCGGTGACTACTCACTGGCCGACGTGATCGCGGCGCTGCCCAACGTCGCGAGCGGGGACGCCCTCAAGGGCGTGTACGAGCTGCGGCTGCGGACCAGCTCGACCATCGCCGGGGTCTCGGACAAGTACGCCGCGACGTGGCTCAGGGTCAACGACGCCAAGACCCAGTGGCAGGAGATCGCGAAGCCGGACCTCGGCGGCGGGACCCCCACCACGACGCCGCCGACCTCGACGCCACCGACCACGCCCGCCGCGGTGAACACCTCGGTGGCACCCAGCTGGCCGTCGTCGCTCACCTATGGCACGCCATCGTCGTTCAGCGTCACGGTCAACCCGGCTTCCGGTTCAGCCAAGCCCACCGGCACGGTCCGGCTGCTGTCGGGGTCGACCCAGGTCGCCACGGCGACCCTGTCCGGCGGCGCCGCCAGCTTCACGGTGCCGGCAACAGCGCTGACTCCGGGGGCGAAGACCCTCAAGGTGGCCTACTCGGGAGCGTCGAACGCCTTCAACGCCTCCGAGTCCGCGAACCAGACCGTGACGGTCGGCAAGGCGACGCCGGGCACACCGACGTACAAGACCGACAAGGCCCCGACGACCAAGAAGAAGGGCTCGGCCACCGTCACGGTGCCGGTGCCGGGAGGTCTCGCCGCCGCAGGTGGCACGGCCTCGGTCGTGATCACCAAGGGCAGCGTGACCAAGACGGTGAAGGTGACCGTGGTCAACGGCAAGGCGACGGTGAAGCTGCCGAAGCTGCCGGCCGGCAAGTGGAGGGTGTCGGTCACCTACGACGGGGACGGCAACTACCTCACCGCCACGTCCAAGGGCGTGAAGCTCAAGGTCAAGGCACCGAAGCCCAAGCCGAAGGGCTGAGCCGAGACGCGTGGTGCCGGCGGGCTCCCGCCGGCACCACGCGCCGACACCCACACGACGAGACACAAGAGCCACCCACACAGTGACGAACCACGAGGAGGGCGCGATGAGCGCCGAGCTGACCGACGTGCTGCCGGCCATCGACCCGGACGGCCCGGCAACCGCGACGATCCCGGCTGTGCTGCCGACCACCGCCAGCCTGGAGGCCGACCGGGTCTCGGCCTGGTTCGGGCAGCGCAAGGTGCTCGACCGGGTGAGCCTGGACATGCCCGCCGGGCGGGTCACCGCTCTGATCGGCCCGTCGGGCTGTGGCAAGTCGACGTTCCTGCGGATCCTGAACCGGATGCACGAGCTGGTGCCCGGCGCCGCGCTCGCCGGGGAGGTCCGGCTGGACGGCCAGGACATCTACGACCCGCAGCGCCGGCTGACCGACGCTCGCAAGGCGATCGGCATGGTCTTCCAGAAGCCCAACCCGTTCCCGGCGATGTCGATCTACGACAACGTGCTGGCCGGGCTCAAGCTCACCGGCGACAAGAAGGGCCGCTCCGACCGCGACGCCCTGGTCGAGGAGTCGCTCACCCGGGCCGGGCTCTGGGTCGAGGTGCGGGACCGGCTCAAGCAGCCCGGCTCGGCGCTGTCGGGCGGGCAGCAGCAGCGGCTGTGCATCGCCCGGTCGCTGGCGGTGCGGCCCCGGGTGCTGCTGATGGACGAGCCCTGCTCGGCGCTGGACCCGACGTCGACGCGGGTGGTCGAGGACACCATCCAGCAGATCGCGGCCGACGTGACGATCGTGATCGTCACCCACAACATGCAGCAGGCGCACCGGGTCTCCGACCAGTGCGCGTTCTTCCTCGCTGCCCACGGCACCCCGGGCGTGATCGTCGAGCACGGTCCCACCGACGCGATCTTCGACAGCCCCCAGGACCAGCGCACCTCCGACTACGTCAACGGCCGCTTCGGCTGACCCCACCCAGGCTCCTCCGCCGCTCCGGTCCGCACCCGGCCGGGGCGGCGGAGGTCTCGTCTAGGTTGGGTGCCATGCCGATCGACCAGTCGCTCGTGGGCCGGTCCTTCCCGCCCACCGGCGCGTTCGAGGTGACCGAGGACCGGGTCCGGGCCTTCGCCGAGGCCACCGGGTCGTCCTACGACGGAGGGCCGGCGCCCGCCACGTTCCCGATCGTGCTCGCCTTCGACGCGATGAACGCCTTCCTCGAGGCCGAGTCGCTCGACCTGTTCCGCATCGTGCACGGCGAGCAGAAGTTCGCCTACGAGCGGCCGGTCGTGCCCGGCGACGTTCTCACCGCGACCCTGAGCGTCGCGAGCCTGCGCCAGATCGGTGGCAACGACATCATCGGCACCACCAGCGAGATCACCGACCACGCGGGGGCCTTGGTCTGCACCGGCACCGCCACCCTCGTGCACCGAGGTGGTGAGTGATGGAGCCGCGCAGCTTCCGCGTGACCCGGGCGGACCTGGTGGCCTACGCCGGGGCGAGCGGCGACCACAACCCGATCCACCAGGACGAGGAGGTCGCCACCGGCGTCGGGCTGCCCGGCGTGATCGCCCACGGCATGTACACGCTCGCCCTGGCTGCCCGCTACGTCGAGGAGCAGGTCGGCGCCGGTCAGCTGGTGACGTTCGGCGCCAAGTTCACCAAGCCGGTCGTGGTGCCCGTCGACGGGACCGAGGTGCAGGTCGCGGGTGTCCGGGACGGCGACACGGTCAAGCTCACCGTCACCTGCGAGGGCGTCGAGGTGCTGCGCGGGTGCAAGGCCACGCTGCGTGGGTGAACGGGTGACTGAGCGGCTCGCCGACCACACCACGCTCCGCCTCGGCGGCCCGGCGACGGCGTGGGTGCGCGCGACCACCGAGGACGAGCTGACCGCCGCGCTGACCGAGGCCGAGGGACCGGTGCTGGTGCTCGGGGGCGGCAGCAACCTGGTCGTGGCCGACGCCGGGTTCGACGGGACGATCGTCGAGGTGGCGACCAGCGGCGTACGCGCGGACGTCGACGGTGGCGACCCGACCTGCGGCGGCGTGCTGGTCACGGTCGCGGCCGGTGAGCAGTGGGACGCCTTCGTCACCCGGGCGGTCGAGGAGGGCTGGGTCGGGGTCGAGGCGCTGGCCGGGATCCCGGGCCTGGTCGGGGCCACCCCCATCCAGAACGTCGGCGCCTACGGCCAGGAGGTCTCCCAGACCATCGCCCGGGTCCGGGTCTGGGACCGGGTGCTGAAGGGCGTGCGGACCTTCGCCAACGCCGAGTGCCACTTCGGCTACCGGACCTCCCGCTTCAAGTCCGACCCGGGCCGACACGTCGTCCTCGACGTCACCTTCCAGCTCACGACGGGGTCGCTCGGCACCTCCGTGCAGTACGCCGAGCTGGCCCGCACCCTCGGCGTCGAGCTCGGCCAGCGGGCGCCGCTGGCCGAGGTGCGTGACGCGGTGCTGGGGCTGCGCCGGGGCAAGGGCATGGTCCTCGATCCGGCCGACCACGACACCTGGAGCGCCGGCTCCTTCTTCACCAACCCGGTGGTCGAGGCGGGCGGCGTACCCCCGGACGCGCCGGCCTGGCCCCAGCCCGACGGCCGGGTGAAGACCAGCGCGGCCTGGCTGATCGAGGCCGCCGGCTTCAGCAAGGGCTACGGCGACGGCGCCGTCGGGCTGTCAACGAAGCACCCGCTGGCCCTGACCAACCGCGGCGGCGCCACCACCGAGGAGCTGCTCGCGCTGGCCCGGGAGATCCGCGACCGGGTCGAGGCGGAACACGGCATCCGGCTGGTCAACGAGCCGGTGCTGGTCGGCTGCGAGCTGTGAACGGTCTCAGACCAGGGTCGGGTCGGTGATCCCGATGAAGGCGATGATCGCGACGAAGCCCGCGATCGCCAGGAATCCCAGGATCGACATGACGACCCCCATCCACATGCCGGTCACGGCGGAGGTCAGGTTGCCGTAGACGCCGGGGGAGCGCTCGATCTCCCGCTTGGCCTTGGCCCCGACACCCCACGCGAACGGCGCACACAGGACCCCCGGCAGGGTGAGGCAGCAGAAGAACGCCAGGACCAGCGAGGCGATCGAGACGATGCCGAGGACCAGCGACGTGGTGGCGCCCTTGTGGTCCTGAGAGCCGGGGTACGGCGCGCCGTAGCCGGGCGCCCACCCGGGCGGCCAGGGCTGCTGAGGTGTCGGCTGGCCGTAGCCGACCGTCGGCGGGGGTGGCACCGGCGGCTGGACGTAGGACGGCCCCGAGGGCTGCGCCGCCGGCCCGCTCGGTGACACGAAGGGGTTCTCGTCCCGGCCATCCCGGTCGCGGCCGTAGGGCTGGTGCGTGAACGGCGCCGTCTCCTCCGGGTCGCTCACGCAGCAGATGATGGCAGCAACCAGGCGTCGATGCCGCCCAGGAGCCGTTCGCTCACGTCGGACGGCGCCGTCGACGCCCGCACCGACATCCGGGCGAGCTCGGCCAGCTGCTCGTCGGAGAGCCCGTGTGCGGCCCGCATCGCGGCGTACTGGCCGAGCAGCCGGGAGCCGAACAGCAGCGGGTCGTCGGCCCCGAGGGCCACCGTCGCGCCCGCCTCGAGCAGGGTCGGCAGCGGCACCGAGCTCAGGTCGGAGTAGACGCCCAGCGCCACGTTGGAGACCGGGCACACCTCGAGGGCGACGCCGGACGCCACGATCCGCTCGAGCAGGGCCGGGTCCTCGGCCGAACGGATGCCGTGGCCCAGCCGCTGGGCGTGCAGCGCGTCGAGGCAGGCGGCCACGTGCGCGGGACCGAGCAGCTCGCCCCCGTGCGGCACCAGTCGCAGCCCGGCCCGCTCGGCGATCCGGAACGCCCCCGCGAAGGCTGCGGTCATCCCTCGGCGCTCGTCGTTGGACAGCCCGAAGCCGACCACGCCGCGTCCGGCGTACTGCGCCGCCAGGCGGGCCAGGGTCCGGGCGTCCAGCGGGTGCCGGGTCCGGTTCGCCGCGATCACCACCGCCATCCCCAGCCCGGTCTCCCGGGACGCCGACGCGACCGCGTCGAGCACCAGGTCGGTGAACGCCGTGATCCCGCCGAACCTCGCGGCGTAGCCGCTGGGGTCGACCTGGATCTCCAGCCAGCCCCCGCCGTCCGTCACGTCGTCCTCGGCCGCCTCGAGCACCAGCCGGCGGACGTCAGCCTCCGTGCGCAGCACCGAGCGGGCCACGTCGTAGAGCCGCTGGAAGCGGAACCAGCCCTTCTCGTCCGCGGCGGACAGCTCCGGTGGCCACTGCGAGACCAGCTGGTCCGGCAGCCGGATCCCGTCGCGCTCTGCCAGCTCCAGCAGGGTGGCGTGCCGCATCGAGCCCGTGAAGTGCAGGTGCAGGTGCGCCTTGGGGAGCTCGCGCAGCGATCGGCCGCCGGCGCGGGTGTCAGGCCGGGTGTCAGCCAACCAGCTTCTCCGCCGCGGCCAGCCGGGCACAGGTCGCGACCACCCGGGTCGCCTGCTCCACCTCGGCCGGCTCCGGGAAGGTCGGAGCCAACCGGATGTTGCGGTCGTGCGGGTCGTTGCCGTAGGGGAACGACGAGCCGGCCTGGGTCAGCGCGACACCCGCGCCCTTCGCCAGCTCGATCACGCGAGCCGCCGTGCCGTCGAGCACGTCGAGGCTGATGAAGTAGCCGCCCGTCGGCCGGGTCCAGGTCGCGATGCCGAGTCCGTCGAGCTGCTCATCGAGGACGCCGAGCACCGACGCGAACTTCGGCGCGATGATCTCGCGGTGCCGGACCATGTGGTCGCGCACGCCCTGCGGGGAGCCGAAGAACTGCGCGTGCCTCAGCTGGTTGAGCTTGTCGGGGCCGATCGCGCCCTTGCCGAGGTGGCCGGTGTACCACTTCACGGTCTCGACCGAGCCGCCCAGGAACGCCACGCCCGCCCCGGCGAAGGTGATCTTGGAGGTGGACGCGAACATGATCGGCCGGTGCGGATGTCCCGCTGCCGAGGCCAGCGACAGGATGTCGGCGCTCTTGGCCTCCGCCTCGGTCAGGTGGTGGAACGCGTAGGCGTTGTCCCAGAAGATCTTGAAGTCCGGCGCAGCGGTGGTCATCGACGCCAGCCGCTCGGCGACCTCCTGGGTGACGATCGAGCCACCCGGGTTGGCATAGGTCGGCACGATCCAGATGCCCTTGATGCTGGGGTCCTTGCCGGCCAGCTCGGCGACGGCGTCCGGGTCCGGCCCGTCGTCGCTGGTCGGCACGGTCACCATCTCGATGCCGAACCACTCCAGCAGCGTGAAGTGCCGGTCGTAGCCCGGCACCGGGCAGATGAAGGTGACCTTCTCCTCCTGGCCCCACGGCCGCTCGCTGTCCACTCCGCCCTTGAGCCACAGGTCGGTGAGCACCTCGCGCATCATCACCAGGCTGGAGTTGCCGCCAGCCACCACCTGCTCGGGCTCGACCCACAGCAGGTCCGCGAACATCGCCCGCAGCTCGGCGATGCCCTCCAGGCCGCCGTAGTTGCGGGTGTCCACCCCGGCCTGGTCGACGAAGCCCTTGGGCAGGCTGAGCAGCTCCTCGGACAGGTCGAGCTGCGCCGGAGCGGGCTTGCCGCGGGTCAGGTCCAGCTTCAGCCCCGAGGCGACGAGCTCGTCGTACGCCGCCCGCTCGCCGGCGAGGAACTCTGCGAGCTCCCCTGTGGAACGATCGCCCAGCGGCGAGCGTTGGCCAGAGGTGTGACCAGGGGCGTGAAGGGGCTCGGATGTCACGGTCCGATCTTCGCAGAGGTCGCGGGTTCGACTCGCCGCAGGGCGGCACCGTAGACTTCCCGTTTGGTGGTTTCCCACAGGCTTTGCCATGCCTTGCTCCGGCGGGTTGCGGTCACGCCGGCAGCGGGAGGCGACACGGAGGGCACTAGCTCAACTGGCAGAGCATCGGTCTCCAAAACCGAAGGTTGGGGGTTCAAGTCCCTCGTGCCCTGCAAGGACGCACCAGAGACCAGAGAAGGATCGAGGCGAGCAGCGTGACGGACAGCAAGGCCGTACCCGGCCCGCGCGAGCGCGGTGCACGTGGCGGGGGAGGGTCCGAGAAGCGCACCAGTCTGCCCACCTTCTACCGGCAGGTCGTGGCCGAGCTGCGCAAGGTCGTCTACCCGACCCGCGACCAGCTGGTCACCTACTTCGTCGTGGTGATGGTCTTCGTGCTGATCATGATGGCGATCGTGGCCCTGCTCGACCTGGGCCTCGGAAAGCTGGCCTTCGAGATCTTCAACGGCCGCAGCGCCGAGTAGCCGCGCGGCCCACCTGGCCGGAGCCGGCCACCCCCCAGCAGTGACGAAGTGATGGAGCGACACGTGTCTGAGCAGCAGTACGACGAGCGGGACGAGCTCGCGGTGGAGACCACCGACGACGCCGCCCCCGACGAGGCGACCCCCGAGACCGCCGAGGAGCCGGCCGACGAGCCGACCGGCGACGAGGGTCTCGCCCCGGGGGAGTCCCCCGACCCCGAGCTGGAGGCGCAGTACGGCGAGCCCGACGACAGCCCCGAGATCGAGGACGACCCGCGGCTGGACGCCGAGGTGACCGACGAGACCACCGATCTCGCGATGGGTCTCGACGACACCGACGACGGTGGCGCCACCTCGATCGACCTGGCCGACGCCGAGGGTGACGAGGGTCCCCAGGACGAGGTGGTCAGCGCCGAGACGGCCGAGGTCGACGACACCGACGACACCGACGAGGCCGGCGAGGGCGACGAGCCGGCCGCCTCGGACCCGCTCGAGGAGTTCCGCCGCGAGCTGTGGGCCAAGCCCGGTGACTGGTTCGTGGTGCACACCTACTCCGGCATGGAGAACAGGGTGAAGTCGAACCTCGAGAACCGGATCATCTCCTTGAACATGGAGGACTACATCCACGAGATCGTGGTCCCCACCGAGGAGGTCGCCGAGATCAAGAACGGCCAGCGCAAGATGGTCAAGCGGACCGTCCTGCCCGGCTACGT
>Ga0075365_10000601_pt1 | contig 14118 bp, 10 predicted proteins | sample EndMetdeltDD1765_FD_71387 | JGI IMG/M metagenome (GOLD analysis project Ga0075365, IMG submission 71387) | Populus endosphere microbial communities from Tennessee, USA - Endosphere MetaG P. deltoides DD176-5 | ecosystem: Host-associated > Plants > Roots > Endosphere | place: USA: Tennessee... | reverse complement strand
AACAGCCACGGCACGAGGCACACGACGAGCACGGCGAGCGTGCCCCCGACGGCGTACGCCGTCGGGGGCACGCTCGCCGTGCTCGTCGTGTGCCTCGTGCCGTGGCTGTTCACGCCGTTCTCGGACGCCGTCTCGCTCTCGCAGTCCCGACGGCTCGCGGGCTTCCTGCCGCTCGCGATCGGCCTCGCCGGCGGGCTCGGCGTGCTCGCCCGGCTCGTCGGGCCGCTCGTCGCGCCGCTCGCCCTCGCTGCGGGGATCGTCCTCCAGCTGCTCTACCCCGGCGACTTCGGCTACACGCTCGAGACCGGCGGCCCCGCCGTCGCGACGTGGTTCGCGGTGACAGGCGCCCTCGCGGCGCTCGTCGTCGGGCTCCGCCCCCGGGTCCCGCTCGAGCGAAGCGCAGCACTGGCCTCGGCGCTGCTCCTGCTCCCGACGTACGTCCACGGGCTCACGCACTGGTCGCCGTCGGCTGCGCGGCCGCCCAGCCCGCTTTCGCCGGCGCTCGTCGCGGCCGTGCGCGAGCAGGTCCCCGTCGGCGCGGTCGTGTACGCCGACCCGGAAGCGAGCTACCGCCTCAACGCGCTCGCGCCCGTCCGGATCTGCGTCGCGCCGCCGGGCCACGTCGCGGACACCGTCGCCAACCGCCCGCGCGAGCGGGTCGAGGAGTTCCGCCGGTTCGCGCGGACGGGCGACCTCGCGATCCCGCGCGCCTGCGGCGCGACGTGGCTGCTCGTCGACCGCGTCCGCTTCCCGCAGATCTCACCCGACCTCCCCGTCGTGCAGCACGACGAGCGCTGGCTCCTGTATCGGCTGTGAACGCCAAATCCAGTCGCTCGGACCAACCTGAGCTATGGTCACGCGGCAGGATCCGTTGTCGCGACGTCGAGGTGCGGCGCACGGGCCACGGTCGACTCGAGGTGACCGAGATCAAGGTCGATACCCCATCTCACCGGCCGCTTCCGCCCGACGAGTTGATCTGGCGTGTGACGGGGACACGAGACCGAGCACACTTCGACACCTCCGGCCGCGAGTCGGTCGCGGACATTCGCAGGGCGCTCGCCTCGGTCGGCGCGGCGCTGGAGGACTTCACGTCGATTCTCGACTTCGGGTGCGGAAGCGGGCGAGTCCTGCGTTGGCTGGACGCACTGCCGGATCAGGTCGATCTCGTCGGATGCGACATCGACTCGGAGGCGATCGGCTGGGTGCGCGACAACGTGAGTGGCGTGCAGGTCGTAGCGAACGACGAGCGGCCCCCGTTGCCGTTCGCGTCGGACAGCTTCGACCTGATCTACAACCACAGCGTCTTCACGCACCTGCCGGAGAGCTACCAGGACGCCTGGCTGTCCGAGTTGGCCCGCGTTGCCAGGCCCGGCGCCCTCCTGCTGCTCAGCGTGTCGGGAGACCACCCGTTCGAAGGGTTCCTCGAGTCGTGGCGCGCCGCAGGCGCGGACCCGGGCCACTGGGAGGCGATGTACCGCGAGGCCGGCATCGTCTACATCGAGGACGACAGCTGGCAGGGCGGGCCGTTCCCGGACTTCTACCACTCGACGTTCCACGCGCCGTGGTACGTCTTCGAGCACTGGCAGAAGTTCCTGAGGATCAGGGCGTATCTCGTCCGCGGGGCCCTCGGATTCCAGGACATCGCCGTATTCGAGCCCTTGTCGTAGCGACCGCAGGCGTCGTGACGCTTCGGTCTGTCGAGACCCGATGATCGATCGCATCCTCACCGCATGCCGTGAAAGCGAGTACGACTTCCGCGGCACCGCGTGCCCCGACGATCCGCTTTCGGACCGGTTTCCGGAGCTGGTCGCGTACTACCGACTGAAGTGGGCGATCGCCTCCGTCCTTCAGCCGATGTCGATTCTCGAGATCGGGGTGCGCTACGGGTACTCCGCCGCGGCGTTCCTCGCAGCCGCCCCGACGGCACGATATGTCGGCATCGACCCGCCCGTCCCGTCGGACGGGGACCGGTCCGGGGCGCTCGAGTATGCCGAGCGCCTGCTCGCTGCCCACGACGTCGAGCTCCGGCGACTCGACGGGCCGTTGATCGACCGGCTCCCCGGGGGGCCGTACGACCTCGTTCACGTGGACGGCCAGGCGGACGGCGACCGGTCGTTCCGCACTCTCGAGCTTGCGCTGTCGACCGGGAGCTGGGTGCTCGTGGACGGCTACCTATGGACACGCCTGAACTTCCTTGCCCTGAACGAGGCGCTGTTCCGCCACGCGCAGAGCGTCGAGTGGCTCGCGATGGTCCCCGGGTATGCCGGCGAGCTTCTCGTCAAGGTGGCCGAGCCTCGGGCGGCGGCGGCCCGCCGGGAAGGCAGCGCCGAGCTCCGCGACGAGTACACGAGGGCCTACTACCTCCGCGACTGCTCCGGCTGGGATGCATACGACAGACCGGGCCGATCGCAGATCGAAAACCCTCGCCTGCAGGCGGTCGTCTCCCTGGCGGAGCTCGGCGACGTCGGCCGGGTCCTCGATCTCGGTTGCGGACGCGGCGAGGTCGAGCTGCACCTCGGCTCGCGCGGCTCGCGGGTCGTCGGCGTGGATTACGCGCCCGAGGCATGCGCTCTGGCGCGTCGGCTGGTCGGTTCGGACCCGGCGGCGCGCGACAACGTCGAGATCCTCTGCGGCGACGTGGGCACGGTCGAATGGTCGGGGCGCTTCGGCACGGTCGTTGCAGCAGACGTCGTCGAGCATCTCGCGCCGGACGAGCTCGATCGCGTGTACGCACGCATCGTGCGGCACCTCGAGCCGCATGGGCGGCTCGTCGTCCACACCAATCCCAATCGGTGGTACTACGAGCGGGAGTACCCCCGGCGGAGGGCTGACGCGGCGGCGCTTGGCACATACCTTCCTCCGGACCCGCGTACGCCGACAGAGTCCCTGCTCCATATCAACGAGCACTCACCGGTGGACCTGCGCAACCAGCTTCTGCGTCACTTCGAGCACGTGGTCGTCTGGGCCGGCGACACAGGCGACGTCCGAGGCACTCTCGGCGGGCCGGCGGACGGGTTGGAGCGGTTCCCCGACCTGTTCGCGATCGCATCCCCGGCCCCACTCGACGAGCTCGAGCTCCGCGACACCGTGGGGATGGAGGTGATCGGCCCGGAGGAGGCACGCGGACTGAACCTGACGGTCCTGGAGCACAGGGAGACCAACTCCGGCACGTGGCAGATCCGCGTTCGCCTCGAGAACGACGGGCAGGTGTCTCTCAACAGCAACCTCCCGTTCCCAATCCAGCTCGGGCACGAATGGATCGACCAGGCAACCGGGGAGATCGCTTACGGAGACGGCAGAGCTCGCCTGTTTCCCTGGCTGCGCCCGGGCGCGCGTGAGCAGTACGAGGTCCACGTCACATCACCGGCCCGGCCGGGTCGTCACCGCCTGAGGGTCTGCCTCGTCCAGGAGTTCGTCCGCTGGTTCGACGCCGGAGACGACGGGCTGAGCGCGGAGCTCGACCTCGACGTCTCGTGACGCGCCGCCACAGGTGTTCGCCCGATCGGTGCGCCGGGCGGAGACGGGAGGGCTCGGGTGAGGCCCTAGCGCGTCTCGGCGATTACCGCGTATTCGCCCTGGACGCGGCGATCCCGCTCGAGGTCGCCGACGCCGTTCGGGAACACGACACGGGCGGAGTCATATCCATGCATACGGCAGAGCGTGACGGCGACTTCCGGGTAGATCGGCCCGCGGTGGGTCGGGTCGATCCAGAACATCTTGAACGCGGGGAACGAGTGAGGATTGACCGTTTCGGCGACGAGGAGGCCCCCCGGGCGCAGCGCGCGCTTCGTGAGAGCGAAGAACCCCATCAGTTCGTCGTACGGAAGATGCTCGATCACGTGACCGGCGAAGACGGAGCCGAGCGACCGCTCTTCGAGGTCGCGGAGGAACGTCGTGAGATCGCCGAGCGCGACGTCGAGTCCCTTTTCCCGGCAGCGCGCGACCATCGCCTCGTCGGCGTCAACCCCCTGAGCCCTGACATCGGTGGCCCGCAGCAACTCGAGTAGCTCGCCTCGCCCGCAACCGGCGTCCAGCACCGGCGCGTGCTCTGCCAGTAGGGGGACGTAGAACTGCTGGCGTGCTCGGATGAAGGCCTCGGGACCGCGGAAGACGTCTTCGAACAGTCGGTACGGCGCGCACGTCGGGGGCGCTGCGTCGTAGCCGTACACCGTCTCTCCACGCTCATCTCGGACGAGGACGAGCTCCTCATCGGCAACGTAGGGGGTGGGCGCGAGATCGAGCTCCGCGCGGTGGGCGTCGAGCTCCGCATGGAGGCTCTCGGTGGCCGCGGTCACGAGTTCCGCGACGGTGCGAGCCTCGCCCGACACGGACTCGAGCGTGCGTTGGACCGCGGCGACGCTCGCCTCGATTTCTTGCTCTCGCGCGGCACGGGCGATCAACTCGGGCCACAGTAGGCGACGCAGCAATCGACGCGCGATGGAGGTCGGCGTTGCCACAGGGCCTTCCACGAGGGCGTGGCCCGGCATCGGCCGCGCCGCCTGCTGCACCCGTGAGACCCGGCGACGCTCGCGAATGAGCTCGAGGCGTTCCGCCATCGCCGCACCCGTAGCCTCCGGCGAAAGGCGGCGCGTGAGATCGGCACGTCCACGTTCGGCGCGCGCTCGAGCCTCGTCCGGACGTTGCCACACCGCTCGGAGAAGAGCGGCCGCCGCTGAGACGTCCGGCTCGGCCCACACCCCGCCGGGAGGGTACGGCCCGCACCCAGCTGGGATCGCGACCTCTACGTAGGGGACGAGGTAGCTGTTCGACTCGTCCATGAACGACAGGTTGCCCGAGTAGCCTGTCGCGACAACGGGCTTCCCGAGGGCAAGCGCCTCCGCCATGGTCAGGCCGTAGCCCTCGCTCCGGTGGAGGGAGACATAGCAGTCACACGCCGCCATGAGGCTGTCGCGACGGTCGGCGTCGAGGTATCCGTCCACCATGATGATGTCGGGCCGCTCGCGCACGCGGCCCTCGAGGCGAGCGCGCGCCTCCGGGTCGAAGTCGCTGTTGATGGTCTTGATCGCGAGCACGGGCCCCTCGTCCGGCCCGAACGCCGTCGTGAACGCCTCGACCAACCCGAGGGGGTTCTTCCGCTCGAAGACGCTCAGGTAGTCGAAGCTGAACAAGAAGAGGAATCGCTCGGGCAAGCCAAGCTCGGTGCGCGACCGCTCGACGGGCTCGATCGGCTCGATGGGAAGCGCGATGGTCACTACCGGCTTGGTCGTAGCCGCCGCCACGGCGTCACGCACGAAGTCGCTCGCAACCCACACCTCGTCCACGAGTTCGAATGACGCGTCGAATGCCGAGGGAAACCGGCTGACCTCCCAGAACCACAGCCCGACCGTGCACCGGTCCTCGAAGAACCCGGCGCCGACGTCGCTCCGAAAGTTCGGGAGCTCGTCCGCGTTGACGCAGACGACGTTCACGTCGTAGACGTCTGCCCGCTCTCCTCGGCCCTCATAGGGGTGCAGCTGGCGACTCACGGTTCGACCGTAGGCGTATGTCGCATGAGGAACGCCGGCGGAGTCGAGCGCGCGCACCAGCCGTCGGGCGGCCTCTCCGACGCCGAGTTCGGCGCGAAGATAGCCCGCGACGTTCACGCCGGGACGATCCGAAGCAGGCCCAGGGGGGACATGACTCGTCGGGCGTGCGCGGGCGCGCCGGACGATGCTCCGCCCGCGCTTGTACACAGGTTTCAGTCGGGCGAGGGCAGGGTGGGCGCCGGAGGCCGCGCGAAGTCGATCCTCGAGACGTGACCCCAGGGTGGGCGGCGATTCGTCCGCGCCTCGGAACGTCAGTACAGATGGGAGTGCGATCTCGCCACGCTGGGCTGCTGCCGCGTACCAGCTCCGGTACATCATCGCGCCTCCTCTCCCGATATCGGGGAACGCTGCCCGAAGATCGGCTCGCATGTCCCGGAGCGCGACGAGGTAACGCGGCAGCCGACTCGGTGGGATCGGGGCCTCGAGCCAGCGGAGGAACGCCTCCGTCGATCCAGGCTCGAAGGGGTCGGGCGGCGGATTCTCTCCGCGCCGCTCCGCCGCCAGCAACGCGCTACGCACGATCCGGCGCGTCGGGCCGTCGATTGGACGGCCGTCTGGGAGACGATCGAAGCGATAGGGAGCCGACGTCGAGCCGAACCCGTGCGCGCGAAGCAGAGCCCCGTATTCGTCGCAGATACTGCGCACCGCGGGTGCGTTTTCGAGGGCGATCCGGGGGCGGCTTCCCATGTGCGAGCTCAGGACGCTGCCCCGGTCCGGGTTGTAGCCGCTGAAGTGGAAGAAGCGAAGCGGCTCGCCGTTCACCTCCCACGACCCGTTCGCTCGAGTCAGGCGTCGGTGCGTGAGATTCCAGTAGGCGACGTTGCACGTCGGGTCCGTGAGGATGTTGTGGTCGAAGAGTGCGGGGACGAAGTCGATCCAGCGCTGGTCGACGAAAATACCGTCCTCGATGGCAACGAGGCAGTTACGGGCGAGGCGCTCCGACCACCAATCGAGGAACGGAAACGCGTCCCGGCCGACCGCGATGAACCCGAGATTGTAGATCCCGGCCCGCATGATCATCTCCTCGCTTGGCAGGAGTCCGTCGCGAGGGAGCGCCGCCGTGGTGTGCGGCGTGAGCACGATGCCGTGCGTGCGGGCGAGCGCGTCGATGTCGTCGAGCGGACGAAAGATCTGGATGTCCGGGTCGAGGTACGCCACGGGCGACTCGTCCCTCTGCAGGAGCGTCCGCAGGAGTGCGGGCTTCACCGCGGTCGCGAACTCCTTGACGTCGTAGATGGCCGCCATGCGGTGGAGTTCGTCGCGGTCGATTCCGATCTCGTACGGGCTGAGCGACTCGAAAGGCTCGTCGCCGCGCGGCTCGTCTCCCGTGTCGTCGATGACGAGCGTCGTGAACGTCGCACCTGGATGGTGCGCGAGGTAGGTCGTCGCCAGCACGCGCGCGTGCGCTAGGTAGTTCTGGGCGATGATGGTGCATCCATTCATTGGACGGCGGGTCACTCTTACCAAACCCTGGGAGTACGCCTCCGCGACTCGACGCGAGGCAGCGTCGAACAGATGACGTCAGCCACGATCGCGATCTGCATGGCCACGTTCGAGCCCCAGCTCGGCCTGCTCCGGCGGCAGGTCGAGTCGATTCGAGCGCAGACCGAGCGGGACTTCGTCTGCATCGTGAGCGACGACGCGTCGAGCGACGCGACCTACGCCGAGATCGGCCGGCTCTGCGAGGGGGACCCGCGGTTCAGCCTCTCGCGCGGCGACCGGCGCGTCGGCTTCTACCGGAACTTCGAACGGGCTCTCGCGCTCGTCCCGCGAGGCGTTCGCTACGTCGCGCTCTCCGATCAGGACGACATCTGGGAGCGGGACAAGCTCTCGGTCCTCGCTGCGGCGCTCCGGGAGCCGAGCGTCCTTCTCGCCTATTCCGACATGCGGATCGTCGCCACGGACGGCACCGTGGTCGCCCCGTCGTACTGGACCGACCGGCGCAACAACTTCACGAACCTCGGCAGCCTGCTGCTCGTCAACACGGTGACCGGGGCCGCGTCGCTGTTCCGGCGGGAGCTGCTCGACGACGCGCTGCCCTTCCCATCCGTTCCCGGCGAGGCCTATCACGACCACTGGCTCGCGTGTGTGGCGCTCGCGCGCGGCCGGATCGCCTTCGTGGAGCGCCCCCTGCACGACTATGTCCAGCACGGAGCGAACGTCGTCGGCCGCCACGAGCCGATGCCGGACGAGCTGAAGGGCGGGCTCGTCCGTGCGCTGCGGCGCTTCGCGCGGAACCCGGTGCGCCGGGCGCGCAACACCGCCGTCCACGCGCGGCGCTACTACACGGACGAGGTCCTGCCGCGACGGGTCTTCGCCGCAGAGCTCGAGCGGCGGATCGGGCGAGCCGCGCCGCCCTCGAAGCGTCGTGTCCTCCGCCGCGTGGCGCGACTCGGGGCGCCCCGGTCGGTGCTCTGGCTCCTCGCGCGGAGCGCGCGGGACGTCAGCGGCGACTCCGAGACGCTCGGTCTCGAGAACCAGCTCGTGAAGGGGATCGTCTGGAGCTGGCTGCACCCGCGGGAGGCGCGCCGCCCCACCGGCTAGACGTCGGCGGGCTCGGGCTCCGCCAGCACGTCCTCGACCGCGCCGACCGCGGCCACGACACCGTTCGAGAGGACGAGGACGCGGTCGCAGAGCGAGCGCACCGCGGTCGGGTCGTGCGACACGAGCACGATCGTCTTCCCTGCCTCCCGGAACTCCGCGAACGTCGCGATGCACTTCTGCTGGAACTCGGCATCGCCCACCGCGAAGACCTCGTCGAGGAGCAGCACGTCGAAGTCGACCTGGATCGCGATCGCGAAGGCGAGGCGCATCTGCATGCCCGACGAGTAGTTCTTCAGCTTCCGATCGATGTAGCGGTGCAGCTCCGCGAACTCGACGATCGCGTCGTACCGCTCGTCGAGCTCGCGTTTGCCGAGCCCGAGCAGCGTCGCGTTGATCCGCACGTTGTCCCGCCCGGACAGCTCGGGGTTGAAGCCGACACCGAGCTCGATGAAGGGCGAGAGCAGCCCGTTCACCCGAACCGCGCCCGAGTCGGGCGCGTAGATGCCGGCGACGATCTTGAGGAGGGTGCTCTTACCCGAGCCGTTCGGGCCCATGATCCCGAAGAACTCGCCCTCCTCGATGGTCAGGCTGACGTGATCGAGCGCGCGCTGGACGTCCGCCGCCTCGCGGCGCCAGGGATGGAGGAAGTGCTCCTTCAGGGTGGTCCGGCGCTCGTGCGGCACCGCGAACGCCTTCGACACGTCGACGACCTCGATCGCGCTCACGCTCAGACCCGTTCCGCGAACCACTGCTCGTTCCGCCGGAAGAGCCAGAGGCCCAAGCCGAAGACGCCGAGCGCGACGGCAATCGGGATCAGCCGGCCGTACTCGCCGAGCGCGTCGCCGGCCGTGATCGTGTTGCCGGGCAGGTCGGGGTAGAGCACGAGCGCGCGGATGTCCTGGAGCACCTGGCTGAAGGGGCTCACGAACACGAGGTTTCGCGCGAACGGCGGCAGGTACCCGACCGGGTAGATCACGGGCGATGCGTAGAAGAGCACCTGGAGCGCGAGCTCCCACACCTGCCCGATGTCCCGCAGCCGGACGAGCAGCGTCGCGAGCACGAGCGCGATCCCGAGGATGAAGACGTACAGCTCGGCGAGGAGCGGCACGATCAGCAGCCAGTCGACCTGCGGCGTGATCTGCTTCCAGGCGACGAACCCGGCGACGACGACCGCGTTGACGGCGAACGTCAGGCCCGCCGTCACGGTGGCGGCGACGGGGATCACGATGCGCGGGAAGCGCAGCTTCTGGAGCAGTGTCTGGCGCGCGACGAGGGACGTCATGCCGAGCGACGTCGCGTCGGAGAAGAAGCCGAACAGCACGATCCCGATCAGCAGCGAGACCCCGTAGTACGGGGAGATCTCGTTCAGCCCGAACAGGCGTCCGAACACGAGATACATCACCGTGAAGAGCGAGAGCGGCTTGATCACCGACCACGCATAGCCGAGCGCGGAGCCCGCGTACTTGAGCTTGAACTCCGCACCCGCGATCACCTGGAGGATCCGGAGGTTCTGCCGCGCGCGTCGCGTCCACGGCACGCCGACGGCGCGGTGCCCGACGGAGCTCACGCGGGACACCGTACCCGTGACTCCTGTCGGTCTCGGTCGAGTCGGCGCACGAGCCGCGCCGACGTCCTCCGCGGGGTCCTGTCGCGTCCGTCCTACGATTCCCCGGTGACCGGCATGGCCTCCGACGAGGCGCGTCCGCCGCGGGAGCGCCGTCGTCTCTCCCGCTTCGGCCTCGCGGAGCTCGGGATCCTCGTGGCCTTCGGGGCCCTGCTGGTGCGGAACGCGCTCGTCTACCCGGCGATCGCGGGGGTCGACGCGCTCGAGCACAAGACCTACGCCTGGGATCTCGTCGTCAACGGGAAGCTCGGGACGTCGGGGAGCTACTACACGCCGCCCGGCTGGTACGCCCTCGCCGGCGAGCTGCTCAAGCTCGGCGACCGCCTCGACCTCGCCGAGATCGAGCGGCCGGCGCAGCTGATGTCCGCAGGGTTCGTGCTCGCGACTGCGGTCCTGCTGCTCGCCCTCGTCGAGCGGTGCTTCCCGGACCGGCCATGGCTGCGCCTCTGGGCCCTCTCGGCCTTCTGCGCGTGCCCCGCGGTGGTCAAGCCCGCCGCGATGTTCCACCCGCAGGCGCTCGTCCTCCTGCTGACGACCCTCGGGCTCGTCTGCCTCGTCGCGCTCCTGCGGACTACGCGATGGCCGGTGTCCCTCGCGGTCGGCCTCGGGCTCGTGCTCGGCGCGGCGCAGCTCGTCCGCTCGGTGGGGCTCTGGATCTACGCCGTCGCTGCGGTGACGTTCGCCGTCGCGGTCGTCTGCGCGTCGCCCGGGCTCCGCCGCCGCACTGCGGCGCTCGCGGCGACCGCGCTCGCCGTCGGCCTGCTCGTCGCGCTCCCGTGGTACGTCTACCTGCAGGTCGAGTACGGCGACCCGATCTTCGGCGGGAGGCCGGAGATCACCCAGGGCGCGTCGCCTCCGCCGCCCGTGCGGACGCTCGCGTCGAGCGCGGCAGCACCCATGCCGGTGCGGGCGCCTCTCTCGTTCTTCACCTCGACCGGGCTCACGGACTCGGTCACCCACCCGTACCGCGGCGGCGGCGGCGCGGCGTTCGTGCCGATCCTCCTCGCGGACACCTGGGGGGACTACTTCGGCGCGTGGAGCTGGGGGATTCCCGACGCGGCGAGCGACCCGCCGGACCGGGGCAGGCTGAGCCTCCAGGTGGTCGTCGGCGGCGCGCTGACGCTCGTAACGGCGAGCGGGCTCCTCGCGCTGCTCGTGCTCGTCCTGCGCTCGCCCCGGAGGCGGCTGCCGCAGTTGCCCGTCGTCGGGCTCCCGCTCGTCGGGCTCGCCGCGCTCGTGCTGTACGCGTGGCGCTACCCCTCGACCGACGGCGACACCGTCAAGGCGCTCTTCCTCCTGCCGGCGGCGCCGGCGTTCGCGATCGCGTTCGCGTTCGCCGTCGACGTCGCCCGGGCAAGGCTGCCCGCGGTCGTCCGCGTCGCCGCGGGCGTGGGGCTTGCGCTCCTCCTCCTCGTGTGTGCGCAGTTCGGGATCGCGTGAGCGGCGAGCGCACCGAGTGGCGGACGCTCGCCGCGTCGCTCCTCGTCGTCGCGACGGTCGGGCTGCTCTGGATCGGGGGCTGGGCGGTGCGAGAGGCGACGGATACCGACCCGACGGCGCTCGAGCGCGTCGCCGGGTGCCTGGGCGAGCGCGGCCTCGCCGTGCAGGTGCCCGCCGAGGACCCGCTGGCAGGGTCCGCGCCGGGGGGCTCGCTGACGGTCGACATCACGGGGAATGCGGCCACCGTCTCCCTCTGGCAGGACGAAGACGCGGCGGCTCGGACTCTCTCGACGTACGACCGGCTGACGTCACAGGACCTGAGCGACCGCGCCGCCTTGCGCGGCGACGGCGTCGTGCTCTGGGTCTCCCCGCCGACCGCCGAGCAGACCTCGGCGGTCTACGGCTGCACGGGCTGAGCGCCGGGCGGCTGCCCGTCGAGCATCCAGCGGAGGAGCGCGCCGGTGGGCCGGATGCGGCGCCGGAGCCGCAGGATCTCCGGCAGCTCGAGGCCGACCCGGCCGAGCGCGGGGCCGACCAGCGCCGGATGGCGCGGCAGGCGGAGCACCTCGCCGAGCGTGACCCGCAGGGCCGCGGACGCCGGCAGGCACTTGAGGGCGAAGCGCAGGAGGTTGTGGTGCGAGGACCGGATCCGCGGGGCGAGCGCGTCGGCCTCGGCCGTCGCGACGCCGACCCGGTGGGACAGCGTCGCCCGGGGGACGTGGATGCTCTCCCAGCCACGGCTCCAGGCCCGCCAGCACAGGTCGATGTCCTCGAAGTCCATGAACATCGTCTCGTCGAAGCCGCCGAGCTCGAGCAGCCGGTCGCGGCGGACGAGCATCGCCGCCCCGTTCGCGCAGACCGTCGGTCGTGGGCGGTCGGCGGGCGCGCGGAGGTCGAGCCGGAAGCCCGGGAGCGGCTGGCGGAGGAGCGGCCCGCGGCGGAGCGTCGCAAGCCCGTGGACGAGGCTCCCGTCCAGCCCGAGCTGCCGCGGATCGGCGGCGAAGCGGCGTGGGTCACGCTCGAGCTCCTCGGCGAGATGCTCGACGCAGTGCTCGTCGAGCACGACGTCGTTGTTGAGGAGCAGGACGAGCGGGCTGCGGGCCGCGCGAGCGCCTTCGTTGTAGAGGTAGCCGACCCCGCGGTTGGGCCGCTCGAGCACCTCCGCGCCGTGGGCGGCGGCGAGCGATGCGACGTTCTCGGTCGCGCCCGCGTCGAGGACGAGAGTCTCGCGCGGCACGTAGGTTTGGCGCGCCACGCTCGCGAGGCACGGGCCCAGCACCTCGTCGCCCGCGTAGTTGGCGACGACGACCGCGACGTCAGGCGGCACGATCGTGCGGGTCGAGCAGCGACCCGAGCGAATCGCGGAACCGGTCGAGCCCGTACCGGTCGACCACGTGCCGCCGGCCGGCGGCACGCATCGAGACGAGCGTCGGCTCGTCTCCGACGAGCTTCACCGTGACGTCCGCGAGCTCTTCGGCGTCGAATCCGGAGAGCACCCGCCCGCCCCCCGAGCGGCGCACCGCGTCCTCGGGCCCTCCGCACGGCGTCGTCACGACGGGCACACCGCACGCGAGCGCCTCGGCGGCCGCCACCCCGAACCCCTCCTGGGTGGACGGCAGGACGAGGAGGCGCGACTCGCGCACGTGCGCGGCGACATCCGGCACCTCGCCGAGCGCCTCGACGCCGTCGGGCAACGGCCCGGACGGCGGTCGTCCGACGAGCCGCAGGGTGAGCTTGGGCATCGCACGCCGCACGAGCCGGAACGCGTCGAGCAAGAGGCCGACGTTCTTGCGCGGATCGTCGCCGCGCCCGACGAAGACCAACCGCGGCGGGCGCCTGACCCAGTCCTCGTCGGAGAGCGGCGAGAAGCGCTGTGTGTCGATGGGGATCGGGAGCACGCCGACGCGGCCGCGCTCGAGGTCGGCGGTCGCGGCGAGCTCGTCGGCGATCTGCTCGGTCGGAGCAAGCAGCACCGACGCGCCTGCCAGGACGTCCCGCTCCCAGCGGCGCAGCGCGGGCCCGTTCAGCCGCGCGACGAGGCGACGCCCCGGGTCGAGGCCCGCGCGCCGGCCCGCGAGCTCGGAGTCGTAGGTCGTGCCGATCCAGCACCCGTACGGTGCGCCGGAGCGAAGCGCCCCGAGGCCGTAGTGGGCCATCGTCGCGACCACCCAGATCGAGCGGGCGTCGCGCACCGGGCCCGCGAGCCGCCGTGCGGCGAGAGGCACCCGGAGCGAGTCGATCCGGGAGAGCCGCGACGCCACCTCCACCGCCCGGACGTCCGCGAGCGGCGACGGCCCGTCGAGGGGAGGGCGCCTGGCGTAGTGGAGCGTGGGCGTGTGACCGGCCGCCACCGCGCCGTCGAGGAAGGCGCGAAGCTGTGCAAGCGCGCCGCCGCCGAAGCGGGGATCCTGCGTCACGATCGCAAGCTCGTCCCGCCCACGCCTGGCGTCCGGCGACGACGTCACCGACATCTGGGGCCGAAGCCTACTCGCACGAGCGGCCGGTCGTTGACCCGCGGCAGCACGAGTACGATCGTCGGCCGTGAAGTGTCTGCTCGTGAGCTTCTACTTCCCGCCTGCGGGCGGCGGGGGCGTTCAGCGACCACTGAAGCTCGCCCAGTACCTCCCGGCGATGGGGATCGAGACGCACGTCCTCGCGCCCGACGACCCTCGTTGGCTGCATCGTGACGACGGCCTCCGGGCGCCCTCGCAGGCGTGGGTGCACCGCGCCCGTTACGTGGGGGTCTCCGGCGGGAAGCCGGCGGAGGTGCTCGCCGGGACGCAGGGGCTCGAGCGGCTGACGACCCGCGCGCGTCTCCAGCTCCGCCGGCTCGTCGTGCCGGACGAGAACGCGACCTGGGCGCTGACCGCCATCCCGGCCGGGATCAAGCTCGTGCGGAAGCACGGCATCGACGTCGTCATCTCGACGTCGCCGCCGCCGTCGACCCACCTGATCGCAGCTGCG
>Ga0075365_10000600_pt1 | contig 14128 bp, 10 predicted proteins | sample EndMetdeltDD1765_FD_71387 | JGI IMG/M metagenome (GOLD analysis project Ga0075365, IMG submission 71387) | Populus endosphere microbial communities from Tennessee, USA - Endosphere MetaG P. deltoides DD176-5 | ecosystem: Host-associated > Plants > Roots > Endosphere | place: USA: Tennessee... | reverse complement strand
CGCGCCTTGCAGCCATCGACGAGACGATCGTAGAAATCGAGCCCCGCCTCGTTCACCGGACCGGTGCCGTCAGGGATGATGCGTGGCCAGGCGATCGAGAAGCGATAGGCTTCGACGCCCATGGACTTGATGAGATCGAGATCCTGATCGAGCCGATTGTAATGATCGCAGGCGACATCGCCGTTGTCGCGGTTGAAGACGCGGCCCGGCATGTTGCAGAAGGCGTCCCAGATGGAAGGCTTGCGGCCGTCTGCCTTGGAAGCGCCCTCGATCTGGAACGCTGCCGTCGCAACGCCAAAGGTGAAATCGCCCGGGAAGCAGGCAGCAAGGGTCTTCGGATCGATCATGGAAATCCCATTCTTTTGGTTTCGAGGGCGGTTTAGCCAAGCGAGCGGGCGTTGTACAGGGTGGAAATGACAGCGCTGTAACGTTTCAGTCGCGCCCTTGCCGCCGTTCCGCGTGCTGCCGATGCCACTGCCTTGCATTACACGTCTTTTCGCGAAACAACCCTCTCATGAGCATTCCCGCGACACATCCTTTCGCCTTCGACCCCACCTACGGCATGACGCCTGCCGACTTAAAGGCAATCGTCCCGCCGGAGGCGCCGCCGGGCTTCGACGGGTTCTGGCAGGCCCGATACGAAAAGGCGATCGCTACCGACCCGCAGCCGGTGCTCAGAAAGAGCAAGCTGACGCATCCTGACTGGCAGGTTGTCGACATCGCCTACACCTCCACCGGTGGCTTCGAGATCGGCGGCTGGTTGCTTTTGCCGCGCGAACGGCCGGTGCGCCGCGGGCTGGTGGTGGGCCACGGCTACGGCGGTCGCGACGCGCCGGATTTCGACCTGCCGGTCGAGGAGGCGGCCATTCTCTTCCCCTGCTCCCGCGGCCTGTCGCTTAGCGCCCGCCCGCCAATCCCGCTTGATGCGTCTGGCCACGTCCTGCAGGGCATAGACCGTCCGGACACCTACATCATCGGTGGCTGTGTCGATGATCTCTGGCTTGCCGTTTCAACGCTCCTGAGACTCTATCCGTGGCTTGCCGGTCACATCGGTTACAGCGGCATCAGCTTCGGCGGCGGCATCGGTGCACTGGCGATCCCATTCGATCCGCGCATCAGCCGCGGCCACCTCGTCGTCCCAACCTTCGGCGACCGGGAGCAATGGCTGACCCTGCCGACCGTCGGCAGCGCCTTTTCCGTGCAGACCTATCAGAAGACTCATGGAAGCGTGCTTAAGACCCTGCGCATGTTCGACGCGGCAACTGCCGCAAGCCGGATCAAGGTGCCGATGCTGGCAGCCGTCGCCCTCTTCGACCCCGCCGTCGCACCGCCCTGCCAGTACGCGGTGGCCAACGCCCTGCCGACATCAAAGTATAATGAAACCTTCATATTGGATGCTGGACACTTCGATTATCCTGGAAGCACCGAGCAGAACGCGATTCTGCGTGAGAAAGTCCGAGATTTTTTCAAGGTGTTATGAACCGGGAATATTTGCGCTGGCATAGTCCGCGCCTGCATCGCGAGATGGAGCTACTGGTGTTCGGCCATGCCGGCGCCAAGGTGCTGATGTTTCCGACGCGCGAGGGACGTTTCTGGGAATATGAGAGGCTCGGTCTTGTTGAAAGCCTTGCCGACAAGCTGCAAGCCGGCCAACTGCAACTCTATTGCATCGAGGGGCTGGCCGCAGAGACCTTCTACGGCTTCGACCGGCATCCGGCCGAACGCATCCGTCGCCACACGGCCTTCGAAGAGTATATCCTGAATGAAGTCCTCCCGCTCATGGCGTCGAAGAACGGACATGAATGCACCATCGTGCATGGCTGCAGCCTCGGCGCTTTCCAGGCCGCGAGCCTCGTCTTTCGGCATCCGCTCCTGTTCCGCAAGCTCGTCGCCTTTTCCGGCCGCTACGACCTGACGATAAGGGTCGAATCCTTCGGCGATCTGTTTGACGGCTATTACGATGATGCGGTCTATTTCCACACGCCGACGCACTTCCTGCCGGGGCTCCATGGCGGCCGGCAGCTGGCGAAGCTGCGCGAGGTCGAGATTGTCCTGACCATCGGTGACGCCGACCCTTTCCTGGACAACAACTATCACCTCAGCCGTCTGCTTGCGGAAAAGCAGGTCGGCCATCAGCTCCATGTCTGGGAAGGCCGTGCTCACCGGGCAGGTGCCTGGCGCAAGATGGCGGGCCTCTATATTTGACACCGCACTCAGCGCCTAGAGGAGAACCTCTTCGCCAAGCGGAAGCTGAAGCCGCCGAGATATGTCGATATTCTCCAGAAACACCTCGTCGTGACTGACGACAAGCAGCGCACCGTCATAGGCTTGCAGACCCGCCTCCACGGCGGCGATGGAATCGATGTCGAGATGGTTCGTCGGCTCGTCGAGGATCAGCAGCGGCGGCGGCTTTGCACCGCCAAGCACACAGGCAAGGCCAGCGCGCAGCAACTGCCCGCCAGAGAGCGTCGAAACTTGCTGCAGGGCGGCATCCGCCCGAAACATGAAACGCGCCAGCGCTGCGTGGCAGGCATTCTCATTGGCATCGGGATTGAGATTGCGGAAGTTCTCGCGGATCGACAGTGATCGATCGAGCAGGCTGACACTCTGATCGAACAGCGAAAAGCCGGTCATGACGGCGACCGTGCCTGACCATGGCTGTAGCGTGCCCGTGATCAGCGCCAGCAGCGTCGTCTTGCCAGAGCCGTTCGGACCGGCGATCGCGACCCGATCGGGGCCGGTCATGGCGAAGGAAAGGTTTCGGATGATCGGCTCGCCCGGCCCATAGCCGGCGGTGACGCCATCCAGCCGCAGAACATCCCTGCCCGGCGGCAGCCCCGTTGGCGCAAGCTGCGCCGAGAAGGGCTGAAGGATCTCGATCCGCTGCCGCGCAGCGGACGCCTCTTCCATCGCCTCCTCACGGCGTCGTTCGCCAAGGCGAACCTTGTTGCCGCTGGTGTTTTCCGCCGCCCGCTTGAGACCACCGGCGACGATACGGGGCATATCGCCCCTTGCCGCCTTCTTGCGGCCGTTGCGATCGCTGCGGGCCTGCCGCTCCGCCGTGACCTGAGCGCTGCGGACCACATCGGCAACGCGCCGCTCCGCATCCGCGAGATCGTGTTCGGCGGCGGCCAGCTCTAAGGCCTTGCGCTCCCGAAAGGCGCTCCAGTTTCCACCGTATCGCCGGGCGCCGAGCGTCGTGATCTCGACGATGGCATCCATGGTCTCGAGCAGTTCCCGATCATGGCTGACGACGATGGTGCCGGCACGCCAGCCGGCAAGCAATGCGATAACCGCCTCGCGCCCATCCCGGTCGAGATTGTTCGTCGGCTCGTCGAGGATAAGGAAATCAGGGTTGGAGAAGACGAGCGCTGCGAGAGCGGCGCGCGTCCGCTGCCCGCCGGAAAGCGAGGCAAGCAGGGTCTCCGGCTGGGCATCGAGCCCGGCACGCTCGAGTGCTGCAGCGATGCGCGCTTCGACGGTCCAATCTGCCACGGCAATCTCGTCGGCAGTGGCCTCACCGGCCTCGGCTCGACGTAAGATGGCCAAAGCATTGCTGGCGCCGAAGAAGTCGACGACCGTTGCGCCCTCCTCCACCTGCACCGCCTGGCGCAGGATGCCGAGCCGCCCGCCGAAGGCAATGCTGCCGGATTGCGGCTGCAATTCGCCCGCCACAAGCTTGAGCAGCGTCGTCTTGCCAACGCCGTTGCGACCGACGAGACCGGTTCGCTCGGCGCCGAAGCTCAGATCGAGATTGGAAAGAAGGGTCCGCCCGTCAGGCGTGGACCACGAAAGATTGGACAGGGTAATGGATGCAGGCATGGATAAAGGGCTCCCGAATGGCAAGGCGAACTGGCGTTGCGATCGGGGTGAAATCCATTGCTGCACACATCCTGTTGGTATTGGCGATGGCCGCAATTTAGGTGGGCACCACGCCGAAATCAAGGCGGCGGACGACCGAACCGACATCATTGGAGCTGCGCCAGCCAGCAATCAGCGACGATTCGATCGGATTCGGATGAAGACCGGCCGCAACATTGCTATCATATTGAAAACGCTGATAACGCCGACATCAGAAGTCGTGAATTTGCGATGCTGGTAAGGCAGGCTAGAGCATTTCAGGTTTTGACGGAAGCGTATCCGGCATTGGCGAAGTAGTTGCTGCATTCGCGGGGCTCGATGGTTGTGACGAGGTGTCCGACGTGGCGCCAGGTGTCATCGATGGTTCGCTTCTGAGCCAGGCGCATCCAGTGCTTGATTTTGGCGAAAGCCTGTTCAATCTGGTTGAGGTCGGGGGAGTATGGCGGCAGGGACCAGAGCCGAGCACCAGCGTTCTTTCTCTATCTGGTTGCAGCCGGCGGCGGCCCCTTCAGCGTTGACGCGCTGACCAAGCGCAAGCAGGCCGCGGCCTAACAAATGCCTGGCTCGAGGCGGCAGATTTGCCGCTTCGAGCCACGATGCCGATAAACGGCTAGGGCTTCTGCGCGCTGTCCTTGAGCTTCACGGCCATCGAGACGGTGCCACGCACGATAATGTCGTTTCGCGAACCACGATTGAGATCCGCGCTGCTCGTGAGGTTAGTGATCTGGCAGCTCTCGGCCAGCGTCTGCAGGATGAGATCGCACTGCCCTCCCGCCATTAGGTAGAACCCTTTCTGGGCGGCCTTGATCTGTTCACCGGTTTCCTGCCCGGCCTCGACAGGCACCGACAGGGATACAGTCGTCTGCACGTTCACCATGCCGGGAACACGCTGGCCGGCATAGAAGTTCGGCACGCGATTGGGGACCTCCTGCGACAGCGCCGGAAAAGCCGCGAGCGCAAAGGCGCATGTCAAAACTCTCGAAGAAGCTTTCATCGAACGTCTCTCCATCTGGTTGCACTCATTTCTGCCACAGCATCGTTAAACGACAATGAGCGCACTCCCTAATATTGTAGGAAGCGCGCTCATTAGTTGTATCAGTCAGTCTGGTGGAGTAAAGGTCAGACCTTGACCCAGGCACCGTTCTTCTTCGAGGAAGCAACGCAGGCTTCGACGAAGGCAACGCCCTTCACACCGTCATCTACGGTAGGATAGACAACCGCCTTGTCGACGGCCTTGCCCTTCTTGTGGGCGTTGATGGCATGTGCCGCCTCGGTATAGATCGTCGCGAAGGCTTCGAGGTAGCCTTCCGGATGACCGGACGGGATGCGCGAAACGCGGGCTGCGGCCGGGCCGGAACCGGCGCCGTTACGCGTGATCAGGCGCTTCGGCTCGCCGAACGGCGTGAACCAGAGGTAGTTCGGATCGGCCTGAACCCATTCGAGACCGCCCTTGGTCCCGTAGACGCGGACCTTCAGGCCGTTCTCGTGGCCCGGCGCCACTTGGCTGCACCAGAGCATGCCCTTGGCCGGCTTTTCGCTCCCCTTTGCCTTGAAGCGCAGCATCACGTGGGCGTTGTCGTCCAACCGGCGGCCGGGCACAAAGCTGTCGAGATCGGCGGCAAGGCTGTCGAGTTCGAGGCCGGACACGAAGGAGGCGAGGTTATAGGCATGCGTGCCGATATCGCCGGTCGAACCGCCGGCACCCGACTGCGCCGGGTCGGTACGCCAGACAGCCTGCTTGGCACCCGTCTGCTCGACGGCTTCCGTCAGCCAGTCCTGCGGATATTCCGCCTGGACGATGCGGATATCGCCCAGCTCGCCAGTGGCGATCATCTCGCGTGCCTGACGAACCATCGGATAGCCGGTGTAGTTGTGAGTCAGGATGAAAAGAGCGCCGCTTTCGTCGGCCACCTTCTTCAGCTTCTTGGCGTCGGCAAGGTTCGAGGTCAGCGGCTTGTCGCAGATGACGTGAATGCCGCGACGCAGGAATTCCTTGGCGGCGTCATAGTGTACATGGTTCGGCGTGACGATCGAAACGGCCTCGATGCCGTTTTTCAGCTTCGCTTCGCGGATCGCCATTTCGCGGTAGCTCGAATAGGTGCGCGACGGATCGAGGCCGAGGTCGCGGCCCGATGCGATCGCCTTCTCGGGCGTCGACGACAGCGCGCCGGCGATCAGGTCGTACTGGTCGTCGATGCGGGCAGCGATGCGATGGACGGCGCCGATGAACGCGCCTGCACCGCCGCCGACCATGCCGAGACGGATGCGCGGTTCTCGCGCCTGTTCTGTGAATGCTTCAATTGCCATTGGTTCCTCCAAAAATGCGTAGGGCAAAAACAGCCCGTCCCTCGGTGGCTGGGGAAGGGAGAACCCCTTCCCGCTGCGTTCCAAGCGGCCCTTTCCTGTAGAGAAGGGCCGCGGCCTTAGAGACCGAGCATACGTCGGTTGGCGGCTTGGTCCGTGCCGCCGGCGGCGAAGTCGTCGAATGCCTTTTCCGTGACTCGGATGATGTGCGCCTTGACGAACTCGGCGCCTTCGCGTGCGCCGTCTTCCGGATGCTTCAGCGCGCATTCCCACTCGACCACGGCCCAGCCGTCGAAGTTGTTGGCCGTCATCTTCGAGAAGACCGCGCCGAAATCGACCTGACCGTCGCCGAGCGAGCGGAAGCGGCCGGCGCGTTCCACCCAGCCCTGGTAACCGCCATAGACGCCCTGGCGGCCCGTCGGGTTAAACTCGGCATCCTTGACGTGGAACATCTTGATCCGGTCCTTGTAGATGTCGATGTTCTCGAGATAGTCGAGGCACTGCAGGATGTAGTGCGACGGATCGTAGAGCATGTTGGCGCGCGGATGGTTGCCGACGCGCTCCAGGAACATCTCGTAGGTGATGCCATCGTGCAGGTCTTCGCCGGGATGGATTTCGTAGCAGACGTCGACGCCGTTCTCGTCGGCGTGATCGAGGATCGGCTTCCAGCGGCGGGCAAGCTCGTCGAAGGCGGTTTCGACGAGACCGGCGGGGCGCTGGGGCCACGGATAGACGAACGGCCAAGCGAGCGCGCCGGAGAAGGTCGCATGTGCCTTGATGCCGAGGTGCTTCGAGGCCGTCAGCGCCATCTTGACCTGTTCGACAGCCCATTCCTGACGCGCCTTCGGATTACCGCGCACCTCGGGTGCCGCAAAGCCGTCGAACGCTTCGTCGTAGGCCGGATGCACCGCGACAAGCTGGCCCTGAAGATGGGTGGAAAGCTCGGTGACTTCGACGCCGTTCTGCCGTGCCACGCCGGCGAATTCGTCGCAATAATCCTTCGAGGAAGCCGCCTTCTTAAGGTCGATCAGCTGGCCGGCCCAGGTCGGAACCTGCACGCCCTTGTAACCGATGTCGGCCGCCCATTTGGTGATCGAATCCCACGAGTTAAAAGGCGCGGCATCGCCCGCGAACTGTCCAAGGAACAGGCCTGGGCCCTTGATCGTTTTCATGTCAATTCCTCCCTAAAAGATGACCGTAAACGTTTCTGGTAGAGTTCTAGCACGCGATTTGAAGTCTGCAAGCCGATTTCGGCGAAACTGCAAATTTGCCCGGCCGGGCGAAAATCGAAGGCGGCCGACTTAACCACGGCCTGTCTCGAGCCGCAAGATGTACGTACCGCATTTCCCCTTTCCACCACGTCACGCCTATACCATCTGCTTTCGATCCGAGCCCCCATCGGGCCTTGCGGCGGTAGACATCACGCCGTGCCGTGCTACTGTCTTTGGACCAGGAGGTTGGCGCATGACGCGGCGTCTGGCAGCGATCTTGGATGCGGATGTTGTCGGCTTCTCCCGGCTGATGGGCTTTGACGAAACCGGCACTTTCGCGACGCTGAAAGCGCACAACGGCGAAGTCATCGTCCCCAGCATTAGCAGGCATCATGGACGCGTCGTCAAATTTGTCGGCGACGGTACGCTGGCGGAATTTGCGAGCGTGGTCGATGCCGTCGGCTGCGCTATGGAAATTCAGAGAGCATTGCTTCAACGCAACGAGGCCATCGAGCCGGATCAACGCATGTTGTGGCGAATTGGCATCCACGTTGATGACGTACTGGTCGAGGACGAGGAGATCTTCGGCGATGGCGTGAACGTCGCCGCAAGCCTGCAGGCGCTGGCGCCGCCGGGCGGAATCTGCGTCTCTCAACAGGTCAACGACCAGATCCGGTCGAAGCTCGACTTCCGGGCAATCGATTTCGGCAACCGCAAGCTCAAGAACATCGAGCGGCCGATCCGTGTCTGGCGGTGGACGACGGAAAGCGAACAGCTTCCATCGCTTGCCGCGCCGAAGGAAGAGGCCGCCCGACCCGTGCGCAATCGCCCCTCGATCGCCGTGCTGCCCTTCAGCAACATGTCGAGCATCGAGGAACAGGAACATTTCTCGGACGGTTTCACGGACGAGCTGATCGCCACGCTGGCCCGCTGTCGCTGGTTGCTGGTCGCCGCCCGCAACTCCTCCTTCAGCTACAAGGGCCGGCAGGCCAATGCGCAGCAGGTGGCGGAGGACCTTGGCGTCAAATACGTGCTCGAAGGCAGCGTGCGCCGCGCGGCCGATCGCGTTCGTATCACCGCGCAATTGCTGAACGGTACGGATGGCACGCTGCTCTGGGCGGAACGCTACGACCGAACGTTGGCCGACATCTTCGAGGTTCAGGACCAGCTCGCTTCTGAGATCACCGGAACGATCGAACCGGAGTTGGGCTCCATCGAGTTCGCCGCCCTTCGTGGCCGCACGGTGTTCGACATGGATGCCTGGGAAATCTACCTGAAGGGACTCTGGCATCTGTACCGGTTCACGCTTGACGAACTGAAGACCGCAAAGGCGCTTTTCGAGCAGGCAATCGGCATTGATCCGACCTTCGCGCAGGCGCAGGCCCGCTTGGCCTACGTTCACATTCAGCTCGGCTGGTATGGCCCTCTCGACGAACGAGCCGAGCGCATCTGCGAGGCGATCGACCTTGCCGAACGGGCGATCGGACTGGATCAGAAGGAACCCGCCGCGCACCTCGCCTTGGGCAGAGCGCTTGCGCTTGATGGGGCGACGGAGGCGGGAATAGCGCATCTGCGCAACGCCTTGCAGCTGGATCAGAGTTTTGCGCAGGCTCACTTCGCGCTCGGCCAGGTCCTCTGCTACGTCGAGCGCCCCGCGGAAGGCATCGCCGAGATCAAGGAAGCGTTCCGTCTCAGTCCTCGCGATCCGCATCTTTGGACCTTCCATAACATTCTCGCGATCGCGAACTATCAATTGGGCGACATGGCGGAAGCGGCCAAAGCAGCCCGCGCATCGCTCCGCTCACCGAATGCCACCTTCTGGCCGGCGATCGTTCTGGTTGCGACCCTCGGAAGGCAAGGCGAAATAGACGAGGCCCGAGAAGCAATTTCCAGGCTTCATCGTTTCCGGCCGGGAATGAGCTGTGCCGACGCCCGGCGGGAATTCTATTTCGGTGACAATCCTGTGATGACCGAAGCCTTCATCGACCGCTTCATCGCCGATCTCGCCAACGCCGGCCTGCCTGACTAGCAAGTGGCACGATCAAGGAAAGGCGCCCGTCCTGTCGAACGGGCGCCGCACTGAATTTTTCAGATCAGAACGGAGAGTCCGGGAAGTAGAAATCCTTGGCGTTATCCTTCGTCACCAGCGTCGCGTCGAGGACGAAGGTACCGCGCACCGGAACCTGGCCATAGAGGCCGGCAGCCGTCAGCTCCATTGCCGTGCCGACCATTGCCGGCGGATAGAGAACGTCGACCGGGATCATCTTATCGCCGTCCATGACCTTCTTGACCATGTCCTTGGAGCCAGCGCCGGCAACGACATACTTGATATCGGTACGCTTGGCCTGCTCGATCGCCTGCAGCACGCCGACAGCCATGTCGTCATCCTGGCACCAAACCACGTCGATCTTTGGATACTTCGTCAAGTAGTCCTGCATGACCTTGAAGGCATCGTCGCGGTTCCAGTTGCCGTACTGACGGTCAAGAACCTTGACCTTGGAGCCGGCAATGCCCTTATCGAAGCCGTCCTGGCGCTGCTGATCGATCGGGATCGGCAGACCGCGGATGACGACGACTTCGGCGTCCGGCGTCTGCGCAGCGATGTACTTGCCGGCGACTTCGCCGAGCGCCGGGTTGTTGCCAGCAACGTAAAGGTCGCGGACGGTGTCATCGTTGGTCGATGGCGCACGGTCGACAAGAGCAACGTACTTGCCCTTGCCCTTGACTTCCTTGATGGCGTTGACGAGCGGATCCGGATCCGACGGCAGGATAACGAGTGCATCGATGCCCTGCGTGTCAAGATCTTGCACGGCGTTGGCCTGGCTGGCGGCATCCGGCGAGGTCTTGACGATGACATTCAGGCCCGGATGCTGTTCCATCAGCTTCTTGGCGATGCGTTCGGCATGGAACACGACGCCCGAGGTCCAACCATGGTCGGCGGCCGGAATGGAGACGCCGATGGTGAACTTCTTGTCCTGTGCGTATGCGGTACCCGCCAGCGTGACGGCCGCAACCGCAAGACCCAACATGAGTTTGCGCATTCTATTTCCTCCCAATAAACGTCAGGGACTTTTTCCTACCCGTCAACCGGACGCCCTGTGATCCCGGCCAATTCCTGGAGCCAGTCCGCCTACGATTTGCGGACCAGCGAGCGCTGCACCAGCATGGCGATAATGATGATCGCACCCTGGATCGCACCGATGAGATATTCGCTGATAAAGTTCGACAGCAGCATGATGTTGCCGACGAGCTCGAGAATGAAGGCGCCGCAGATCGTGCCCCAGACACGGCCGGCACCACCCTTCAGCGCCGTACCGCCGACGACGACGGCGGTGATTGCCTGCAGCTCCCACAAGATACCGGTCGTTGCCGAGGTCGATCCAAGGCGCGGCACATAAAGCAGCACGGCGATGGCAACACAGAGCCCCTGGATGACGAAGGCGATCGTGCGCACGCGATTGACCGCAATGCCGGAGTAGCGCGCCACATCGCTGTTGGAACCGACGGCGACGACATGCCGGCCGTAGCGTGTGCGGTAGAGGATGAAGGCTGCCACTGCAGTCACGGCCAGGATCACGACAATCGGCACCGGCACGCCGAGAATGCTGCCAAAATAGGCCGGGCGATAGAGCGTCTGGATGTCGGGCGAACGCAGCGTGATCGCCCCGCCTTGGCTGAGCCACGTCGTCAGGCCGCGATAGATACCCATGGTGCCGAGCGTGGCGATGAACGGCTCGATCCTGCCGACCGTGGTGATCAGACCATTCGCAAGCCCGCAGAGCGCGCCAGCAACCAGCGTGAACAAGACCGCAGCGGCCAGCATCAACGTCGGATCGGCAATCACGCCGGAATTCATCAACAGGATCATCAGGCTGGCGACGAAGGCCACCATCGAGCCGACAGAAAGATCAAGATCGCCCGCGGAGATCACGAAGGTGGCACCGACGGCAATGATGGCGATGAAGGCGCAGCGCGTCGCGACGTTCAAAAGGTTGGTGATGCCAATGAAGTTCGGATTGACCAGCGCGCCGACGATCAACAGCAGTATCAGGGCTGCAAAGGGCGCAACCGCCCGCAGATCGATATCCCGCCAGGGGCGACGCCTGATTTCCCTGGTCTCCTCGTGCACACTCATCTCCAAACTAACCTCCCGCCCCAATTTTGATGGGCATCATACCTGTGCGGCGCTGAGCGCAGCCGCCTCCCGCCAGCGTCAGGCGGCTTTCTTCTTCAATCCGGCTGCGTAGCGCATGATCTCCTGCTCGGAGATCTCGTCGCCCTCGAGTACGCCGACGATCCGCCCCTCACGCATCACGGCGACGCGTGTGCAGAGCCCGATCACCTCAGGCATCTCTGAGGAGACGACAATGATGGATCGACCGTCGCGCGCCAGCGCCGAGATGAAATGATAGATCTGCTGCTTGGTGCCGACATCGATGCCGCGCGTCGGCTCGTCGATGATGATGATCTCGGGCTCGGTCTCCATGACCTTGGCAAGCAGCAGCTTTTGCTGATTGCCACCGGACATACGGCCGGCAACGATATTGGTGTCGCGAACGCGAATATCGAAGCGCCGCCGCGCCTTGGCGAGCGCCGCCGCCTCGCTGCTCGGGCTGAGATAGCCGTGCCGCGAATGCTGGCCGAGCGACTGAAGCGTCAGATTGGTCATCATGCCCGAACGCAGGAGCAGGCCCTTCGACTTGCGATCCTTCGTCATGTAGGCAAGCCCGGCGCCGTTGACGGCATGCACATCGCCCGAAAGCACGGTTTCGCCGCGAATGACGACCTCGCCGGATGCGCGGGCGCGAAGCCCGGCGATCGCCTCCATCAGCTCCGTGCGGCCGGAGCCGATCATCCCGGAAAATCCGATGATCTCACCCTTCCGGACCTCGAAGCTGGCATTCTGCACGTAGCCCGTCGAAACGCCCTCGACCCGAAGGACGACTTCCTCGTCGACATTGGGCTCCACCTTGGTCGGATAGAGGCTTGAAAGCTCGCGCCCGACCATCAGCTGGGCGATGGATTCGCCGTCGAGCATCGAGGTGGGGGCCGTCTTGACCCATTGCCCGTCGCGCAGCACTGTCACCCGGTCGGTGAGCTCCATCACTTCATCGAGCTTGTGCGACACGAAGATGAAGCTCGTTCCCTTGTCGCGCAGCTTGCGCACCTGCCGAAACAGGAAATTCGTCTCTTCCCGCGAGAGCACGGCTGTCGGCTCGTCCATGATGACGACGCGGGCATCACGGCTGATTGCCTTGGCGATTTCCACCATTTGCTTGTCAGCGATCGACAGCGTGCCGACGGTGGCATTCTCATCGACATGCGAACCGAGGAGATCGAGCGCCTTGCGGGTCTCGGCACGCATATACTTGCGATCGAGCACGCCGAAACGCGTGACTTCACGACCGAGGTAGAGGCTCTCGGTGACAGTGAGATGCTCGGCGAGATTGAATTCCTGATGGATGAGGACGATGCCGAGCGCTTCGGCCGCACCATTGGCCGGCAGTACGACCGGCTTGCCGTCGAGCAAGATGTCGCCCGAACTCGGCTGCTCGAACCCAGACATGACCTTGACCAGCGTCGATTTGCCGGCGCCGTTTTCGCCCATGAGAGCATGGATCTCACCGGCACGCAGATCGAAATTGACACTGAAGAGGACTTGCACGCCGCTGAACGACTTGCAGATGCGCCGCGCGGACAACACCACAGGCGCGGCGTCGACAGAATCCACACTCATTGACTGGCTTCCTCCCTGCGGCTCCCATCCGCTTGAAGCCATATGTAAACCTTTACACGATGCATGTAAAGGTTTACATCGTTGTTACACACAGATCTGCCGGTCCCGGCGTTTGACCTCTCGGCAAGTCTGTGTAGTGTCGCGGCGAAGGCATCCCAAGGCAGGACGCAGTGTCGAATTCCACGCCCGCAACCATAGAAGACGTCGCTCGGATCGCCGAGGTTTCGATCGCGACGGTATCGCGGGCGATCCACACGCCGGAGAAAGTCGCCAACTCCACGCGCCTGAAAGTCAACCAGGCGATCGCCATCACCGGTTACACCACCAACTTCATGGCACGCAGCCTGCGGCTCGGCCGGTCGAACATGATTCTAGTGGTCGCCCCAGATATCGGCGACCCGAATTTCTCCAACATTCTCGTCGGCCTGGAGAACGAGGCCCGCGCTCATGGCTACGGCATTCTGATCGGCCATACGCAGAATGACGCGCAACGCGGCCTTGAATATCTGAAGTTCCTGAATTCGAACCAGGCCGCCGGGCTGATCCTCTTTACCGGCATCCTGCCCTTCGGCCACCAAACGATGACCGCCCGCCTGCCGCCGAGCGTCGGCGTCTTCGAGCCCGTTTTCAACGGCGGCATCCCCTATGTCGGCGTCGACGACGTGGAGGGCGCCAGAAAGGCGGTCGACCTGCTGCTGGCCGAGGGCCACCGCAAGATCGCCTTCATCGGCGATTCGCGCACGCGCCTTGCCTATAGCCGGCGGCGTCAGGGCTATGATGCGGGACTCGATGCGGCGGGCGTTGCACCCGATATGCGCATCGTGCTGGAAGGCGACGGGACACTGGAAAGCGGCCGCCATGCCGTCGAACAGCTGTTCATGCGCGACACGCTGCCGACTGCCTTCATGTGCGTGAACGACCAGACGGCGATCGGCGTGATGATCGGCCTCAATGCCCGCGGCTACGACATCCCCCGCGACTTCTCCGTCACCGGCTTCGACGACGTCCCCCAGGC
>Ga0075365_10000599_pt1 | contig 14131 bp, 20 predicted proteins | sample EndMetdeltDD1765_FD_71387 | JGI IMG/M metagenome (GOLD analysis project Ga0075365, IMG submission 71387) | Populus endosphere microbial communities from Tennessee, USA - Endosphere MetaG P. deltoides DD176-5 | ecosystem: Host-associated > Plants > Roots > Endosphere | place: USA: Tennessee... | reverse complement strand
ACTAATGCATTTATTGTTATATCTTCATCTAAAGCAGACTGTTTAACTTGTTTATGAAGATCTTCATAAACAAGTTAAACAGTCTGCTTTAGATGAAGATATAACAATAAATGCATTAGTTTTAAAAGCCGTTAGAAAATACATAAAAAAATAATTCTTATTATAATTCAGTTTATTTATTTGAAAACTTTCAAAGTTAAGTGCTGTTAAAGATTGCTCAATACGAGCAGAATGATCTAGTATACCGGTTGCGGTCATAACTAACTCCTTTTCAGTTGGTTGTGTTAAATGTCCTCTGGATAGTGAGATATCTGGAGGAACGCTTTTTTAAAATTCAGATTACAGAATATAACGTTGACGTCTTGACGTCAAGATATTTTATTTGAGAGGTAATTTTTCTATTTGCTCAATCACTATTTCAACCATTGTTTTATCTTGTTTTGCAGCATAAATTTTTAGTTTTTTATGTAATGCAATTGGTAACCGGATGGGTAGGTTCTTTTTTATTTCAGTATTTGGTTTATCTGTAAATGATTGTTTTCTAGCCATAATCTACTTGGTATGTATATGTCCTGCAGCTAGTTGGTGTAAAACGCTAGTAATATAAGTTTGAGGTCTTAACCCACGTTCTGCAGCCATTTTTTTAATAATATGCATATCTACCGTCTGAACACTAACGCTAATTTTCTTTTTCTCATTGAAATAATTAGCCGCAGCTTCTTTAGCTAAATTAACCTCTTGTTTTAATCTTTTGATACTTTTCCATTCGCCACGATCAAAAGAATCAGATAATTCTTTTTCTTCATTATCTAGATCAAAAACAGGTTGTCGTTTTTTAGACATATTTATTACCCCTCATTTAAATACTTTTTAGTTGCTTTTCTACTTGGAAAAATTGTTTTCAAGAAAAATAAATTTTTTTCCCTAATAAAAGGAACCAAGTAGATATAAGAATCTATTTCCAGAACATACATTTCTTGATTGGGATACTTCTTAGCATTAGGATGCTTAATAACATCAATAGGTCCACTATCTTCTAAAATAGCAATAACCTCTTCAAAACTAACTCCCCGCTTATTTATCAATAAAGAGTTCTTTTTAGGATCAAAATGGTAAATAGGCTTAGTTTTCAAGAATTTTCCTTACCCAACTTGGTAACAAAAGTAGTATATTATATCCCATTTGGCAACTTTAATGATAATACTAAACAACAACTAAAGATGAAGAATCAACTAACTCACTCAAACAAAATACATTTAAAGGAATTTTTAACGCCTAAAGAGTTAAGCCTAAAATCATTAGTAGGAAAATTAAAACAATCTCCTAATTTTTCGGGGGACCCTATAACATTACAAAGGAAATTGCGCGATGAATGGGAGAGGGAAAAGAAGCAATGAAATTTTTTTATCATTCTTACCAATTATTATCGGCTTTGTAATATGAATGGTAATGCAGAAGAAGTAGACATTATAGATTACCACTAGGAGAATTTTTTATGTTACCTAAAAATAGAGAACCCACTCACCCAGGTGAAATGCTTTTAAAAGAATTTTTAGAACCTTTAGGGTTAAGCCAAAAATCTTTTAGTGACCATATAGGGTGGACTTACACGCGTCTAAATGAAATTATTAATAAGCGCAGAGGAATTACTGCTGATTCAGCCTTAACACTTGCGGAAGCTTTTCAAACTGAACCGGAGTTTTGGTTAAATTTACAATCAAATTGGGACTTATGGCATAGCCTAAAAAAACATCGTAAAGTTAAACCATTAAATTTAACTCGTAGAGCTGCTTGATTTAGTAAAATATATAAAGAAATAATCCCTTATTCAAAATATCGATTAATTATTACCATTTTGGACATGTTAAGATATACTTTTTGTACTAAATCACAAATAACAAGGATAATAAAAAAGTGACTATTACCATTCCTCAAGCTCACGATAAGCTTTTTAAACTCTCTCTCACTGAAAAACAAGTTGCAATTGATTATCTTAAGTCCCATGTGCCAGTTGAAATCTATAATAGTATCAACATAAACACTTTAGAATTAACTGATAAAAGCTTTATTTTACCTAAATTTCGCGAGATCCATTCGGATATTGTTTATCGCTGTGAGTTTGATGGTAACGATGGATATATTTTCTTCATTTTAGAAGCTGAATCAACAGCAAATGAGGAGCTGATGGCGTTTAGACAGTTGCAGTATTGCATTGCGGCTATGGATCAACATTTAAGGCAAGGTCATAAAAAATTACCAATTGTCTTACCCATTTGCTTATATCATGGTATAGCGTCGCCTTACCCCCACCCTCTTGATGTCTATCAGTGCTTTGACAACCCCGATTTAGCTAAAAAAATTGTTTTTAAGCCTTTTCTATTGATAGACTTAACAGTGCTATCGGATGAACAACTACTTCAAGATGGCCTCGCTTTCCTTATGGAAATGCTTCTAAAACACTCACGAGCGAAGAATTTTTTGACTATTCTTAACCAAAGACGAGAAGCTATAAAAGGAATATTGAAGCAGTTAAAAAGAGACTATCGTAGATTTGTGTTAAAATATGTGATAAATGAGACTCAGGATGAGGAAGTACCTAATGCGGTTGAACGGCTTGTACAGATCCTGACTACTGACTTACCAGAGGATAAAGAAACTATCATGACATTTGCACAACAACTTGAACAAAAAGGCCTAAAACAGGGCCTAAAACAGGGCCGTCAAGAGGGTCGTGAAGAAGGACGACATGAAGAAGCTAGAGCAATTGCCAAAAATCTGCTAAATGATGGTATGTCTCCCAAAGCTGTTCAAAAACTAACCGGCTTACCTGAAAAAGAAGTCATGGCTTTAGTTGATAAGCATTAAACGTCTACAAATGGAAGTGAGCCTGTGCGCTATTCTATTAATCCTAAATTTGATGCTCAATTAAAAGAAGAATGGGACAGAATAGGACTTTCTAGAGAAATCCAAGAAGCGCTCTTACAGTTTATGGACGCCGCTGCACTCAATATGTTGAATAAAGAATCCCGCCGTATTGCCCGCTGTCTAGTCGACGAAGGTTTATCTCCTGAAAAAATAAAAAGTATTACTGGTTGCTCTATAGAAGATCTTTACCCTTCTACTGTTTATCATTAATCAATCTCCGCCTTAAGTAAATGTCGATAATTAGGGTCTTTAAACCAGTAACATTTATCGGCCTTAATCGGGTTTCTTGCTTCCATTAAAATAATGGCTTTTTTATCTGATAACTGCATAATTTCATCGGAGGTCATCAGTGGGCGCGTTTGGAAGTTAATATTTTCACTTCGAGAGCCTGGATGATCTCCATGACCCGTACTCACTGAGCTAGAAGATACTTTAACCGTTTTGTTCCCTAATGATTCTGAAAAAAACTTGGCATCTTCTCTGTCGTTTAAGGCAAAAGCAACTTTAACTTTACTATTTAAAAACCCTTTTGCGTCATAACGACCATAGATTGAATAAATTTGTGCAAGATATTGCACTATAATGATGCAACGCATCCGGTAGCTTCGCAAAAAAGACAAACCATCTTTTAATTTATTAATACGCGCCATATTGCCAAACTCATCCATCAACGCCAATACACCATAAGGTTCATCTGTTTGCGGCTCTCTTTCCGAAATGATATGAATAAGTTGTGCCCAAAATAAGGTTAAAATCGGGCTGAGCCGCTCTTTATCTCCATCCGGAATTTGGACATAGATACTTATCCTTTTTTTACGAAGTTCTCTAAAATCAAAGTCATTCTTACTCGTGGCATAACCCACGAGTGGATCATTAAATGAACTCATACGTGTTTGAAAATCCTTCAAGATGTTTTTTTGAGTTTTCTCATCCGCTCCTAATAATGCAAATGCATTTTGTTTTAGTGGTTTTGAAAATTCTTCATGATCCATTACTTCGTTGGTAAGCCATGCAAAGAAACTTTCTTGCTTGGATAGGTCATGAATTTCAGACAAAGTAGCCTTCCCTGTCGTTTCTAACAAGTACATGGAAAGCGTTAAAAATAATTCTCTGGAAGATTGGTACCAAAATCCATCACCTAATTTAGTAGCGGGTATTAACGTTTCCGCAATCAACTGTAAATCTCTGATACGTAAATCAGGAGAATTACTCACATAAAAAAAGGGATTGTAACCTGAAGTTTTCTTATGAATATCAGTCGGAGCCCATAAGAAACATTTATTTTGTAGTTTATCTTCACGATAAAAACTCGTGAGGCGATAAAGCTCTCCTTTTAAATCGTTAAAGACTCCAGAACCTGTCCATTCGAGTAAATTAGGTATCGCAATGGCCGTGGTTTTACCACTTCCTGTTGGCGCAACGACTAAAGCACTTTCAAAACCGGGAAGTTTTAAGGCTTTCCCATACGCTTTTCCAAGAATAATCCCTTGATCGGAATACAATCCTGCTTTCTGAATCTCAAAAGCATTCGCAAAGTGCGCTTGACCAAATATTTTTTCAGCTTTAGTTTTTGCTGAAAAACAATTCCCGACTATTCCTATTAAAAGTAATGAATAACTGCCTAACAAACAAAAAATCAAATGGTTTTCACTTTTTTCAGGTAATCGTAAAAAAAATGAAATAATAAGCCAAGGATAAGGCTTAAGATTTAGTTCTTCCCAATGGATAAAAAATAGGAGTCCCAACGTACTTAAAAGTAAAAACATAGTCCAGTAAATGAAAATTTTCTGTGCGATAGCGCGTTTAATGCCTCCATCGTAGTAGAAAACTGCTGCACCGAGTGGTAAATAGACAAGCATAAAGGCCATTAAGGTTGTTATGATAAAACCATGACGTAAAACTACGATAAAACTCCAGGGCCAAGCATTATTTGGCAGCCCTAACAAATACAAAAGTAATTGGTTGCTGAGTATTAAACCGATTAAAAGAATAAGCGTTATATTAAGAGCCTTAAAATGATAGCTTTGTTTTAAGTGCTGAAATTTTATAAAAAAAACATCAAGCATGAGATAATTGTCCATATTTGTAATACACACTTTGTATATGCCGGCCTTGGATACCCTTTCCTACCTGGATAATAATATCCACCACCTCATTAATTTCGCGTAAGATGTCTTTATCCGACATAGAAGGCACATTATTTTGTTTATAGAGTTGTGTCATACGCATAAACGCGATTCTAGGATTATTCGCATGAATCGAGGTAAATGATCCCTCATGCCCGGTTGAGCTGGCACTTAAAAAATCCAATATTTCTCGACCACGAACTTCACCCACGATGATACGATCGGGTCTTAAACGTAAACAACATTGCACTAAATCTTGCATAGAGACTTTTGCCAGTCCTTGATCACCTTTGCTACTTAACAAACTTACTTGATTAGGATGAGGAATATCAATTTCTCTCGCATCTTCAAGTAAAATAATCCGCTCACTTAATGGAATATGCCGTAAACAGGCATTTAAAAAGGTTGTTTTACCACTCGAGGTTCCACCGGAAATCACAATATTCTTTTTTAACTCAATCGCATATTTAACAAAATCACTCCAATTTTTCTGTTGATATAACCGTACTAATTGCTTTTCATCTCCTAGCTGGGAAAAATGATCGGCTTTTATATCAAAAGCTACGGCATGTTTATAAAATTTAATCTTTTCGTAATCCTCTAAGGAAAAATTCCTAACAATTTTTCGTCGAATAGATAAGGTGTGATATTTGGCTGTTGGTGGCAATACGATTTGCAGCCGTGAACCATCCTGTAAACTCGCTGAAAGTAATGGTTTTTTTTCGTTAATTTCCTGCGCATTTTCATTAGCAATCAATTGGAACAATCGCATCACAGAACGTTGATCAAACTCAGGCACGTTATATTTTTGTAATCTTCCTAATTTTTCAACATAAATCTCACCGGGTTGATTCATAAGAATTTCGGAAACTTCACTATCAGCCAACCAAGGTTGAATAGGTGCCAGTAAACCATTCGAGTCGGGTGCATAATGTCCCATACTCAACTCACATCAATCATTGATTTTTTTAAGTACTTTATAAAAACTTAAATCCCTTGCAACAAAAACATGAATAGAAGTACCCTGATGAATATGTAACGTTGGTTTGATAGCCAATGTTCCTTGTAAAGATTGTTCGGCAGATTGTTGAAAAGATTGAGAAATCGCCATGCGATATTGTGCAGACGAATTATTTTGATCTTGATTATTGACACCCGCAGTTGCTGCGCCTGCACCAATCAACGATAACAATGCCGATTCGCCAAAGCGCGCAAAAAAATGGGTATTTACACTATCAGCACCCTGTCCCGCACGACCTAAGTCATCAATACCTGTGCTATTGAGTTGTACCGTGATTCCATTAGGTAAAATAATTCGATTCCAAACAACCATAACACGATTTTGTCCTTGAATCACAGCCGAAGAATATTGACCGATCAATCTTGATCCCGATGGAATGAGTGCTTGTGCCCCGGTATAGGAATAAGTAGGCTGAGATACCACTGCGCGTACCATCCCTGGGAGATCTGAATTGATGGCCGTTTCGAGTACGGCCGGCAATAATTCTCCGGATGCAATGGTGTAGTCTGGGTGAACAATCCTATTCGCTTCGACGGTTTCTGCTTTGCTAGAAGTATTTGCAAAATTTTCATTGCTACCCTGCCCTATTAATGTCGCTTCCTGTGTATTATTTGCAGTTCCATTGTTTATTGTTTCTACATCACCAGAATACATACTAGTCGGGGCATTTTGTCGCGCTAAATACTCTTTTGATGGTTTAGAATGAACAGTTTGACTAGCCTGATCTGAAAAAGTAACCATCGATTTTTCAGCCTTCATCGCTTTTAATCGGGCTAAATTTTCGTTCAATGAACTCTGATAATCACTACTCGTTAGATTTTCTGTCGATACTGATCTGGTTTTTGGATGATTTGAAGACAACATAAAAACTAAAATCACTGTCAATACGCCACCCACTAACCAAGATATATGACTATAATTCTTAGATTTTTTTTGTGACACTTTAGACCATTGGGAAGCCTTTTGAACAACATCCGATTCGGATTCTTGAAGACTCATATTAAGATTCTCCCTGAGTTTTTAATTGCTGAATAGGTTTATTATTAAAAACACTGGCAACATGATATCGGTCAGCACGTAAAGTAAATTGCGGGGAAAGTTGTTGTACAATTAAATAATCACCTTCACGCCGATAATTAACCACGGCTTCCTTACCCAAGCGATTATCAACAGCAAAAATAGCCGGTATAGCCTGACCAGATTGCAATTGCATATAAGTGAATTGTCCATCATCAAAAATATGTAGTGGCATAATAGAATGCGCACCACTAAAACTATAATCCCAGTTATAGTTTTTCGGATGATTATTCGCATTTAAAATCGCTTGTTTTTGTGCTTGGTTATAACGTACTTGCGACAACAAGTGGGCACGTTCTTCTTCAGGATAAATAAAACGAAGTGCATAGGTATTATCCGATACAGTGCCATTTTGATGGCTGATAAGATGAAAATAATAGGTATGTTGATTGGTGATCACCGTCATATTCGTATTTGAATCAACTATAGTAGGCTTTAAAAACATCATGTTAGCGAGCCCTTTTTGCACATTAAAAGTCCAGGCACTTGCATCACCATTTTGTATATTTTCAATCACCTCTTCACTACCAAAAACAATTTGTGTTGTAGTAAACGTCGTCGCATTAACTAAGACCACGTTATCTGGCTGATAGCTAACTACTTTAATTCGATGATCACTAGAGAGAGCGCGTGATTTTTCAACTGCAAATAAATAGGTAGGATCGAGAATGGATAACCCTAAAAAACCTAACGCAATCAATAATTTTAATTTTTTTATTTTCATTTTTTATTCCAAGTATCATAAAACTAATTATAAGTTACGCTGTTCTAGGCTATAGCGCGTCACAGTAAAGCCATTCCAGTCACGCCATCGATCATCTGGATCCTTCGGTATACCTCGATAAGTCCAGGAAATTAATGCCGTAAATGGATGAGTTTTTATAAGCGTTGAATTTTTGCTATGATCACTCACAGTAAAATTAACCTCGGCAAGATTAGTATGAGTTTGCTCGTTGGGTGGTTTTCCCTTATTTTTTAAAATAGAGTCTATAAAAATTACACTTTCCACATGAACAGTTCGTAAACCATCACGTCTCAGCAGGTTAATCGGTGACTGGGGATTACTAGGAGATTGTGTATCTCTATATTGTTGAGAAACTTCGTGATTGGACATTAAGTTAATCAATGAATATTGTTCTTTATAAGAAGAATCAGCAAAACTTTCACGGTTAACAACATAATGAATGAGTTCGCTTTCCACTTGAGAAGGATTGCTAGGCGCATCCGCTTGGTGCAACGGCTCTACCCAAACATGCCCATCTGGATAATGGTTTACTAATAAATATTCGTTATGTTGTAGAGGAATAAAAATAATAAGTGCCAAAATTGCCAGCGCAGCAAGACCCATCGCAGAGAAAAAAGCCATCTGATAACGATTTCGTGAAATAACCGCAGCGGTATAAATGTCATCGGCCCAGCTTCTTGCTTGGATAAAATAATTTTTTTTAGACGCTAACTGTATGGATTCTGTCGATTTTTTTGATCCTAAACTTTTTTGGATCATCAGGTGAATTTTTTTTATTTTTTTATTCACTATTAACCTCCTTTATTGAGAGTTCTTCGTATAGCATTCATAAAGTTTCTAGTCGCGCGTAGCGCTGGAGCCGGCATTTTTAGAGTCGTTAAAGCACTCCCAACAACACCTCCTACTGTACCGGCCAAAAGAGCGGATCCTGAAGCTGTACTCACACTCCCCCCGATGGATTGTGCTAAATGCGAAGCTTTTAACAGAATTCCAACTCCAATAAATCCCACGATCATGACAGGAACAAAGCCAACGAGTGATATGTTAATAGCATGATTCAAATAGACATCGGCAATTGCCCATTGTGAAATACTCAAAGCCAATGCCAACATACTGGATACAAAAATCATTAGTAAAGCAAACCCGACACAGGCACCCAACCAACGATCAAAAAAACCATGCGTTGTTTTAAATAAAGTAAAAGAAATAAATAATGGTGCCGTTGAAAAAAGAATAGCCAGCATTATTTTGGCTAGCACTAATTCAAAAATGGCCACTAAAATTACCGCATAACCAAATCCCCAAATGAGTATCGCAGTTAAACAAGGACTGATATTATTCCAAGCACCCCTATTCCAAATCCAACTACCAATATCAGTAAATTCAATTAATATGGATTGCATCGCGCCATTAATCCCTTCTCCAGCAAAATGTGGAATAGGTACCGGTGTTGAACTGACTAAAACACTACCAATTTCTCCAACACCCTTGTTTAAAAAATCAACGACATTATGAGAAAACCAGCCCCAATTCATAGCGGCCATATAAATGAATGCAAGTTTTATGGATGCTTTAACTAAATTTCCCATGGCTAGTTTTACCCAGCCTTGAGAAATAGAGAGTCCCATTAAAATAATATATAACACTACGGACAATCCTAATGGGGTTTTTAAATAATTCGCCAAAGCACTATAGCCATTGAAAACAAAGTTGTTTAATAACAAATCCAACTCCGTAAACAACCGCTCAATGATCGTAAGATAAGCAGGCAGCATAAGGTTATTTCCTTAAATGACATTACACTCCATTAAACCAAGCGCGTTTATAGTCTTCTTCTAGCTTTTGATAAATGGTTTGATTGGTTAAATCTTCAACCGTTAAGCTCTTAAATGTGCTTGTCGTTTTAGCATAATCAACCATGCCCAAATACAATTTATGACAGAGGTTTTTATTCTCTTTTCCACTCATGCAGTCTCGGTAATAATATCCGCCCGGGGGAGAATAGAATCTAAGCTCGGTTAGTTTCAGTTTCTTTTCTGCTGCCTGTGAAGCATGCACTAAAAATTCTGCCGCGGTCTTAGGTTCAGCTGTTTTAAGAGGGCTTTGTGAACACGCCGTCAGTAAACTTAATGCGCCTATACCGATAAATAAGGATTTAATTTTTTTCATTGCTGTAGATGGCATACTTATTTTTCTCCTGTTTAAAAATTATTGTTGATAATCCCAACTATTGACGGGGATTTTTTTACAATTCGCACCAAAATTGGGACAAGGTGCATTGAGATTGTCTGAAGCACAGCCTGTAATTGATGCTATTAAAACTAAAAGTACTAGGCTTAATAGGTATTTTTTTATTTTCATCAAAACTCCTTAATGTTCGGGAAGAGTATTAAATTTCGCACTGGCTGTTTTTACCGCAATAGTATCGGCATTCACTTGCGCCATTTGCTGGTTCATTAAAATTTGCATTTTTAAGTTTTGCGCTTGGATATAAGCCACTTCAGCTAGTAAACGTGAATTTAAATCAATAGCTGCTTTGGTATTTTGTGCTTGATCAATTTTTTGGGATAATTGATAAATTGTAGTTAAATGGGTTTTGATATCATCAAACGCATAGGTCGCATTAACCATAGCCGCGCGATTAACATTAATATCTTGTGTGTAAACTGTAGCTTGATCATGACTGCTCCCTTTCTCGTAATTAGATTCCGAAAGCACCGGATGATCCTGTTGATAGGTATTCAATAATTCTTGATAACGTGCTGGATTTCCACCTGACAAACCTTGTAACGCACTTTTCCAATTATCAGGAGACCAGCTCCTGGTATTAAAATCTTGTTCGCCATTTAAGAAATGGCCAAATCCATAATGCCCTTCTGCATCATTCGTTAGTTGCTTCACTTGTTCCAATTGATGCTGTGCGTTTTGATACGTTTGTTGTAATAATTCATACTGGCTTTTTAATTGATTAAAATTTTTTATCAAATTAGCAATCGCACCGGCATCAACAACAGGAAGCATAGCAAAGCTTTTTATTGAAAAGCTCGCTAACAACCCAAATAACATGATTTTTCTTATGGTCATAGTTAGCGATTCCTTTCCAAAAATAGGGGTAACCAATTTTCTGGTTTATCACCCACCTCCTGACGTATTTTTGTCAGTAAATCAACACTTCGTTGTGTTCCTGACATAATTTTTAGGAGATCCTTTAAATAAGCTAAATTAAGTCGTGCTAATGTCGACTCATGGCCTTGTTTGTAAAGAAACAAACGCGATTGTGTATCGTTTTCTTTAATACAATTAAACTCTTCTGGACTGAGATTAAAACCATTGATGTAATCTTCAGGTTTTGCTTGAGGATTGGCGAAATAAATATTCGTCGCGCAATTATCCAAAATGATATGTTTGATTGGCGATGAAACCACGCTTTTCGGAGATTGCGTCGCAAAAATAAGATGGCAATTCAATTTACGTAAGGTAGGCAACCATTTTTTAAGCTTTTTTTGCCAATAATCATTATCTAGATACTGCCAGGCTTCATCGAGAAAAATTGAAACTAACCGCCCCTCTTGCTTTAAGGAAAGTTCGATACGATGCATTAGATACATCGTAAGAGCAGCTAATACACTCGGTGGCTCATGATCGAGAAAATGAGTCATATCAAAGCCCATCTTGTTCTGCAGATTCAAGGCGTCAAGCTCATTATCAAATAAGTAAGCATATTCACCGTCAGATCTGCTTTTATCGCCTCTCAGCCAGCGTCTTAAACGTATCCAACGATCGAACGTAATCGGTAAAATTTTAGTGGCGTGCGTTAAGTTTCGATGTTCAGGTGCTAATTGTTCATACGCATAATCAACGCATTGACCTAATTGATCTGCCATTCGTTCATCAATTTCAGTTTCACCTTCCTTTTTAATGAGTTGAATTAACCAATCCTTACAAAATTTACGATTCGTCGCCGTATCGGGTAACTGTAAGGGATTAAAATGAATATCTTTAGCATGATCCGGTGACAACACCGCATAATGACCTTCACAAGCCCGAATATAAATTTCTGCACCGCGATTTCTATCAAAGAAAAAGCTACTCCCTCCATAACGATTAAGTTGTGCATCAAAGCAACACATCGCAACCGTTTTACCCGAACCATTCCCTCCTATTAAGGTGGTATGTCCTGGCGATGGATTATCTTTAGGTCCCTTGGCATGTAAGTTAAGCCATAAAGGGGTTTTAGAAGGTGTTTCAATGAGCATCATCGCACTACCTAAATGGTTTCCATCAAGAAATCCTGAGCGATAATTGTGTAAAGGAAAGAAATCAACGAAATTTTTTGAACTAATTAAACTTGAGCGTGCAATGTATTTAAAGTTTGTAGGGATTTGTGACCAAAAAGCCGGTTCTTGTCCTAAGGTTTCTCTCACCGCAACAATTCCCGCATTCATGTAACATTTAATCGTTTGAGCAATGAGTCGTTCTAAATCCTGAACAGAATCACTTAACAACATCACTGTATTATGGTGATAACCCATGGCAATATGATCGCTCGCTAAGTAATCTCTAGCAGTAGCTAAAGCTTCTATTTGACTTGTTGCCGGGTCATTGGCGTTTTGCATTTTATTGCCCTGGCGATCCATTTTTTTATCCGCTTCTGTTTTAGATTCGAAAAGAAAACTTTGTGTTGCAATAAATTCTCCATCGAGATGTAAAAGAGGATCCAGCATAATGCTGGCACTTTCGGTTCCATATCGCTTAACGCTAATCATCGACGCAAAACGCGCCTCTTTCGGTAAAGCTCCTTGAAATTGAATCATGTCACCAAAAAAAATTCGTTTCGCTGAAATCGCTTGTGCAATATGGCCCTGAGGATAAATTGAGGCCGCTTGTTGTGTTTTTTCAAAATTTTTATCGCTGGCAAAACCACGGACATTATTTTTAAAAGAAAGTGTTTCACCGCCATTAACAAACAAACTAACATAAGTTAATAATTCACTGCACCCCAGTGATGCATCATGACTACCTAATACATGAGGACTAAATGCTGAGAGAGAAGTCGTTAATTGAAAAATCGCATCATCCAAGTGTTTCATATTCATTTCACAACGCGCAGCACGTGTGCTTTTGATATAACGTCCATTCATACGACGAAACAGATCGGATAAATATCCAATTTTACCCGTCGTTAATCCTTTAAAAATAACCGCTAGATAAAGATCATTAACATAGAGGGATTTGTCCTTAAATTGGCTTTGGTAAACCTGATTAACTTGCTTGGCAAATTTATTATTAAACTCACCTTTTAATTCACAACTCACTTTACGTCTATGGAGAGTTCCTAGTAACGCAAAACGTTCATCTAAGGTTGCTAGCGCTCGATGCCAACTTAAACTATTGCCATTAATAATTTCCGTTTTTTCGGTTTCAAAAGGAACACCATTCAATTTAATCACTGAAAATAACGCACCTGTTTTAGATTCTAAAACAGTCGGCGAATTAAAATGGGTAATAGGTACATGGCGTGATATCCCTATCTCTTGTTGCGAAATTTTAACTGTAGGTTCAGTAAGGCTCATAGCTTTGGCAACCCCATATTCCTTTATTAGGTACATTCAAGCACTCGAGCTTTTTAATTAATAACCGAAAAATGTTGTGATCAATTGCACATGCAATAACACCAAAGATATGTAAAGGAATATAAATCACTAAGAAAAGTGGCGATGAAAATAAAATATATCCGCATAGTGCTACCATGACCGAAATACCCAAATAATCCATAGTGACACCTAACAACATGGGAGGCCGTGTAAGCGCGACAAATAAAGGATTAACGTATAAGTCTTCGATACTATGCATATTAACCCCCTAACCCCATTTTTTGGGCAATATAGGAAGCACTAAATACAATTCCTATACCTACAACAATAGCAACGGCTTTTTCTTTAGGAATTTTACCTAAAGCCAGCGTTCCATAACCTACGCCAATAATAGATATAACAAACATTAAACGTGCCGGAGTGGAAGTAAGTAGACTAATCAATCCATTGAGTACATTTGAAAGTGTATCTTGACCAGAATCTGCAAAAGCGAGTGAAGGTGAGAAAATTAAAGTAGCGATCCAGAAATCTTTAAGCCATTTTTTATATTTATTTTTCACATTTCTTCCTTAATTATTCTTTTTACCAATATTGCCGTAGCATATTGTGTTTTATTAATTAATTTAATATTAATAATTCTAAC
>Ga0075365_10000598_pt1 | contig 14138 bp, 12 predicted proteins | sample EndMetdeltDD1765_FD_71387 | JGI IMG/M metagenome (GOLD analysis project Ga0075365, IMG submission 71387) | Populus endosphere microbial communities from Tennessee, USA - Endosphere MetaG P. deltoides DD176-5 | ecosystem: Host-associated > Plants > Roots > Endosphere | place: USA: Tennessee... | reverse complement strand
TGGCGCGCGCAGATCGCCGAGGTGATCCGCGATGGCCAGGACGCTGGGGAGTTCGGGGAGGCCGACCCCGACGAGGTCGCCCTGCTGCTCGCTTCGCTGATCGACGGGCTGGCGGTCCAGGTGACGCTCGGCGATCCCGACGTCCCGAAGGAGCGAATGCTTGCGCGAGTGGTGGACGTGGCCGAGCAGCTGCTCGCGGCGGAGCTCGGGCCGCTCGAGGCGGCAATCGTCGGTTTGAGGGAGGAGACCGAGAATGGCTGAGTCGCACCACCTCGCGGGCACCGAACTGAGGAGGGAAGTCGAATGACGCACCACCCGAAGGAACGTTGGAACTCCCTGAACAGGCGCGGTTTCGTGCTACGAAGCGCAGGTACTGTCGCCGCCTTGTCGGGTGCCGGCCCCCTGCTCGCCGCCTGCGGCAACAGCACCAACGTCCCCGGCACCACCGGCGCGAGCGGCGAACTCGCTGGGCCTGGAGGCCTGCCGCTCGCGAGGCCCGACAGGCGCGTGACCCTGCCGCGTTGGGAGGATCCCATCGAGTCGGGGCTCAAGCCGGAGACGGGCGGGACATTCACCGTCTTCAACTATCCCGCCTACTTCTACAAGAAGCTCCTCACCGAGTTCGGGGCCAAGTACGACGTCGAAGTGCAGGTCACGCCGTTCGACAACATCAACTCCGGACTCCAGCGGCTTGCGTCCGGAGCGGTCAACCCCGATGTGATGGAGATCACGCCGGACACGCTCGATATCGGCGTCGCCGGCAAGCTGATCAAGCCGCTCAACCTCGACTACATCCCGAACCTCAAGAAGAACGTCTGGCCGCAGCTCGTCGACCCGTTCTACGACGGCGAATCGCGCTACACCGTTCCCTACACCGTCTACGCCACCGGCATCGCATGGCGGACGGACCACATCAAAGAGGACATCGCCGGCATGGAGCAGCCGTGGGACATCTTCTGGGAGTCTCAGGCATACAGCGGCAAGGTGGCGCTCCTCTCCGAGAACCGGGAGACGATCGGCATGGCGCTCCTGCGCAAGGGGATCACGGACATCAACACCGAGGATCCGAAGCTCGTGGACCAGGCGGTGTCCGACCTCAAGGAGCTCTACGGCATCTGCAACATCAAGGTGGACGACCTCCAGTACCAGACGGTCCCGGAGGGATCGAGTTGGCTCCACCAAGCGTGGTCGGGGGACATGATCGCGGGGTACATCTACTACCTCCCGAAGGGAACGCCGGCGAGCGCCCTCGCCTTCTGGAAGGCACCCAAGGACAAGCGGCCGATCCAGAACGACTGCTTCGCCGTCTGCTCGACGACGAAGAAGCCGGTGCTCTCGCACCTCTTCCTCAACTACCTCCTCGACAACGGAGTCGCCTATGAGAACTTCGTCGACTTCAACGGGTATCAGCCACCGCTGAACGAGATCGACCCGGCCACCCTGGTGCAGAAGGGAGTCGTGCCCAAAAACCTGGAGAACTGCGTTCTGACGGACGATGATCTCGGGCCCGACTCGCTGCAATACGGGACGCTCACATCTCAGGGCCAGCGGCTGTGGGAGGACGGCTACTCGGACTTCCTCGCGGGAGGAGGGAGTTGACGGGTCCAGGGCGCGAGCGGTAGGGCGTCGTGTACCGGCGCTCGTTGTGGCCCGCTCTTGCGCTCCCGGGCGTTCTCTGGCTACTACTCCTCTTCATCGTTCCGTTCTATGCGGTCCTCGCGGTCGCGCTGGGAACGGTCGACCCGGTCCTCTTCCAACCGGTTCCGATCTGGAACCCGCTCGATTGGAACGTGGGTTGGCTCAGCGAGGTCCTCAGCCGGCTCGGGCCGGGAGGAATCTGGTTCGACGTGGGGATCAGGACCATCGTTTACGTCGTCATCGCGCTGGCTCTCTGCCTGCTGATCGGGTATCCGGTCGCCTATTACACGGCCCGGCACGCCGGGCGATGGAAGGCCGTGATCCTCATCCTGATCATCCTTCCCCTCTGGATCAGCTACATGATGCGAATGCTGGCCTGGGTGAATCTCCTGCAGGACAACGGCTGGGTGAACCAGGTCCTGATGTTCACCCACGTGCTCAGCCAGCCGCGGGACTGGCTCGGGGGGAGCGCCTCGACCGTCATCCTCGCCCTCGTCTACGGCTATATCCCGTACCTGATCCTGCCACTCTTCGCCGCGCTCGATCGCATCGACCGCAGCCACCTGGAAGCCGCCCGTGACCTCGGTGCGAGTCCCTGGTCCGCGTTTCGCACGGTCACCCTCCCGCTCTCGAAAACCGGCATCCTGGGGGGCGCCGTCCTGATCACGTTGCCGATGTTCGGCGACTACTACACGCCGAACATCGTCTCGAGCTCGCCGAAGACGTCGCTGATCGGCAACCAGATCGACCTCTACTTCCACGGCGGCCCGCAGCCGACGATCGGGGCCGCGCTCACGATCGTGCTCGCCGCGTTCCTGCTGATCCTCATGCTCTATTACATGCGGAGCATCCATCGCGCCCAGCGCGAGGCCGGGACGGTGGGGGCGCTATGACGGCCGTTGCCGGGCCGCGAGCGAGACCGCAGCCCTCGACTGTGACCCGCGTGCGCGGCTGGTTGCGCAACCCATGGGGAAAGCCGCGCTTCCTGCGCGTCGTCACCTGGGCCTACATCCTGTGGTCGATCGTGCCGGTGCTGATCGCGGTGCAGTTCTCCTTCAATGCGTCCCGCTCGCGCACGGTCTGGGAATCCTTCTCGACCCGCTGGTACTGGGGCGATCCGGTGGACTCGGTCTGGCATGACGCGAGTCTCCGGCATGCTCTCGTTCAGAGCTTCAAGCTGGCGGGAGCGGACGTTCTCATCGCCGTCCCGATCGGGGTTCTGCTCGCGCTCGGTCTCGCCCGCTGGCGCGGTCGCGGCTCCGGCGTCTCCAACTTCATCATGCTCTTTCCGCTGGTCACGCCCGAGATCGTCATGGGCGTCTCGCTCCTGCTCGTCTTCAGCCACGTCTTCACGTTCGTTCACACGGGAACGCTCGCCCAGATCCTCGGCCACGTGACCTTCTCGATCTCCTTCGTGGTCGTGATCGTGCGCGGTCGGCTGTTCTCGATCGGCAGGCAGTACGAGGAGGCCGCCGCCGACCTCGGCGCCTCGCCGTTCGTCGCCTTGAGAAGCGTCCTCCTGCCCCTGCTCGCCCCGGCGATCGTCGCCTCGGCCGCCGTCGTGTTCGCGATCTCGGCGGACGACTTCGTCATCAGCCAGTGGTTGTCGAGCGGCGGACCCACGGACACCGTCCCGATCCAGATCTACGCGGCGACGCGCGCCGCGCCGTTACCGTCTGTCAACGCGATCGCAACGATCATGATGGTGTCAACGCTCCTCATCGTCACCGCCGGCTTCCTCACCTGGCGCTTCTTCACCCGCGGAGAGCGCCGGGCTGGCAAGGCGGCGGAGGACTTTGGCGGCGCCTTCGACCTCACCTAGACCAATGGCACGCGGCGAAATCGAACTGAGCAAGCTGACCAAGCAGTTCGCCGAGGTGACCGCGGTGGACGGCATCGATCTCCACATCCCGGGTGGGGAGTTCTTCTCGCTCCTCGGGCCTTCCGGCTGCGGCAAGACGACGACTCTGCGAATGATCGCCGGCTTCGAGCAACCGACTTCCGGTGAGATCCTCCTGGACGGCGCTGACGTCGCCTACACCCCGCCTCACCAGCGCAACGTCAACACCGTGTTCCAGAACTACGCGCTCTTCCCGCACCTGAACGTCTACGACAACATCGCATACGGGCTGAAGCGGGCGAAACGGCCGAAAGCCGAGATCCGCGAGCGCGTCGGCAAGGCGCTCGAGCTGGTCCAGCTTCCGGGCTACGAGCGGCGCCGGTCCTCCCAGCTCTCGGGCGGGCAGCAGCAGCGCGTTGCCTTAGCGCGTGCGCTCGTCCTCAACCCGGCCGTGCTCCTCCTTGACGAGCCACTCGGCGCCCTCGATGCGAAGCTCCGCAAGGCCCTCCAGATCGAGCTCAAGTCGCTCCAGCAGGAGGTCGGCATCACGTTCCTCTACGTCACCCACGACCAGGAGGAGGCGCTCACGATGAGCGACCGCCTCGCGGTCATGAACGGCGGGCACATCGAGCAGGTCGGGGCGCCGAAGGACGTCTACGAGGATCCCGAGACGCTCTACGTCGCCGACTTCCTCGGCGTGTCGAACCTCATGCAGGCCACCATCGTCGATGCCGGCAAGGGCGCCTGCCGCGTCGCGCTGGACGGCTACGAGCTCCAGACGCGCGGAACGGACCGCGACGTCACCGGGGAGGCGAAGATCGTCATCCGACCGGAGCGCGTCGAGCTCGAAGAGCACGGGTCTCCGTCGGGGCCGAACCGCATCCCGGGCATGGTGGAGCGCGTCGTCTACGTGGGCTCCGCGATCCAGGTGTTCGTCCGGGGCGCCACGGGGGAAGCGCTCCAGGCGCTCGTTCAGAACACCGGCGGCGGGATCCCCTATGAGCAGGGCACGCCGGTGCAGCTCCATCTACCCGTGGACGCGCTGCGAGTCCTCCCTTCGGGCAGCGGTGATGTGCCCCACCTCGAGGGTGAGGAGCCGGATCCGGAGACTGTCGCCGCGGGCTGAGCTCCCGCAGTCGGGGCCGCTGTTGCGACCGCGAGATGTGCCGACCCCCTGCGTCGGCACATCTGCCTTGGCCGCCACGTCACCGCCTCGAGCTACGGGGCGGCAGTTGCCTCCGCCGCCGCGTCGCCTCCGGCGATCGCGCCGCCGCCGCGCGCGCCGGCAGCCCCCTCCTCGTCGCGGGTGAGCCGGTGGGCGAGATAGACGGGGATCATCGACGCCACGATCACGAACAGGGCGACAACGTTGACGATCGGCAGGTTGTTGGGCCGGGCGAAGTTGTTGAAGAACCAGATCGGCAGCGTCTCCTGCCCGGCGCCGATGGTGAAGGTGGTCACGATGATCTCGTCGAACGAAAGCGCGAATGCGAGCAGGGCGCCGGCCACGAGCGCGGTTCGCATGTTCGGCAGCGTGACGAAGCGGAACGTCTGCCATGTATGGGCGCCGAGATCCGCCGATGCCTCCTCGAACGAGGCCGAGGTTCGGCGCAGGCGCGCGATGACGTTGTTGTAGACGACGACGATGCAAAACGTCGCGTGTCCCACGACCACGGTGAGCAGGCTCAGCGGGATGCCGAGCACCTGCGAAAAGGTCGAGTTGAGGGCGATGCCGGTGACGATGCCCGGCAGGGCTATCGGCAGGATGACGAGAAACGAGATCGTCTCGCGCCCGAAGAAGCGGTGTCGCGCCACCGCCAGTGACGCGAGCGTCCCGAGCACCAGCGCCAGGGCCGTCGCTATGAGCCCCACCTCGACGGACGTGAGCACGGCGTCGCGGGCGCCGGCGTTCTCGACCGCCTTCGAGAACCACTCGAGCGTAAAGCCGGGCGGCGGCCACTCGAGCGTGGTCGCCGAGCTGAAGGCGTACACCCCGATGACCACCAGCGGGATGTAGATGAACAGCAGCGTGAGCCCGACGCCCAGGCGCAGCAGGATCCCTGTTGGTCGTGAGAGCCTCATAGGTGCTCGAAGGCTCCGAGCCGGCGGGCGATCAGCAGGTACAGGACCATCACGATGATCGGCACGATCGAGAACGCGGCGGCGAGGGGCAGGTCGGTCGTGAAGTTCGAGTACACGACGTTTCCGATCAGCTGGGTCTTCGACACGAGGAGAGGGGTGATGAAGTCGCCGAGCGTGAGCGAGAAGGTGAAGATGGACCCGGCGACCATCGCCGGGAAGACGAGCGGGAGGATCACTCGGCGGAACGTGTAACCCGGGCCTGCGCCGAGGTCCTCGGAGGCGCTCAGCACCGAATTCGGGATGCGCTCGAGCCCCGCGTAGAGCGGGATGATCATGTAGGGCAGCCAGAGGTATGTCATCACCAGCCAGATGCGGACCAGGTCGTCCGTGGGCGCACCCAGCCCGACCCAGCTCAGGACACCGCCCCCGCTCATGATCGTCCGCCACGTGTAGACCTTCACCAGGTATCCGGACCACAGCGGCAGCAGCACCGCCACCACCAGGAGGCCCTTGACCCTCGGGCTGGCGACCTTCGCCATGAAGAACGCGATCGGAAAGGCGAGGATGGCGTCGGCGACGGTGACCGCCGCGGCCATGGCGACGGTCCGTCCCGCGATCTCGCGGTAGACGGGCGACTCGACGATCGTCTTGAAGTTGTCGAGCGTGAACGTGTGCTCGATCTCACCGCTGAGCTCGCCTAGCGACCAGAAGGCCGTGACCAGCAGGACGAGCAGCGAGCCGAGGTAGCCGATCGCAAGCCACCCGATCGGCCCCGCCAGCAGGGCTCCGACCTGAAGGCGGGGGCGGCCGTGGAAGAGACCGGCGAGCCTGCGGCCCGCCGATCTCCGCGCTGACGCCGTTACGTCAGCGGCTTCCACGTCGCCTCGGTGTCATTTGAACCGTCGTGAGGCGGCTAGCCCTTCACTTCGGTCCACGCCTGGACCCAGTCGGTGTAGTCCTTGCAGACGTCCCCCCGGTCGTCGCCGCAGTCCGACAGCGGCGTCGCCCAGTAGTGGAGATCGTCCAGGTACTTGTCGCCCGCGGCGTCGTACTTCTTGCAGTGGTTGACGTCGGGGAACGGGCCCTTCTTCAGGTACTTCGGCTCGCACGCCACGCTGTTGGCGGGCGCCTCGCCGAACCACTCGGCGACATCTGCCTGGACCTGAGGCTCGAGGATGTGGTTCATCCACATGTACATGCAATTCGGATGCTTGGCCTCCGAGCTGATCATCCAGGTGTCCGACCAACCGGTCGAGCCCTCCTCGCTCGGATAGACGGCCTTCACCGGCTTGTTGTCCGCCTTGAGCGTCAGGAACTGGTACGGCCAGGTGGTCCCGACCGTGGTGTCGCCGTTGGCGAAGGACGAGATCTCCTTCGTGTAGTCGGACCAGTACTCGCCGATGTGCTCGTTCTGCTCCTTGAGCAGGTCGATCGCGGCGTTGAACTGCTCGTCGTCCAACTCGTACGGGTTGGTGATCCCGAGGTCGGGCTCGTGCTTCATCAGGTAGACGGCAGCGTCCGCGATGTAAATGGGGCTGTCGTACGCGGTGATGTGCCCGGAGTACTTCTCCGCCTGCTTCGGGTCGAAGACGACGCTCCACGAGTTCGGCGGCTTGGGCTTGACCTCCTCCGTGTTGTACATGAGCAGGTTCGCCCCGCGGCCGTGCGGAATGCCGTACATCTGTCCGTCGACGCTGTTGTAGGGCTGGTCCTTCAGCCCGGGGAACACGTCGGCGTAGTTGGAGACGAGGTCGGTGTTGACGGGGGCCACGTCGCCGCCCTCGATCAGCCGCAGCGTCGCGTCGCCCGACGCCGAGACGCCGTCGTACTGACCGGTGCGCATCAGCTGCACCATCTCGTCGGATGTGTTGCCGACCTTGACGTTGACCTTGCAGCCGGTCTGCTTCTCGAAGTCGGTGACCCAGTCCGCGCTCGGGTCGGTCGAACCGTCCTCGACGTAGCCGGCCCACGCGATCAGGTCGACCTCGCCCTCGCCCTCGCCGACGCTCTGCTGTACGTCGGAGCTCGTTGAGTCGCCGCCACCACCGCATCCGATCCCGACCAGGGCCGCGACCAGTCCGGCGGCGATCAGCCAGGCCATCCTTGCCGGACGACCGTCGCCTTTCGTCTTCACTGAGACTCCTCTCCTCGTGTCTGTTCGTGGACGGCGACCGCTTGCTCCGGCCGCCATCCGACCGTTACCTGTCGTCCCTTCTGCTCGAGTGCCTCCGCCGAGGAGGTCTCGAGGTTTTGGCGGACGACCTGAAGCTCTCCTCCCTCGTCCAGCTGGACGAGGTACCGGGTGACCATCCCCGCGTAGGCCACCTCACGCACGACTCCGCGCTCCGTCTGGAGGCCGGCCGCATCGTCCGATTTCCCCAGGATCCGGACCTTCTCGGGCCTGACCGTGAACCGCTTGCCGTCGCGCTCCAGCGTGTTCGAGATCCCGACGAAGCCGGTCACGAACTGGTTCGACGGGCGCTCGTAGACCTCGGCGGGCGTTCCGACCTGCTCCACCCGGCCGTCGTTGAAGACCGCGATCCGGTTCGACATCGTGAGCGCCTCGTCCTGGTCGTGGGTGACGTAGATGAAGGTGATGCCCACGTCTCCCTGGATGCCCTTCAGCTCGATCTGCATCTGCTCGCGGAGCTTGAGGTCCAGTGCGCCGAGCGGCTCGTCCAGCAGCAGGACGCGGGGGCGGTTCACGATCGCCCTCGCCAGCGCGACACGCTGGCGCTGGCCGCCGGAGAGCTCGCTGGGCTTCCGGGCCTCGTACCCGGAGAGGCGGACCATGTCCAAGGCCTCGGCGGCGCGCCTGCGGCGCTCCTCCTTGGCGACCCGCTTGACCCGCAGGCCGTACTCGACGTTGTCGCCGACCGTCATGTGCGGGAAGAGGGCGTAGTCCTGAAAGACGGTGTTGACCTCCCGGTCGTATGGAGGGACGCCGGTGACGGGGCGGCCCGCCAACTCGACCGTTCCTGCGTCGGGCTCCTCGAACCCGGCGATCATCCGAAGCGTGGTCGTCTTCCCCGACCCGGACGGGCCGAGGAGCGTGAAGAACTCGCCGGGGGCGATCTCGAGGTCGATCCCCGCGACGGCGACGACGTCGCCGTAGGTCTTGCGCAGGCCGGCCAGCCTCACATCCGGCGCCTCCGCTTCGGCCGGGCGGTCGGTCGGCGCCTGGACGGGTTGGTCGTGCCCCCCGGATTCCAATGTGATGGCTGCGGTTTCCTCCACTGACGGGCATGGCTCGAGCCGTGCCCGTGAAGAAGCTATACGACCGACCTGCCGGCTTGTAGGAATACGGTGGACAAATTTGCCCGCGTCCGGTGGACTGAGTGGAGCGCCCCATGCGTACCGGCCCGCTCCTAGGAGCGGGCCGGATTGGACGATCTGTCCAGAACCGGCCTCGGGCGGAGGCCGGTTCGGGCTGATTCAAGTTACGGCGGCTTCGCCGCCTCTCGCGGCTAGAAGCGCGGCTTCATGCGCTTCTTGAAGTCGCGCAGGTTCTCGTCGTGGACCTTCGCGCTCCAGCCCGGTCCCGCGCCCTTGGTCATCGAGGTGTCGAAGCGCAGGCCCGCAATCACGAGGAACATGTGGCCCGAGTTCGTGTAGACGGTGAACCAGTCGCCCTTGCCACGCTTGCCCCAGCCGTAATATCCCGACGAGGGCATGGGCGACCTCACGAAGCGGCCGCCGTGGAGCGCGTAGCTCACCGAGCCGGAGCAGTCGTAGCAGCTCGACTTGAAGCTCGAGTGGCCGCCGCCGTAGCAGTAGCCGCTGCCCTTCGCGATCTCATTCGCGGCCCACACGACCTTCTTGACGCGAAGCGGGGCGCAGTCGGGAATCTTCGCCTTGCCGTGGCGAAGCTTCGCGTCGCCGCACCGGCCACCGCTGCCACCGCCGTCCGAGCTCGTCACGGAGGTCCCGCCTCCTGCCGCCACGGCCGGGGCCGTGGGAATCGCGATCAGGGTCGCCGCGGTCGCGAGCAGAGCGGCCGCGAGCCTGATCCTGGTGCTGCGCTTCCCTCGCCTGGAAAGAACCTGCCTTGGGGTATGCAAAATCGCCAGTCTCCTTCGTCGGCCTACGGGGTTAGCTGTCGGGCTGGCGCTAAAGGAGCTGCGCCCCCACCGCGGTGGGTTCGCCCCAAGTAGTTGGTTCCCCCGCTCCCCGCCATAAGGTCAGGCGGGGATTCGGCGTTTACCGGTTATCGATGGCGCGGGACCTTACACGATCGCGCCGACAATTTCCTCACACAACGCTCACAATTTCGCCACCGAAGGCGAAATCCCTGCAAATCGCCGGGTTACGCTGAGCCGGGCACCGCTTCCGTCACCGAGGGAGGACGATCCGGGATGGTTGTGGCCACTTTGTGTCGCTATGCGACTCCAACCGGCCACGCGAGCGCGGCAGTGCGTCACCCAGCGCAACACGCGCGACTTCGCCGCGGCGCGATACCGAGGCTAGGCCGGCGCCTCAGCCGACTCGCCGCCCGCCCGGTGGGCGGGGTGCGCCTCGGCCCAATCGACGATGCGCTTGGAGTCCGCGACCACTTCGCCGTCGTCGGTCACGAGGACCGGCACCGCGCGCTGGCCGGTCAGCTCCTCGACCTCGCGGCGCCCGTCGGTCATCACGTGCATGAAGCGGGGGCCGATGCCGAGGCCCCGAACCTTGATCACCTCCGGGTCGTAGCCCGCGAGATGGAGCGCCGCATATGCGTTGTGGCACGGGTGGCCACCGGGGCGCGGGGTCTGGACGGTGGTCCAGCAGACGTAGAGCTTCATGCGCACGGCAGCCTACTCCGGGGCGGGTTCGGCGGGATCCGGGGCGCCATCGCATCCCGGTCCCCGCAGAGCGGCGCATTGGTAGGTTCCTTACGTGGAGCTCGATGGCAAGACGATCCTGCTCACCGGCGCGACAGGCGGCCTCGGGCGGGCCATCGGCCAGGCGCTCGCCGAGCGCGGCACGAAGCTCGTCCTGAGCTCGCGCAAGGCCGACGCGCTGAACGAGCTCGCCGCCTCGCTTCCGGGCGAGCACCGGGTTGCCGCCGCCGATCTCGGCGAGGACGGCGCGGCCGAGCGCCTCGCCGAGGAAGCGGGGCAGGTGGACGGCCTGGTCGCGAACGCGGGGCTTCCCGGCACCGGCCGGGTCGAGAGCTTCTCCCCGGACGAGCTCAAGCGCGCGCTTCGCGTCAACCTCGAGGCGCCGATGATGCTCGCCCGCGAGCTTGCGCCTTCGTTGGAGGAGCGGAGGGCCGGCCATCTCGTCTTCGTCTCCTCTCTGTCCGGGAAGGCCCCGAGCCCGCGCTCCGCCGTCTACGTCGCCACGAAGTTCGGGCTGCGCGGGTTCGCGCTCTGCCTGCGGGCCGACCTGGCCGGCTCGGGCGTCGGCGTCTCCATCGTGGCGCCCGGGTTCATCCGCGATGCGGGCATGTTCGCCGACTCCGGCGCCAAGCCGCCGCCCGGGATGGGGACGTCGACTCCCGAGCAGGTCGCCGCCGGCGTCGTCTCGGCGATCGAGCGCAACAGGGTCGAGGTGGCGGTGGCGCCGCTGCCGGTGCGCGCGCTGGCCCATCTCGGGCTCACCAGTCCCCGCGTCGCGATGCAGGCGATCTCCGGCGGAACGGCAAGAAAGACAGCGGATCGGGTAGCCGAGGGGCAGAGCGGAAAGCGGTAGGACAGGCGACGGAGGAGGTACAGCGTGAGCAACGACAGCTTCAACGCCCGCGACACGCTCAAGGTCTCCGGCGCCGAATACGAGATCTACAGGCTGGACGCGCTTCAGTCCGAGTACGACGTCGCGCGGCTGCCCTACTCGATCAAGGTTCTCCTCGAGAACTCGCTCCGCCTCGAGGACGGCGAGTCGGTCACCAGCGACCACGTCGAGACGATCGCCCGATGGGACGCCGACGCCGAGCCGAGTGAGGAGATCCCGTTCCAGCCCGCACGGGTCCTGATGCAGGATTTCACCGGCGTGCCGGCCCTCGTGGATCTGGCGGCCATGCGGGACGCGATGGAGGAGCTCGGCGGCACCCCCGAGAAGATCGATCCGCTCGTCCCGGTCGACCTCATCATCGACCACTCCGTGCAGGTCGACGCCTTCGGAAACGCGCGCGCGTTCGACATCAACGCCGATCGCGACTACGAGCGAAACGGCGAGCGCTACGCCTTCCTGCGCTGGGGTCAGCAGGCATTCGACAACCTCCGCGTGGTCCCACCGGCCACCGGCATCTGCCACCAGGTCAACCTGGAGTACCTGGGGCAGGTCGTGTTCCGCCGCGAGCGCGACGGGGCCACGCAGGCGTATCCCGACACGCTGGTCGGGACCGATTCGCACACGACCATGATCAACGGCCTGGGCGTGCTCGGGTGGGGCGTCGGGGGCATCGAGGCCGAAGCCGCAATGCTCGGTCAGCCGATCTCGATGCTGCTCCCGCAGGTGCTGGGGTTCAAGATCAGCGGGGAGTTGCCAGAGGGCGCGACGGCAACCGACCTGGTGCTCACCGTCACCGAGATGCTCCGCGACCACGGCGTCGTCGGGAAGTTCGTCGAGTTCTTCGGCCCGGGCCTCCACACCCTGGGCCTTGCCGACCGGGCGACGATCGGGAACATGTCGCCCGAGTTCGGCTGCACGTGCGCGATCTTTCCGGTCGACAAGGAGACGCTCCGCTACCTGGAGTTCACCGGCAGGCCGACCGACCTGATCGAGCTGGTCGATGCCTACGCACGCGAACAGGGCATGTTCCACACCGAGGACTCGGAGGATCCCGTCTTCTCCGAGACGCTCGAGCTCGAGCTCGGCGACGTCGAGCCCAGCATCGCCGGCCCCAAGCGCCCGCAGGACCGAATTCCACTCTCCGGGGCCAAGGGGGCCTTTCTCGAATCGCTGAAGGAGTTCGACCCGGAGGCCGCCGAGAGCCTCGGCAACAACTACGACGACGCCGTGGCGGAGAGCTTCCCCGCGTCCGATCCCCCAGCTGAGCAGCACAACGATGATCGGGGCAAGCCGCGTCGCGCCGGCGGGACGGTCGTCGAGGAGCGCAAGGCCGAGCCGGTCGCCGTCAAGCTCGAGGACGGAACCGAGACCGAGCTCGATCACGGCCGCGTCGTGATCGCCGCCGTCACCAGCTGCACCAATACGTCGAATCCGACGGTGATGATCGGGGCCGGGCTCCTCGCCAAGAAGGCGGTGGAGCGGGGGCTGGAGAGCAAGCCATGGGTGAAGACGTCCCTTGCCCCGGGCTCGACGGTCGTGACCGACTACCTCGAGCAGGCCGGGCTCACCGAGCACCTGGACAAGCTCGGCTTCAACCTGGTCGGCTACGGCTGCACGACCTGCATCGGCAACTCCGGACCTCTGCCGGAGGAGATCTCGGAGGTGGTCAACGAGCACGACCTGGTCGTCTGCTCGGTCCTCTCGGGCAACCGCAACTTCGAGGGCCGGATCAACCAGGACGTGCGCAACAACTACCTCGCCTCGCCGCCGCTCTGCGTCGCGTACGCGCTCGTCGGGCGCATGGACGTCGACCTGCTCAACGAGCCGCTCGGCACCGATTCCGACGGCGAGGAGGTCTACCTGCGCGACATCTGGCCCTCGAGCGACGAGATCAAGCAGACCGTCGAGGACGCGATCAGGTCCGACATGTTCACCAAGAGCTACGAGGACGTGTTCACGGGAGACGATCGCTGGCGCGAGCTCGACATCCCCGAGGGCGATCGCTACGAGTGGTCGGATTCCACGTACGTGCGCCAGCCTCCTTACTTCGAGGACATGGACGCCGAGCCCGAGCCGGCGGAGCCGATCGAGGGAGCGCGCGTGCTCGCCGTGCTCGGCGACAGCGTGACGACCGACCACATCTCGCCGGCTGGCGCGATCAAGAAGGACAGCCCGGCTGGGCGATGGCTCATCGACCAAGGCGTCGACGTCCGCGACTTCAACTCCTACGGCTCCCGGCGCGGCAACCACGAGGTGATGATCCGCGGGACGTTCGCGAACATCCGCCTTCGCAACGAGCTGGTCGACCGCGAGGGCGGCTACACGCGCCACATGCCCGATGGCGAGGAAACCACGATCTACGAGGCCGCGATGAAGTACGCCGACGATGGGGTGCCGCTGATCGTGCTCGCCGGCAAGGAGTACGGGTCCGGCTCCTCACGCGACTGGGCCGCGAAGGGGACGGCGCTTCTGGGAGTACGGGCGGTTCTCGCCGAGAGCTTCGAACGGATCCACCGCTCCAACCTGATCGGGATGGGCGTCCTCCCGATCCAGCTCCCGGACGGAGACAGCGCCGAGTCGCTGGGGCTCGAGGGCGAGGAGGTCTTCACCTTCGAGGGCCTCGAGGAGGCGGTCTCACCGGACACCGGCGGTACCCGGACCGTGAAGGTCAAGGCCGAGCGCGACGGTGGCGATCCAGTCGAGTTCGAGGCGCGCGTGCGGCTCGACACGCCGAACGAGGTCGCGTACTTCGCGAACGGCGGCATCTTGCACCGCGTACTGCGCGACCTGCGATAGGGTTAGCCCACACCGCACGTCGGTGGATCCGGGCAGGTAGCGGGATTCCCAGGGAACATCTATTGAC
>Ga0075365_10000597_pt1 | contig 14141 bp, 10 predicted proteins | sample EndMetdeltDD1765_FD_71387 | JGI IMG/M metagenome (GOLD analysis project Ga0075365, IMG submission 71387) | Populus endosphere microbial communities from Tennessee, USA - Endosphere MetaG P. deltoides DD176-5 | ecosystem: Host-associated > Plants > Roots > Endosphere | place: USA: Tennessee... | reverse complement strand
GCCGAGCCCGACGAGATCGGAGAACGCACCGAGCAGCAACGGGCCGAACGTCACGCCAACGCCGGACGCGATCGCGGCGGCACGCCCGAGTGCCTCGGTGTCGTGATGCAACTCGAACAGCCGCGAGATCGACAGCGGGTAGACCGCCGACAGCGTCAACCCGAGCAGTGACAGCCCGACGACTCGACCGATCAGACCCGGACCGAGCAGAAACGGCACGAGTGAGATCAGCACACCGACGAACGACGCGACGAACACCCGCTGCGCGCTGTAGCGCAACAGCATGCGCGCCAGGCTGATGCGCCCGAGGGCCATGCCGACGAAGAACCCGACGGTCAGCATCGCGCCCAGACCCTTCGACGCGCCGCCCTGTTTGACGATGATCGACGCAGCCCAGATGCCGGTGCCGATCTCGATCAGCACTCCACAGGCCAGCGCCGCCCACCGGCGAGCGAACGTCGGCACCCTGAACAACTGGCCGAGGGCGACCGGTTCTGGATGCCGTGTGCTCGGCACCGACGACGATCCAGCGACGGCGGCGATGGCGCCGGCCAGCAACCACAGTGGAGTCAGGTAGACCACTCGCCAACTGATGTCTCCGGCCAGGGCCAGGCCGACGACCACGGGCAGCAGCGTCGCCGACAGCATCGGAAAGGTGTTCAGCACCGCCATCGCATGCGTCGGCGCGCCGGGCTGATGGGCGAACACGACCGACGGCACCACGATCACGAGGCATGCCGCGGCGGCCCCGGAGAGGCCGGCCCCGATCAGGGTCAGGGCGACGACACGACCGAACCCGAACAGCAGTCCGCCGGCGAACATGCCCGCCACGCTGACCACGAGCAGCACACGGTTCGAGAACCTGGCCAGCAGCGGGCGGCCGACGGTGGCCAGCAGGAGCAGGGAGATGCCGAACAGCGAGCCGTGCAGCGAGGCGGCCGAGGCCGACATGTGCACCTCGTCGCGCAACTCGGGCAGGACGGCTCCGTACCCCATGCTCCACGCCAACAACGCGTAGGACAGACCGATCCCGAACGTCAACCGGTCCCAATGCACCGTTGCGACGCTAGACGGTGGCCCGTGGAGTTCCGCCACGATGTGGGCCGAGCCGACCGTGAATTCAGTCATTTCGACCCGCCGCGCCGACCGCGTCGCGTCAGGCGGGAGCAACCACTGCCGAGGCGTCGACGGGTGGACCGAACGTGGTGTCGACCTGCGCGGAGACGTTCCTGACGACGGTGGAGTACGAAACCTCGGTCAACGCGCCTGCGGTGAGGACGACGTGCACCGGAACCACGGTGACGACAACCACCTGACCGTGCCGACCTAAGGTGACGGCGATGCGATTCGCGGGTGCATGTTCGTTGGTCGCGCTGGTCGCGACCGCGGTCGCCGTCGGCTGCGTCGACCCACAGCCGGTCGATGCCGTGGCGTGCGAGGCGGCCGCTCTCGACAGACCGGCCGCGGACCCCCCACCCGCGACGGGCTTTCACGCGATGACACCGATCCGCCTGCTCGACACCCGGGACACCGGAACGAGCGTTCGCGCGGGTTGCACGATCGCGCTCGACATCGCCAACACGCCCGCGATCCCTGGCGATGCCCAGGCGCTGGCCCTCAACGTGACCACCGTCGATGCGGCCGCACGAGGCTTTGTCACTGTCTACCCATGCAGTTCAGGCCGCCCCGACGCGTCGAGTGTCAACGCCCGCGTGGGCGGCGCCACCGCGAGCTCGGTGCTCGTCGGGCTCGACGCGAACCGTCTGGTCTGCATCTACACGCAGAGCTCGGCGCACCTCATTGTCGACGTGACCGGATGGTTCGGCCGCTTCGGCGCTGCCTACAACGCCGTGAGCAGCACACGGCTGCTCGACACCCGCACGACGCTCCGTCCCGACGGCGGCAGCGGTCTGGTACCCGCACGGACCGAGCTGCGACTGCCGCTGGCCGGCGACTCCGTTTCCGCGGCAGCCGACGCCGTTGCGATCAACATCACGACGACCGACGGAGTCGCGCCGGGCTTCGTCACCGCCTACCCGTGCGGTGAACGGCCGGCGACGTCGACCCTCAACTTCTCTGCCGTCGATCAGCGCGCCAACCACGCCCTGATCGGTCTCGACGATGACGGCGAGCTCTGCGTGTGGACCAACGAAGCGGTGCACATCGTGATCGATCTCGAGGGCTGGTTCGGGCGCGACTCGAGCTCTGGGGCCGCTCGCCCGGGCGCGATGTTCCGTCCGCTGGTCGGATCGCGAGTCCTGGACACACGCAACAACACCGGAGGGGTCACTGGGCCGATCGCCGCCGGCACGACCGTTGCGTTCGATCCGGCCGACTCGGCCCGGCTACCGCTCGGATCGACCGTCGCCGTGAACGTCGTCGCCACCGACGCCGCATCGGCCGGCTTCATCACGCTGTACGCGTGCAGCGAGGGCCAACCACCGACGTCGTCGGTCAACACGGTTGCCGGAACAGAAGCGTCCAACGTCGCCTTCGTGACTGTCGATGCGGATAGCAAGGTGTGCGTCTTCGCATCGACGACGACCCACGTGGTCGTCGATGTCATCGGCACGTTCGGTCCGGGTGGCCCCCTGCACGAGCTGTCGATCAGCCAGTTCCCGTTGGGCCAGGTCTTCGCCGCTGATGCACACGACTACACCGTCGGCTGCCAGCAGGGAACGAACTCGCTGACGATCCACGCGGTGGGCGCTCCCGGCACCACGGTGTCGATCGCGCTCGCGACTGCGGCTCCGCCGACGAGCACCGCTCGGGTCGTCGACGCCACGTTCAGTCTGCACGAGAACGAAGCGCTCATCGTCCGCGCCGGCGTTGCCGGGGCGGCGCCGGACGAGTATTGGGTGCGCTGTCTCCCCCACGACTTCCCCACGATCCAGGTGACGCGCACAGATGCGCCGACACCCGGCTGGTACCTCACCGACGCCGCGTTCCCGGTGACGGCCGGGGATCAGAGCCGGTTCCTGATGATCCTCGACAATCGCAGCGTCCCCGTGTGGTACCGCCGGGTCACGAGCCCGTCGATCGATCTGACGCGGATGTCCGACGGCACGCTGGCGTGGACCAAGCTGCTCGGTCTCGCGTTCGGGTCGACGCCCGGCGGAGCGTTCGAGATCCATCGTCTCGACGGGTCGTTGGTCCGCGCGATCTCGACTGTCAGCGGGCCGACCGACCATCACGACATCGTCGAGCTGCCCAACGGCGACGTCGTACTGGCGACGTACGTCGCTCGCCAACACGTCGACCTCACCAGCCTCGGCGCCGGCTACAGCAACGACGAGCTGGTCTACGACAGCCACCTCGAGCAGATCCGCCCCGACGGCACGGTGGCGTGGACGTGGAAGAGCGAGGACCACATCCCGGTCTCGGCATCGACGTTCGCGCAACGCCTGCCGGGTCTCGCCGGACTCGGCGTCGACCTGGTCCACATCAACTCGATCCACCTCGCCCCCGATGGCGACCTGATCATCTCCGCCCGGCACACCGACGCCGTCTACAAGGTGCGTCGCAACGCCACCGGCGATGTCGTCTGGCAGGTCGGTGGCAAGCAGAGCAACTTCACCTTCGTCGACGATCCGTTGGGCGGATTCGCTCGTCAACACGACGCGCAACTGCTCGCCAACGGCAACCTGCGCCTCTTCGACAACCGCACCGCACTCGCCGGAGCGCCCCGTGCCGTCGAATACGTCCTCGACACCACGCAGCACACGGCACGTCTGGTGTGGTCGGCATCGACGGCAACGGTCACGTCATCGGGCGGCGTCGGGAGCGTGCGCACCCTCGGCGACGGCGACTTCGTCGTCACGTGGGGCGGATCCAGCGCTCCGGGCTTCACCGAGTTCGGCTCGCAGAGCCGCGAGCTCCAATCGACAACCGTCGTCGGCCACTACGCGTACCGCGTCGACAAGCAGCCCGTCGACGCCTTCGACATCGACGACCTCCGCGCGACCGCCGGACGTTGACTCCTGCTGTCACTCCGGGCCGAAGCGCGGTGGCCGCTTCTCGATGAAGGACTTGACCGCCTCGCGGTGGTCGCGGGTGGAGAACGTGATCGCCTCCATCGCCAGCGAGGCGTCGATGATCCGGTTGACGCGGTCGACGAGATCGGCGTTGGCGAGGCGCTTGTTGAACTGGATCGCGACCTGCGGGCCGCGGGCCAGACGCAACGCGAACGCCGCGGCCTCCTCGCGGAGTTGCGGAAGCGGGTAGATGTGGTTGACGAGCCCGAGCCGGAACGCCTCCTCGGCACTCATCTTCTCGCCGGTGAGGAGGAACTCCTTGCCGCGGTTGAGGCCCATCAGCATCGGCCACAGGATCGCGCCACCATCGCCGGCGACGAGACCCGCATTGACGTGCGGATCGGCCAGGCGACCATGATCCGCCATCAGGGTGATGTCGCAGAAGAGCGCCATCGTCGCGCCGAGCCCGATCGCGTCGCCGTTGATCGCGGCGATGATCGGCTGCGGAACCGCGAGTTGGGCGCGAACCAGCGCGGCCGAGCCGTTCATCAGATCGGGCATGCCGTCCTCATAGGCATCGTTGTCGAGGTTGTCCTGCATGCCGCCGAAGTCGGCGCCCGCACAGAAGGCCTTCTCGCCGGCGCCGGTGAGGATCGCAACCTTGACGGCCCGGTCTTCTGAGATCGTGCGGAACAATGGCGTCAGCTCGGCGTGCATCTCCGGCGTGATCGCATTGCGTCGCTCGGCACGATCGAGTGTCACCGTCAGCACGCCGTCATCGTCGAGGGCTGTGCGGATGTAGGTGAACGGGTAGCGGTCGGTCATGGGACGTACTCCAGTCGGTTGGAAGCTCAGAGCGAGTTGGGGAGGCGGTCCATCGGCAGCTCGATGACGACCGGGCGGTTGTCCTGCAAACCCTCGCGGACAGCGGCCTCCAGCTGATGCACGCCCTGCAGACGAACACCAACGGCGCCGAATGCCTCCGCGTACTTGGCGAAATCCGGGTTGACGAGGGTGGTGCCGATCTCGCGGCCGCCGAAGTTCTCCATCTGGTCGCGGTTGGTGTTGCCGTACGCGCCATCGTTGAAGACCACCGCGACGACGTTGATGCCGTACTGGACGGCGGTCGCCAGTTCGGATGACGTGAAGAGGAACCCGCCGTCGCCGTTGATCGAGACGACCGGTACATCCGGGCAGGCGACCTTGGCGCCGAGCGATGTCGGATAGCAGTATCCGAGCGTTCCCATGTACGACGACGTGAGGTAGGTGCGCGGCCTGTACACCGGATACGAGAGGTGGCACATGTATCCGACCGTCGTCGTGCCGACGCCGAGGATGCCGTTCTCCGGGATCGCCCGACGCAGGGCGCTGACCATCTCGACCTGTGGTCCGATCGTTGCCAGCTCGGCGTCGACGGCAGCTCTGGCTGCCTGCCGCTCGGCGGCGCGGCTGGGCCGAGCGGCAACTCGACCGTCCAACTCGATCAGCAGCAGCTCGAGCGTGCACCGTGCGTCCCCCTCGATCGCGAGGTCCGGGGTCGCATGCTTGGCGAACACTGCCGGATCGACGTCGATGTGGACCAGTCGTTGGTGGGGCTCGAGACCGATTCCCTGGTAGCGAGAACCGACGGCGAGGATGACGTCGGCGGAGGCGATGGCCGACCGCAACCGGCGGTTGACCCACGCAGTGCCGACGAAGAGCGGATGCCGCTCGTCGATCGAGCCCTTGCCCTCTCTCGTGTCCACAACGGCGGCTTGCAGCAGCTCGGCGACGGCCACGAGCTCGGCCGAGGCGTTGCCGAGAACGACGCCGCCACCGGCGACGATCAACGGGTTCGTCGCCCCGGCGAGCAATTCCGCGGCGCGTGACACCAGCTCTGGATCGGGCTCGTGCACTGAGGGTGCGACGGGATCGATGACGCGTGCATTCGTCGCTGTCTTGAGTGCCTCGGGGGTGATCTCGACCTCGACCGGTCGCGTTCTTCCATCGAGCATCGCTGCAAACGCGCGGCGGACGGCCGCGGGGACATCGTCGGCACTGAGCACCCGTTCGGCCGACTTGGTGATCGGGCGGACGACGTCGAGCTGGTCGTCGATCTCATGGGTGAGGCACAAACCCTTGCCCAGCCCGTGTTGCTCGATCTGCCCGGCGAGCAGGATCACGGGCGACGAGCAAGCGTAGGCGGTGGCCAACCCGGCGCATGCGTTGTACACCCCCGGGCCGGGCACGACCAGCGCGGTGCCCGCCCGGCCGCTGCTGCGGGCGTAGCCGTCGGCCATGTACGTCGTTGCCTGCTCGTGCCGTGTGGTGATGAACCGGATCGCGCCATCGCGCTGCAGCGCGTCGAGCGCATGCATCAGCTGGATGCCCGGCAGGCCGAAGATCACCTCGACGTGCTCGGCTCGGAGCTGGGCAACGAGCGCGTCCGCGCCGGTGCGGCTCATCAGAACGGGGTGTCGCCGGCAATGGTCACCCGATGCAGAACGCGCTCGGCGCCGCCGGCATCGCCGACGACGGCGTGTTGCGTGCACCGGTTGTCCCAGATCACGAGGTCGCCGGCGCGCCACCGATGCCGGTAGGTGATCTCGACCCGGGCACAGTGCTCGTACAGGAACTGCAGCAGCGGCGCACTTTCGGCTGCGGTCCAACCATCGAATCGGGTCGTGTAGTTGCCGTTGACGAACAGCGCTTCCGCGCCGGTCTCCGGATGCGTACGAACAACAGGATGGACAGCCGTGACAGCGTCCTTCGCGAGGCCCGCGTCGGCGGCGAGGGCGGTTCCCTCGTGGACCGCGCGCAGACCACGGAGCATCGTCTGCAGGCCTGACGAAAGCGCGGCGAACGCGCGAGTCATGCTCGAGAACATCGTGTCGCCGCCCACCGACGGGAGCGTTCTCGCCAGCAGCAACGTCAGCGCCGGCGGCTGCTTCTGATGGGTGGAGTCCGCATGCCAGGTCTGCGTGATCGGGTTCGGGTCGTAGATCTTCATCAGCCCCGGATAGCCGTCGATCGACGGGACGTAGGGGTGGATCGAGATGTCACCCCACCGCGCGGCGAAGGCCATCTGGTCGTCGGGCGTCATCGTCTGCTGATCGCGGATGACGATGACCTGGTGGGCAAGAAAGGCCGTGCGGATGTCGGCCAACACCGCCTCCCCGACGGGCTTGGAGAGATCGAGGCCGATCAACTCGGCACCGAGCGAGCCGGACAGCCGACGAACATCGATCACCGTTGTAGCCATCATGGCTATGATAGCGCTACGTGGACTTCCGTTTCGATCTGGAGACCGAACGGTTTCGCGCCGAGATCCGTGAGTTTCTCGCCGAGGCGATGGTCGATGCGGGCGAGCACGTTGATCCGCACGACCTCACCGGCCTCGAGGCCGAGTACGAGCGCGCGCTCCATCGTCGCGCCGGCGAGCGCGGATGGTTGCAGCTGAGGGGTGAGCGGCGGGCGGTGTTCGAGTACGAGGTCGCGCGGGCCGACGCTCCCCTGATCGACACGGCGATGACGTTGGCCGGACATGCGATCACGACGTTCGGATCCGTGCGGCACGCGTCGCTCGTGGAGCAAATGGCGAACGGCGCCACCATCGGTTGCATCGCCTACACCGAAGCCGGCGCGGGAAGCGACCTCACCGCGATCGAAACCACGGCTGCTCCCGACGGCGACGGCTGGACGTTGTCCGGACGCAAGGTGCTGGTGACCGCGGCACCCAAAGCCGATTGGTGCCTGACGATTGCGCGAACGGAGGTCGACGCCCGGCAAGGCGCGGCGTTCACGATGTTCGTCGTCGACATGCGTGCGCCAGGCGTGCGCGTCGAGCCGCGCGAGACGATGAACGGCTGGGCGCTGGGCGACATCACCTTCGACAGCGTCCGTCTCGGCGCGGACGCGGTCGTCGGTGAGGTCGGAGCCGGGTGGCGGCAGATGGCGGCCGCGGTCAACGCGGAGCGATCGGGGATGTTCTGGCTCGGCTTCGCCCAGCATCTGTTCGACCTCATCGTCGACCACGTCCGCACGGGATCGCGGCTGGGGAAGCCACTCGTTTCCGACCCCATCGCCCGCGATGCCGTCGCCCGTTGCGCAGTTGAAGTCGCGGCCGTCGAGCGTCTCGCTCGGCGGGCGCTGTGGACGACGCGCACGACCGCAGCCGATCCGGCCCTGAATGCGTTGGTGAAGATCGCTTCCACCGAGCTGTTGCAGGTGCTGGCCCAGACCGCGACCGAGCTCAGCGGACGGGCCGGAACGGTGTGGGCGCCGCTTTTCGGCGCGGCGCCACCCGGTGCCGCCGGCGGGGGTCGGTTCGCCTGGGAGTACCTCGAGCGGGTGCACGGGACCATCAGTGTCGGCGCCAACGAACTGCAGCGCGACACCGTGGCGGCGCTCGCGTTCGGTCTCACGGGCGCGGCGCGCTGAGGTGGATCTCGCCTTCAACTCCGAGCAGCAGCGGTTGGCCGACGCGGCCCGGCACGCCTTCTCGTCCGGTGGGCCAGCTCCACTCGTCGAGGGCGCGCTCGTCGACCTGGCCATCGTCGGTCGAGAACTTGGTCGGGCCGCCGGCGACCACTCGTTCCACGCCGAAGTGCTGGCCCGGCTCCTCGGCTGGCGCGGCACCGAGCCCGTAGCTGTCGGGCTCGGCGCGTCCAACGGTGTGGCCGATTTCGTCGGATGCGCGGCGCGCGCTACCACCTTCCTGCTGGAGACATCACCGACCGAGGTGCTGGTCCTCGCGAGCGGCGACGTCGAGCTCGTCCCACAACCGACGCTCGTCGACGACGACTGCTGCCGGGTGATGTTCTCCCCCGCCCCGGCAGCCGACATCCTCGCCGTCGATGTCGCCGGAGCGGTTGCGCGCGCAGCCATCGTCCTGGCCGCCGACGCAGTCGGCGCGGCGGAGGCTGCGCTCGCCGCGGCCGTCGACCATGTCGCGTCGCGGCAGCAATGGGGGGCACCTCTCGGGGCTCTGCAGGTCGTTCGCCATCGCTGCGCCGACATGCTCCTCGACGTCACGGTCGCTCGCGACGCCGTCTTCGACGCGGCGGGCGTTGCCGACCGCGGGGCGGACGAGGATCAGGTGCGGCTGAGCGCCGCGTTCGCGATGGCGACGGCAGTCGAGCGCTGCCGCCGTGTCACGGCGGCCGCCCACCAACTGGCCGGAGGCCAAGGCATCGACGCCGCGGCGCCGTTCCACCGCTGGTACCGGCGAGTGAAGTGTGCCGAGTCCGCGCTCGGCGACGCCCGCTCCCATCGCGAGCACATCGCCGCCTCCCTCCTCGACGGCGACACGGCGATGACGACCGCTTCTGGCCGCAACCGCACATGACTGGGTGATGCGGGCGTGGCCTCCGCCTCCGGCCGCCTCTGCACCCGTGGAATTCTGCTCACGTGAGCTGGTCTCCACAGGATCCGTGAGGAGCGGCTCACGTGAGCACAATTCGCCCCGTGAGATTCCGCTCACGTGAGCTGGTCTGCATGGAATCCGTGGAAAACCTCTCACGTGAGCAGATCACCGTGCGCGGCGCCGCAGGTGTGTTCCGCACCGGCTGCCGCCCGCTTCTTTGCGGGGTTTGCAACGCAAACGGGCCGCCGCCCACGACGCTGGTAGCTCAGATCGCCGCAGCGGCCACCTGAGCTGACAGCGTTGTCATTGCAGGGAGTTGCGGTCCCATGTCGTCGGGGTGACACCTCGGTCGCGGAGGACGAACTTCTGCACGCGCAACGACGTCGTGTTGCGCGGGAGCTCAGCGACAACATCGATGTACCGCGGCACCATGTAGTGCGGCATCCGCGCCGCGAGGTAAGCACCGAGCTCGGCCGGATCGATCTCCGCACCCGGCTCGGCAACGACCGCCACCATCACCTCGTGGCCGCCATATGTGTCGGGCACTCCATAAGCCGCACAGGCCGCGACGCTGTCGTGCTCCATGACCGCGTTCTCGACCTCGAACGACGAGATGTTCTCACCGCGTCGGCGGATGGTGTCGTTGATCCTGTCGACGAAGTAGAACCGGCCGTCGTCGTCGCGGCGGAACGCGTCGCCGGTGTGGAACCAACCATTGCGCCACGCGCTGACCGTGGCCTCGGCATTGCGGTAGTAGCCACCGTTGAGGGTCCACGGCTCACCGGTGCGCACGATCAACTCGCCGACCATGCCGTTCGGGAGCTCTCGATCGAAGGCGTCGACCACGCGCGCCTCCGCCCACGGATGACCGGCGATCAAGGTGCCGCACGTCTGCCATGGACCGTGGTCCCAGCCAGTGGCGATGATCGGCGGCACCTCGGTCATGCCGTAGCAGGTCGCAACTCGCACACCGAAACGACGTTCGAACGCGTCCATTCCCTCGATCATCGGGCCGAGGATCATGCTCCGCAGCGGGTTGTCGGCGTCGTCATCGCGCACGGGCGCAGCGGCCAGCAGCGCGGTCATCGGACCGACAAGACCGCACGCGGCGGCGTCGGTCTCGCGCACATCGGTCCAGAAGGCGGTGGCGCTGAACCGGTCACGGAGGATGAACCGAGCACCTCGGCACGCGGCGTACTGCAACGCACCGAGGCCGGAGATGTGGAACATCGTCATCGGCGCGTAGAGGCCCTCGCCCGCGCCGAGCATGTCGTCGGGCACCCATGACCAGTAGCCGTGGGCGCCGGCCCAGGGGACGATCACCGCCTTCGACGGGCCGGTCGTTCCGGACGTGAACAACAGCATCGCAGTGTCGTGCGGCTCCGGCTCGGAACCGGCGGGCTCACCGTCGGCGTCGTGGTTCGTTGCGGCGAGCAGCTCGTTGGACGTCACAGTGCGAACGCCGAGCGCCGGCAACGGCCCGTCGCCGAGCACGACGACCAGGCGCAACAGCGGAAGGTGACCGACAACCTCGCGCAAACGGTCGAGGAGGTCGGGCGACACGATCACGGCCGCCGCGTCCGACGCACCGAGCACGTGCCGGAGCATCGCGCCCAGGTGCGCCGTGTTCAGCGGGACGGCGACGTGTCCGCCACGACCGAGTGCGAGCCAGACGACCGCGGCGTCGAGCGGTGAGGTGACGAACGAGGCAACGTGCTCGCCGGCACCCAAACCAGCGGAACGCAACGCGGCCGCCCATCGATCGAGGCGGGCGTCGACCTCGCCATACGTCAGCTGCTCGCCGCTGACGTGTTGCAGCAAGACCGCCTTCGGGTTTGTCTGGGCCCAGCCTCGCACCGCGTTGGGCGCCAGCAGTGCCCGATCGAGGGTCACGGAACCAGGTCGAGGCCGAACAGCTTGATCGCGTTGCCGCGGGCGATCTTGCGGACGAGGACATCGTCGAGATGGCCGAACTGCTCGCGAGCCGCCTGCACCGAGTGCGGCCAGGTGCCGTCCTGGTGCGGGTAGTCGGTCTCGAACATCACGTTGTCGGCGCCGACCTCGTCGAGCAGCTTCACCCCGACTGCGTCCTTGAAGAAGCAGCTGTAGATCTGCCGGTGGTAGTACATGGACGGCAGCTCGGGACAGAACTCCTTGCTGTTGCTCCAGCCACGATGCGTCTCCCACACGTCATCGATCCGCTCGAGCAGGTACGGGATCCAGCCGATCTGGGCCTCGGCGTACATCAGCTTCAACGTCGGGTACCGGTGGAGCACGCCGGAGAACAAGAAGTCGGTCATGCTCGCGATGCTGTTGCCGAAGATGATCGTGCTCGCGACCGCGTCCGGGGCGTCGGCCGACGTCTGTGGCGTCTTGGTGCCCGACCCGATGTGCATGCACACGACCGTTGCGGTCTCCTGGCAGGCGAGGAAGAACGGATCCCAATGTCCGGAGTAGAGGCTGGGCAGTCCGAGGTAGGCGGGTAGCTCGCTGAACGCGACGGCGCGGACCCCGCGGGCCGCGTTGCGCCGAACCTCATCGGCCGCCAGGCCCGCGTCCCACAACGGCACGATGCACATCGGCTGCAAGCGACCCCCGCTGCCACCGCACCACTCGTCGACCTGCCAGTCGTTGTAGGCGCGAACGCACAGGAGCGCGAGCTCGCGGTCCTTGCCGCGCATGAACAGTTGCCCGCAGAAGCGGGGGTAGTTGGGAAATCCGAATTGGGCCTCGACACCATTGAGCGTCATGTCGGCCAGGCGCGCCTCTGGCTGCCAGCAGCCGGGGCGCATCTGCTCGAAGGTGATGCCGTCGAAGCCGATCTCGTCGGCTGGATAGCCGGCAGCAGCGATGAGCCGCTTGACCGAGTAGAGGTGGTCTTCGTACCGCCACCACGCGACCGGTTCGCCGACGGTGCCGGGCGCTTCGATGTACGACCCTCCGTCGAGTTGAGGTGTGCCGGGCGGCAGGTACTCGACGTGCGGCCCGATCGCGGCGTAGCGGGCGGGAAGGCGCGACGTCCACACGTCGGGCGGCTCGACGACGTGCGCATCGACGTCGACGATGAGCGGCATCGCCCGCGCGTCGTCGGCCATGCTCGACGTGATGTCTGCGCTGGTTGTCAATGTCATTGGTGACCCTTCCTCGAGGCAGTGGAGTTCGTCGCAGCGAGGCTGTTCTCGCTGAAACTGAGGCGGCGCTGGGCGCTGGTGGCCGCGGCGGTGACCTTGAGCCCGTCGTCGACGCTCGACATGTACGCATGCGTCGCCTCGAGGTGCGAGCGAGCCAGACGCTCGACCCCGGCCGCATCGCCGCGCTCGATCGCGGCGACGATCTTCTCGTGCTCGCGCAACGACGCGTTCCACGTCATCATCGTCGGCTCCGGGGCGGAGACATCGGTGTAGACGGTGCTGGCATGCCCGGCCCACACCCGTTCGAGCGCGCCCACCGCGAGCACGAGCGAATCGTTGCCGCACCCCTGCACGATCGAGTCGTGGAAGCGGTCGACGATCGTCAACGTGCGCTTCACGTCACCGATCGCTTCGCCCTGCTCCGCCACCAGACGGCGGAGCTGGGGCACGACCTTCGTGTCGCGGTCGTCTCGTCGTGCGCACATCGCGGCGCACAACGGTTCGAGCGCGCGCAGTGCTTCGCCGACATCACCGAGGTTGGTCGACGTCGCCTGCAACGCAAGCGCGAACATGTAGGCAACGCGATCGGAAGTCGGTTGATGGGCATCGGCTCCACCGACGTTGCCGCGCCGCATCGTGATCAGCCCCTCGGCTTCGAGGATCCGCATCGATTCCCGAACAGCCGGCGGACCGGCCCCGAACCGATCGATGAGATCTTCCAAGCGGGGCAATTCGGTGAGTTCGCCGCTGACGATGGCATCGCGGAGCTGGCCGGCGATCACCTCCGCGGTGCGCGGCGCGCGCGTGCGCCCGATCCGCGCCGAGGTGATCGCCCGCAAGCGGGGTTCCGTTGGGACGGCCGGCCGGCGGGCCCCTCCTTCTGCTCTCGGCGCTTCCGCTCGTGCCGCTTCTGTCTTGGCCATGTAGTACATGATAGACCTGTTGGGTGAGTGAAACCCTGATGAGCGGACTGGTGGCGCAACGCCGCTCGTACATCAACGGTTCATGGGTGGCCGGAACCGGGACGGCGATCACGGTCACTTCGCCCGGCACCGAGGAGCTGGTCGCTGAGGTCGAGGGCGCGTCGCTCGCCCAGGTCGAGTCGGCGGTCAACGCCGCCCGTCACGCGTTCGACAGCGGCGGCTGGCCGACGTCCGCTCCCGAGGAGCGCATCGCCACGGTGTTGCGGTTCGCCGAAGCACTCGAGTCCCGCCGCGAATCGCTCACCGAGACCGTGATCCAGGAGGCCGGATGCCCGCGGCTGATCAGCCAGACGGTACAGGTCGACATGGCGCTGAAGAGCATCCGCGAACTGGCCGACCTGTACGGCCGGATGCCTGCCTGGCAGCACAGCGACGCGCCCCTGGCCGACTACATGGTCGGTCCGTCGTTGCGTCTCTCGATCAACCGCTACGAGGCCGCCGGCGTCGTCGCCGCGATCACCCCGTACAACTTCCCGTTGATCACGAACGTCTGGAAGGTCGTCCCCGCGTTACTCGCCGGCTGCACCACCGTCCTCCGACCCAGTCCGTTGACGCCGCTCGAAGCGATCGTGTTCGGCGAGGCCGCCGACGAAGCCGGCATCCCAGCCGGCGTGCTCAACATCGTGGTCGAAGCGGGCAACGAGGGCGGGATGCTGCTGAGCACCCATCCGGATGTGGACGTCGTGTCGTTCACCGGTTCCACTGACAT
>Ga0075365_10000596_pt1 | contig 14142 bp, 12 predicted proteins | sample EndMetdeltDD1765_FD_71387 | JGI IMG/M metagenome (GOLD analysis project Ga0075365, IMG submission 71387) | Populus endosphere microbial communities from Tennessee, USA - Endosphere MetaG P. deltoides DD176-5 | ecosystem: Host-associated > Plants > Roots > Endosphere | place: USA: Tennessee... | reverse complement strand
GTCTCGCTCGTCGCCGCGACGCTCGTCGGCGCGACGACGCTCCCCGCGTGGGGCGCGTCGAAGGTTCGCCGGTCGACCACGACCACCCGGCTGGCGACCGCGACCGCGACGGCGCCGACACGCCTCGGCGTCGCCGATGCCCGCCTCGTGAACTACTACCCGGCCTCCCACGGCTGGACGACCATGTGGTCGGCCTGGAACGGTGCCGAGTTCGACCAGGACATGGCGAGGCTGGCCGACCTGGGCGGCAACGCGGTGCGCCTCATCGTGCAGCCCCAAGCCTTCGGCTACCCCGCCCCGACGGCGACGATGCAGTCGCGCCTGGCCCAGGCGGTCGACATCGCGTCGCGCCACCAGCTCGCCGTCGAGCTGACCCTCTTCGACTGGTTCCCGGCCTACGGCGACCTCGCCGGGTCGAAGGCATGGGCCAGCGCCCTTCTCGCGCCCTACCGCGACGACGTCCGGGTCTTCGCCGTCGAGCTCCAGAACGAGCTGCCTGTCGAGAACACCACCGCCGTGACCTGGGCCGCCGCGCTGCTGCCCCACCTCGCCACGCTCACGAGTGCGCCGACGACGGTCTCGATCAACGGCCTCCCGACGCGACTCACGACGCTCGCCACCGGCCTCGGCACGGTGCGCCCCTCGTTCTGGTCGTACCACTACTACGACCAGAACCTGGGGGCCGGCGCCAACAGTGCGTTCGCGAGCGTGAAGGCGCTGGCCGCGCCGCTCCCCGTCTTCATCGGCGAGACCGGCGTCGACACCCTTCCGCGCGTCGGCGAGGACGAGACGACCGCCTTGGACCGCCAGGACCACTTCTACCGGGCGGTGTTCACCGCCGCCCGCGAGCAGGGCCTGCCGGCCCCGGCGCCCTGGACGCTCTACGACTTCACCGCTGGGGCGATCCCCGGTCAGCCCAAGCCGAGTGAGTTCCTGTTCGGCCTCCTTCGGGCCGACGGGACGGAGAAGCGGGCTGCCGCGAGCGTCCGGGCGGGTTTCGCCGGCCAGACCCTGTCGACCGATTTCAACGGCTCCTTCGAGCGGTCGGCCGTGCTGCCCGCCGAATGGTCGACCTACCTCCCCGACCAGATGACCGTCGCCGTGGACCACACGGTGGCCCACTCGGGCACGGCGTCCGTGCGGTTCACCAACTCGCTCGGTGATGCCACCGGTTGGCCGTCGCTGCGCACGCCCGTGGTGCAGGCACTGCGACCGGGCCGTCCGTACACGGCGACGGCCTGGGCCAAGGGCACGTCCCTGACCGGCACGAACCGGCTCGCCATCACCTGGTACGACGCCAAGGGCACGTACCTCGGCGCCACCGCCTCGGTCACCCTGCCCCTCGGGACCAGCGGCTGGCGGCAGCTCACGGCGACAGGCGCGGCCCCCGCCAACACCGCCGCCGCCTTTGTGCAGCTCCAGACGACGCGCAACGCTGGCACGGCGTGGTTCGACGACGTGACCTTCGACTGACGCGACGAACCCTCGTCGTCGGGTCGAGCACCCGGTTCCTGAGCGGGATCAGCTACTACACCTGGCACCTCGCCGAGGCGCTCGGCCGAGACGCCCCCGTGGCGACCCTGTTGATGCGCCGGCTGATCCCCGCTCGTCTCTATCCCGGACGGGAGCGGGTGGGAGCATCGATCACGCCGCTGCGCTTCGACGCGATCGGTCCCACCTACGACGGCGTCGACTGGTACTGGATCCCCTCCATCGTGGGCGCGCTGCGGTTCCTCCGGCGCCAACGCCCCGACGTCGTCGTCTTCGAGTGGTGGACGGCGGCGGTCGGGCACAGCTACCTCCTCCTGGCCTGGTTGGCGCGTCGCTCGGGCGCATCCGTCGTGGTCGAGTTCCACGAGACGCAGGACACCGGGGAGGCCGGCCTGCCGCTCGTCGCCCGCTATGGCCAGTTCGTCGTGCGTCGCCTCCTCGGCCTCGCGTCGGGGGTGGTCGTGCACTCGGAGTTCGACCGCCGGCTCGTCGACGAGGCCCACGGCCTCGGTGACCTCCCGGTGGTGATCGCCCCGCACGGGCCCTACTCCCACGAACGCGTCGCCCGACCCGCGCGCCGCGAGGCGCCGGCCGACGCCTGGAACGTCCTGTTCTTCGGGACGATTCGCCCCTACAAGGGGCTCGAGCACCTGGTCGAGGCCTACGACCTCCTGCCCGACGACGTCGCCGCCCAGTGCTGGCTCACCGTCGTCGGCGAGACCTGGGAAGGATGGACCCTCCCGCTCGAGCTGCTCGCGTCGAGCCCTCGCCACGAACGCGCGACGGTCGTGAACCGCTACGTCGAGGACGACGAGCTCGCCGCCTGGATCGCCGGTGCGGACCTCGTCGTGCTCCCGTACCTCCGCTCGTCGGCGAGCGGACCACTGCACACCGCGATGAACGCAGGTCTGCCAACCGTCGTGACGGCGGTCGGCGGCCTGGTCGAGGCCGCAGGCGATTACGGCGGCACCTCCTTCGTCCCCCCCGCAGACCCCGGCGCCATCGCCAAGGCCATCGAGGACCTCGTTCGCAGCGGGCGCCGCGACGAGCGCCACGAGGATCCACAGAGCTGGGACCGGACAGCCGAGCGCTACGCCGAGCTGATCGCCACCATCGACGGGCGGCGCTGAAGCAAGCGGTCGGCCACCACCAGCGCACAACCGGCGACCTGGGCACCGATCCACGCCCATCCGGCTCCGATGATGCCGTGGGTGGGTAGCAGCACCCACGCTCCGGCAAGGGCGAGCACGGCGATGCCGACGTTGAGGACGGCAGCCGTCCGCAGCCGCCCCTGCACGCGCAGCACGGCGGTGTACACGTTGGTCACCGCGTCGGGGACGGCGGAGATCACGAGCAGGCGCAGCAGGGTGACCGTCGCCCCCGCGTACTCCCGTCCGAACAGGCGCATGATCTCGGCGCCGAAGAGGAGGAAGACCACCATCGCCGGGCCGAGCGCACCCGTGATGAGCAGCGCGCTCTTGCGCGTCCCCCGGCCGAGGGTGTGACCGCCGTCGGTGCCCTCGACGAAGAGGGCCCCGCCGACGGCCGGGGAGATCATGAAGAAGACGGCTCCGACCGTCCAGGCCATCGAGAAGAAGGCGTTCGAGGTCGCCGAGAGCCGGACCACGACGAGCGACGGCAGCACGTACTGGGGGACGTTGGCGCCGAACCAGGCGAGGTGGTGGGCGGCGAGACTGCCGCGCAGCGAGCGCAGCGCGTCCCGGGCGCCGACCAGGGTGGGGTGGTAGGTGTGCGGGAGACCGCGCAGCTGCACGAAGCCGACCCCGAGCGACAGTGCCGAACCGAGGACGAAGGACCCGACGATCGTGCCGGCCGTGACGCGGCCCACCACCGCGTACGGCGCCACCAGGAACGCCAGCTTGGCGAGCGCGAAGGCGATGTTCCTGGTGAGCATCCGGCCGCCGCGCCGCTCGCTGACGAACGCGCAGTCGAGGTACTGCGTCGCGGTGAACACGCCGGCACCCAGCATGAACAGCGCCGCGCCGGCGGGATGGCGGAGGGTCGCCGAGACCTCCGGCACCAGGGCGGGCAGGAACAGCAGACCGACGGCGCTGCCGGCCACGCCGGCCACCAGCCCGACGAGGACCGCCACGTTCACGAGACACGACCAGCGCCGATCGTCGACGGCGCGGGGCAGGGCCTGGATGAGCGCGGGGCCCATCCCGAGGTTGGTCGCCATCGAGGTGAGGAACAGGATGGCGACGAGCGAGGTCGCGATGCCGACCTCGGCGGGATCGCCGACGCGGGCCGCGGCGATCCAGTACACGTAGCCCACGGCGCCGTTGACGACCGTCGTCGCCATGATGAAGGCGGTGTTGCGCAGCAGGTTGTCGCGCTCCCACCGGAGCCACAGCCGGCGAGCGATGGAGGGCGCGAGGGGTGCAGGTTGGGTGAGCTCGGCCGGAGGCGCTTCGGTCAGCACGGCACGCCAGCGAGGACGTCGTCGTACGCCGCTGCGACTCGCTCGGCCACGTCGCTCCAGGACCAGCGCGGCTGGCGGTGGACGGGCAGGCGACCACGGTCGAGCTGGGCGCGGATGGCGCCGGTGAGGCGAGTTCGATCCTCGACCAGGAGGACGGCATCGCCGTCGCCCCAGGAAGCCGCGACCTCGCGGTGAGCGGGCAGGCCGGATGCGACGACGCGGGCGCCGGCAGTCAACGCCTCGAGCAGCGTGAGGCCGAACGCCTCCTGCTCCGACGCGCTGACGACCACCGCCGCCGTTCGAAGCCAGCGAGCGACCTCGCTCGAGGCAACGCGCCCCGGGAATCGAGCGTAGACGCCCAGCTCGGCAGCGAGACGCTCGAGTCCGATCCGTTCGCCACCGTCACCGACGACCACCAGCTCGGCGTCACGGTCGAGCCCGGCCATGGCTCGTACCACGGTCTCGACCCGCTTGTACGGCACCAGGCGGCCGAGGACCAGCACGACGGGCGATGCCGACACGAAGGGCTCGGCCCGTTCGATCGTGTCCACGTCGACTCCGTTCGGGATGACCTCGATCCGCTCCTGCACGGTCGGGTGGTGCTGCGCCACCAGCGTCGCCTCGGCCTGCGAGACGCAGAGGACGCGGTCGGCTCGCTCGAAGATGCGCCGACCGACGCTCCCGTAGGCTCGGTGCACGAGACGGGCGACCGACGTGTGGCCGGTTCCGTGGTAGTGCGGCGAGAACACGAGAGGCCCGGACGATCCGAGCGTCGCCATGAGCGCCGGGACGCCGTGGTAGCTGTGGGCGTGGACGACGTCGAGCTGGTCGGTGTGGTTGCGGAGCCAGCGCACCATTCCGGGCGCGACCGGGTAGGCCCGGCTCGGGACCACCTCCCGAAAGGCATGCACGGAGATGGCCCCGTCGCGACGCGACGAGGCACGGCGCGCCTGGGTGAGGACATGCACGTCGTCGCCACGCGCCGCCAGACCGGTGGCGATGCCGGCGACGTGCACCTCGACACCGCCCACCGAGGGCGCGTAGCGGGGCGCGAGGAGCGCGACGCGCGTCATCCCGCGTGGGCGAGCGCCGGCCGATGCTCCCCCGAGAGCAACGGGAGCAGCAGCTCGGCGACATGACGGCCGGCGGCGTCGTGCATCGCCGCGGGCCAGTGCAGGTAGTCCCAGCCGTCGGCGATGGGCGGGAGGTGCGCTTCCATCAAAGCGATGTAGTCGACCTTGGGTAGCCGGGACGCGTCGATGAGCGCGTGCACCTCGGACACGAAGCCGCCGGGTGACTCCCAGTCCTCCGGGAACGTGAGCCACTTCTGAGGGCCGTACTCGCGCGCCGGCGTCGCGCAGAGGAGCGGCGCTCGTGGGTTCAGCCCCTGGATGATGTCGATGCACCCGGTCCATCGCTTGCGGAACAGCCGCTTCCTCGTCATCTGGAACTGGCGCGACGTGATCCTGGCCAGCTTCGGCTTGAGCCAGTGCACGAAGTTCCCTCGATGGGGCTTGGGGATGAGCCCGATCACGGCGCGCACCGGACGGGGGATGGGGTGGAGGGCGCCGTCCTTCGTGCAGACGGCGAAGAGGATGGCGTCGGCCTCGGAGAGCGTGGCCCGGGCGACCGGATCGCGCCGCAGGACGTTGTAGGCGTCGAACACCGCACGCCCACCCTCGCCAAGGTTCACCGCCGACCAACGCTCGCCCGTGAGGACCTCGAGATGCGCGGCGATGCGGATCGGAAGGGAGCGGGGGTGATCGAGCGGCGGATCTTCGGTGTCGCGCTCGAGGTAGAACGTCAACGAGTCACCCACCACCACGAGCTTGCGCTCGGCGGGGGCACCCCCGTGCTCGCTCATGCCACGCCGACCGGATCGTCGCGCGTCGACGTCGTCCGGACCAGGAGCTCGGCGAACGCCCGTCCGATCAGGTCGTGCAGCGGCTCGGGCCAGTGCAGGTAGTCGGGAGCGGTCTCGTGGTGCCGGAACCAGTCGTCGACGATCGCCATCAGATCGACGAAGGGCAGCCCCGCCTCCACGGCCAGCGCCCGTGTGAGCGCCGGGTGGCCCTCCGGTGTCCGCCAGTTCTCGGGCTGGATGTGGATGGTCTGCGGCCCGTACGAGCCGGTCGACGCCGCGTAGAGGATCGTCGCGCCGGGCGCGAGCTCCCGCACGACGTCGATCGTCGAGAACACGCACCTTCGGAAGAGGCCGGGGCGCGTGTAGGGGACGTGGTGAGATGTCACCTTGGCGACCGCCCGCCGCAGGGCGTGGACCACACGACGTCGATGCTTCTTGGGGATCCTCCCGATGACGGCCCTGGCGGGACGCGGGAACGCGGTCAGCATCCCGTCCTTGCTCGTCGTGGCGAGCAGCACGGCGTCGGCGCCGGCCACCGTGGCCCGCACCTCGGCGTCGCGCCGGAGCACCTTCAACAGGTCGGTGGCGCACCAGCCGGCGACGGAGACGTTGGCCGCCTCCCAACGCTCGCCGGTCAGGTCGCAGAGGTGGGATGCGGCACGGTGCGGGGCGGTTGCCGGATGGTCGGTCCCGAGCACCTCGTTCTGCCCCCAGAACATCAGGGAGTCGCCAAGGACGACCAATCGCTTCGTCATCGCACACCTCGCACGGCTTCGGAGAACCTCGATACGGCGTCGGCCAGCTCGACCTCCGACAACGCCTGGTGCTCGAGCACCGTGTAGCGGTCGGGGCGCGTGTCGGGCGCGTGCAGGATCGCCTTCACGAACTCCGCGTCCTCGAGACCGAGATCGTGGTGGTCGAGGGGCAACCCGTGATGGGCCAGGCACGCACCCGCCGAATCGAACGTCGTCTCGTCGCCCCGGAGGAAGGTGGCGAAGAGCATCCCGACCCCGACCTGCTGGCCATGGGTGGCGCGTCCCGGGAACAGCTCGTCGACGGCGTGGGAGATCTCGTGGCAGGCGCCGCTGCAGGGCCGGCTCGTGCCGGCGACGGCCATGGCCGTGCCCGACAGGATCAGCGACTCGGCCAGGCACCGGAGGAACCCGACGCTGCGCGGCTCGTCGCGGTGGAAGAGGACGGCTTCGGCGGCCGAGCGGGCGAGCATGCACGCCAGCCCGTCGAGCGGCTCACCGCGGTGTGCGGCGGCCAGCTCCCAGTCGGCGACCGCCGACAGGTTGCTCACCACGTCGGCCACACCGGACGCGACAAGGGCATGCGGGCTGCGTCGGACGAAGTCGAGGTCGACGAGCACTCCGAGCGGCGTGGTGACGCCGAACGACACACGGTCACCATCGACGCTCAGGACGCTGACGGGCGAGGCCAACCCGTCGTGGGCCAGGCTCGTGGCCACGACGACCACGGGGAGACCGACCCGACTCGCCGCGTGCTTCGTCACGTCGATCGTGCGACCGCCGCCGACCGCGACGACCACGTCGACGATGCGGTGCTGCAGCGCCCGCGACAGCTCGATCGCCGACTCCAACGTGTCGTCGGCCACCGTGAAGACGCCGGCTGTCGCCAGGTCGGCGGGCAGGGCGGCGACGACCTGCTCGCCGATGCCGGCACCGACGACGAGGGCGATGTTGCCCTGGTTCGACAGGCGTCGATCGGCGAGCACCCGGGGCAGCTCGGCCAGCGCCGATGGACGGACCTCGACGTGCAGCGGCGCGGCCACCATGCGGGCTAGGACCGGCACGCCAGCACCTCCGCCCGGGCCAGGTCGACCAGGTCGTCGATCTCGATCCAGTCGACGGCACCGATCTCGACCGCGGCGATCGGCTCGCCCTCGTCGGCCAGCAGCTGGAAGGCGTCCTCGTAGTAGCGCTGCTCGTCGGCCGCCCAGGTGCGCTCGAGCGCGTCGACCAGCACGGCGCCGCGTGACGCCGGCAGGTGCGCGACACCGATGTACTCGCCCTCGACGTCGTGGGGCAGCCCCTTGGAGATGTGTTGGAGGTGGCTGCTGGCGTCGAGGCGAACCTTCATCTCCTCGGCGCCGAGTTGCTTGTGCCGGTCGAGCGCGAGGGTGATCCGTCCGGTCGGGGCGTCCAGAAGCGCCTGCTGCACCGATGCCGGATGCAACGTGTCGCCGTTGGCCAGCAGCACGTCGGTCCGCTGCAACAGGTCGCGGGCACACCAGAGCGAGTAGGCGTTGTTGCGGTCCTCGGCGTGGTCGTTGTGCACGAGCGTGATCGCCAACCCGGTGCCGGCCTCGAGCTCCGGCACCCGTTGTTCGATGGCCTCGGCGAGGCAACCGACGACGATCACCGCCTCTTCGATCCCGACCTCGGCGAAGTTGCGCAGGATGGAGCCGAGCACCGTGCGCCCGGAGCCCAGAGGCACGAGCGTCTTCGGCAGCTCGTCGGTGTGCGGTCGGAGGCGACGGCCGGCGCCGGCGGCGAGAACGAGACCGGTGGGCCTCCTCAGCACGGCCTGATCCGTTCGGCGATGATCGTGCGGAGCACGCGCATCCCGTCGCGTCGAGCGTTGAGGTTGCTCACCCCGTGGCGGCGGCTCTGCTCGAAGCTGGGTACTTCGACGACCTTCAGACCACCACGGGCGACGCGGATGTTCATCAGCGTCTCGACCTCGAAGCCTCGGCACTGGGCGGCAACGGTCGAGATGCACCGGGACCAGAAGGCGTTGTAGCCGTAGCAGAGGTCGCTGTACTTGGCCCCCCACAGGCGGTTCACGGCACTGGCGAGCACGGCGTTGCCGAGTCGGCGGACGCGGGTGATGTCGGCGCTCCCACCACCGGCGAGGAACCGGCTGCCCTTGGCGAAGTCGGCCCCGGCGAGCAGGGCGGCGACGAAGCGCGGGATCTCGGCGGGATCCGTGGAGCCGTCGCCGTCGAGCATGACGATCACATCACCCGTCGCCGCGGCGAAGCCCTGCATGAGCGCCGCGCCCTTGCCGTCGCCGACCTGGTGCAGCACCACGAGGGACTGCCAGTGCTCCTTGGCCACTGCCACGGTGTCGTCGGTCGAGCCGCCGTCGACGAGGACCACCTCGTCGACGCCACGGGGCATGCGCTCGAAGACCCACGGGAGGTTCTGGGCCTCGTTGCGAACGGGGAGGACGACGCTCACCGACACCATCGAGAGGAGCGCGCTCGCCAGGTCGTCCTGTGGGCCCTCGAGGAGCGCCCTGTCGCGAAGGTCGATCTCGAGGATCTCGTTCCACACACCGTCGACGGTCACTCCGTGTCTCCCTCTCGTCGCGTTGAGTTCACAACGGAGCAACCCGCCGTTCCTTGCGGTGCAATGAGAAGGAGGTTCGTGACGCTTCCGGTACTTCCTGCTGTCTCCGTGGGCGGTTCGCGTCGACGTGCGACGCGAACCTGCCTGCAACCCAAGAGGGGAAGGGGGATCAGCGGCGGGGGCGGCGGCCCTGTTCGAACAGCTCGAGGGCCTGGGAGAGCGGTACGAGGTCGCGGCGGTAGGTGCGGTGCGCCTGGTCGACGGCCGCCCGGGCCTGGGCCCGGAGGTCGTCGAGCGCCGCCTCGAGCTCGGCCACCCGGGCCTCGAGCTCGATGACCCGCTTCACGCCTGCCAGGTTGAGCCCGTCGTTGGTGAGGGCCTGGATCCGCCGCAGCTGCTCGATGTCGTGCTCGGAGTAGCGGCGGTTGCCCCCGCCCGTCCGCGCCGGCTCGACGAGGCCCTTGCGCTCGTAGATGCGCAGGGTCTGCGGGTGCACACCCGCCAGCTCCGCCGCCACCGAGATGACGAAGACCGCCTGCCCCCGATCACGTGCAGCCATCGCTCACACCCCCAGATGGGCCCGCGGCGACTCGTCGCTCGCCGCGGCCAACTCCTCGACCGCCCGTCGCTCGGCATCGGAGAGCTTGGCCGGAACGGCGACCTCGACGGTGACCATCAGGTCGCCGCCTGCCTTGGTGTGCGGTACGCCCCGACCCTTCACCCGGAACGTCCGCCCCGAGCGGGTCCCGGCGGGGATCCGCAAGGTGACGGGCGCGCCGTCGAGCGTCGGCACGGTGATGTCGGCGCCCAGCGCAGCCTCGGGGAACGTGACCGGCACGGTGAGCGTGAGGTTTCGTCCCGCCCGCCCGAACAAGGGATGGCTGCCCGTGCGCACAGTGACGTAGAGGTCGCCCGACGGGCCTCCGTGCCGGCCGGGTCCGCCGCGCTCCTTCATGCGGATGCGCTGACCGTCCTCCACGCCCGCCGGGATGCGGACCTTCACCTGGCGAGGCCGGCGCTCGACCCCGCGCCCGTGGCAGTTGTGGCACGGCGTCTCGACCACCCGGCCCCGGCCGCCGCACGAGGTGCACGGCGACGAGAACCCGAACGGCCCCTGGTTGTCGGTGACGACACCGGCGCCGCCGCACGTGGGACACGTCGAGACCGGGGTGCCCGGCTCGGCCCCCGAGCCGGCGCAGACCGAGCACGTCGCCTCGCTCGTGAGGTTGACCGACGTGGTGACGCCGTGCACCGCATCCTCGAAGGAGAGGTGGAGCTCGGCCTCGAGGTCGACGCCCCGTTGCGGCCCGGAGCCACGTGACGGCCCCCCGCCGCGCCGGCCGCGGCCCCCACCACCACCGAAGAGGCCGCCGAACAGGTCGCCGAGATCGCCGAGGTCCTCGACGCGGAAGGTCGTGCCGCCGGGACCGCCGAACCCGCCGCCGCCTGCGCCGGCGCCACCGAACCCGCCGGCCATGGGGCCCATGCGGCGGACCTCGTCGTATTCCTTACGCCGCTCGGCGTCGCCGAGGACGTCGTACGCGGCCGAGATCTCCTTGAACTGGTCCTCGCGCCCGGGGTTGGCGTCGGGGTGGTTCTCCTTGGCCAGCTTCCGGTAGGCGCGCGTGATCTCCTTCTGCGTCGCCGACTCGGCGACGCCCAGGACCCGGTAGTAGTCCTTCTCGAACCACTCGCGCTGGGGCGCCACGTCGCTACTCCTTGACGCGGACCATCACGGGGCGGAGCAGATGACCCTGCCAGCGGTACCCGGCACGCAGCGCCTCGACGACGACCGGCTCACCACCTTCGCCCGGTTCGTGGGCGACGGCTTCGTGCTCGGTCGGGTCGAACGGCTCGCCCGTGGGATCGAGCCGCACGAGGCCCTCACGCTCGAGCGCCGCCAGCAGCTGGGCCCGCATCGGGGCGAGCGACTCGTCGCCGTGACCGACGCCGTAGTCGAACGCGTCGAGCACGGGCAGCAGGGCGTCGACGAGCTTGGCGCTCGCCCGGGCCACGTCGTCGGCCTGCTGCTTCATCATGCGCTTGCGGAAGTTCTCGAACTCCGCCTGCTTCGACTGGGCGAGCGCGAGGTAGTCGTCGCGCTCCGACGACACCGCCTCCAGCTGGGCGATGAGGTCCTCGACCGTCGCTTCGCCACCGAACGCCGGCGGCTCGTCGACGGCCTCCTCCTCGCCGTTGGGGGGCACCTCGCTCATGACGCCTCGTCGTCGACGATCTCGGCGTCGACGACGTCGTCGTCGTTCGGCGCCGAGGCTGCCGCCTCGCCCGCGCCCGACTCGGCCGAAGCCGACTCGTAGAGCTTCTGGGAGAAGGTCTGGCTCGCCGTCATGAGGGCCTCGGTCGACGCCTTGATGCGTTCGAGATCGTCGCCCTCGATCGCCGACTTCAGCTCGGCCAGCGCCGAGTCCACGGCGTCCTTCTCGCCGCCGTCGATCTTGTCGCCGTGCTCGCGCAGCACCTTCTCGGTCTGGTACACGAGCGAGTCGGCGTTGTTCCGGACCTCGGCCTCCTCCTTGCGGCGGCGGTCGTCCTCGGCGTGGGCCTCGGCGTCACGGACCATCCGCTCGATGTCGTCCTTCGACATCGACGACTGGCCGGTGATCGTCATCGACTGCTCCTTGTTCGTCGCCCGGTCCTTGGCCGACACGTGCACGATGCCGTTGGCGTCGATGTCGAACGTGACCTCGATCTGCGGCACGCCACGCGGGGCGGGAGGCAGGTCGACGAGCTGGAACTTGCCGAGCGTCTTGTTGTACATCGCCATCTCGCGCTCGCCCTGCAGCACGTGGATCTCGACCGACGGTTGCATGTCGTCGGCGGTCGTGAACACCTCGGTGCGCCGGGTCGGGATGGTGGTGTTGCGCTCGATGAGCTTGGTCATGACGCCGCCCTTGGTCTCGATGCCGAGCGACAGCGGCGTGACGTCGAGCAGGAGGACGTCTTTGACCTCGCCCTTGAGCACCCCGGCCTGGACGGCGGCGCCGATGGCGACGACCTCGTCGGGGTTCACCCCCTTGTGGGGCTCCTTGCCCGTCATGGACTGGACGAGCTCCTGGACGGCGGGCATGCGGGTGGAGCCGCCGACGAGGATGACGTGGTCGAGATCGCCCTTGGAGAGCCCCGCGTCCTTGATGGCTGCCTCGAACGGCACCTTGCACCGCTCGAGCAGGTCGGCCGTGAGCTCCTGGAACTTGGCCCGGGTGAGCTGCTCGTCGAGGTGCTTCGGGCCGTCGGAGGTGGCGGTGATGAACGGCAGGTTGATCTGCGTCGACTGGACCGACGACAGCTCGATCTTGGCCTTCTCGGCGGCCTCCTTGAGGCGCTGCATGGCCATCTTGTCGACCGAGAGGTCGACGCCCTCCTTGCCCTTGAAGGTGTCGACGAGCCAGTCGATGACCCGCTGGTCCCAGTCGTCGCCGCCGAGGTGCACGTCGCCCGAGGTCGACTTCACTTCGAAGACCCCGTCACCGATCTCGAGCACGGACACGTCGAAGGTGCCGCCTCCGAGATCGAACACGAGGATCGTCTGGTCGGCCGCGCCTTCCTTGTCGAGGCCGTAGGCCAACGCCGCCGCAGTGGGCTCGTTGATGATCCGCAGCACCTCGAGGCCGGCGATCTGACCCGCTTCCTTGGTGGCGGTGCGCTCGGCGTCGTTGAAGTAGGCCGGCACGGTGATCACCGCCTGGGTGACGGTGTCGCCGAGGTACGACTCGGCGTCGCGCTTGAGCTTCTGCAAGATGCGGGCGCTGATCTCCTGCGCCGTGTAGCGCTTGCCGTCGACGTCGTCGCTCGTCCACGACGTGCCCATGTTCCGCTTGACCGAACGGATGGTGCGGTCGGGGTTGGTGATGGCCTGGCGCTTGGCGACCTCGCCCACCAGGACCTCGCCGTTCTTGGCGAAGGCGACGACCGACGGGGTCGTGCGCGCCCCCTCCGCGTTGGGGATGACGGTCGGCTCACCGCCCTCGAGGGCGCTGACGACGGAGTTGGTGGTGCCGAGATCGATGCCGACGGCCTTGGCCATGGGGGTTCGCCTCCGGGGACGGGAGAGTCAGGTACGTCCCCGAGTGTAGGCCCCTTGGGCTCCCGCGACACAAAGAAGTTGAGTGCTACACGCTCAACTTCTCGACCCAGCCGTCGCTCGTCCTCACGACCAGCAGGTTCGCCATCGTCGCGGCCGGGACCGGCACCGAGTAGAGGAAGCCCTGACCCCGGCAGCACCCGCGCGACCGCAGGGCGTCTGCCTGTTCGACCGTCTCGATCCCCTCAGCCACCACGTCGAGCCCGAGGCTCACGGCCATGGCGAGGATCGCCTCGACGAGGGTTGCCTCGCCCCGAGCGGTCAGCTCGGCCACGAACGACCGGTCGATCTTCAGCTCGTCGACCGGGAAGGACCGCAGGCGGCCCAGCGAGGAGTAGCCGGCCCCGAAGTCGTCGATCGAGAGACGCACGCCCAGGGCGCGCAGCGAGTGCAACGTGTCCTCGACCACCGGGTCGGAGACCAGGGCGCCCTCGGTGATCTCGAGCGTGAGCAGCCTGGGCGCGAGACCGGAGAGCTCGAGCGCGGACGAGACCTGCCGGAGGAGATCCGGCCCCTGCAACTGCCGGGTCGACACGTTGACCGCGATCGAGATGTCGCGACCGTCGTCGACCTGTTGCCAGCCCGCCGCCGTGCGACACGCCTCGGCGAGGACGCGCGAGCCGATCTCGGCGATCAGTCCGAGGTCTTCGGCGATGGGCACGAAGTCGACCGGCGAGACCAGGTTGCCCTCGTCGTCTCGCAACCGGACGAGCGCCTCGGCGCCGACCACGTCACCCGTCATCAGGTCGAGGACGGGCTGGTAGTGCAGGACCAGCCGCCGATCCGACACGGCACGGCGGACGACGTCCTCGATCACCTGCCGGCGCAGCAGCTCGTCGCGCATCTCGGGGGTGAAGCGCTCCACCCGTCCCTTGCCGGCGGCCTTGGCCACGTACATCGCGACGTCGGCATCGCGCAGGAGGCC
>Ga0075365_10000594_pt1 | contig 14147 bp, 17 predicted proteins | sample EndMetdeltDD1765_FD_71387 | JGI IMG/M metagenome (GOLD analysis project Ga0075365, IMG submission 71387) | Populus endosphere microbial communities from Tennessee, USA - Endosphere MetaG P. deltoides DD176-5 | ecosystem: Host-associated > Plants > Roots > Endosphere | place: USA: Tennessee... | reverse complement strand
AAGATAAGAGTCGTTGTTATGTCTGAAGATTTTAAAAATATAGAGAGATACTTTAACGAAGAGAAGTTTCTTGGTACTATTATTGAGTAAAAGTATTTATGAAAACTTCTCTGTTCCGACAACGCCTCGCACTCATCATTGCAGGAATTTCCCTTGAGATACTCTATGTTCTTTATTTTCTCCGTCTTTTCCCCCTCGTTTCCAATTATATGAATCTTTCAGCGTTAGGAAAGATGACTGACCATACTCCAGCTGCGTTTTGGTCTTTTCTATTTGTATTTACTATGCTGTTTCTCCTCTTCGTTTTCTCTTGGCATCTCGTGCGCAAGGCAACTGATAAATACACATTATGGATCATCGGGGGATTTGGGTTGCTCTTTGGAGTAACGATGACATTTGTTTATCCTATTACGGCGACGGATGTTTATAACTATGTCGCGCAAAGTCGCGTGTGGACTTTTTATCATCAAAATCCTATTTTTACACCAGCTAATACCTTTCTTCCCGATCCAATCATGATGTTAACAGGGGGATGGGGGAAATTTGGTAGCCCTTATGGACCTCTTGGAATTATGACGATGGCGATTCCTAGCTATCTAGTACCAAGTAACTTGTTAGCAAATCTTCTTCTTTTGAAATTATTCTTTTCTCTGTTTACACTTGCTACTGCCTACCTCGTTTACAAAATCGTCCAGATGCAGAGTCCTCATTCAGCGACGAGTGCAGCGTTATTTGTCGCGTGGAATCCATTAATTATCTTTGAAGTAAGTGCAAACGGGCACAATGACATCTTCATGATGTTTCTTGCTGTTTTAGCGATCTATGTGTTACTCAAAGGACATCTCAAGATTGGTACTGTCATCGTTGTCCTCTCTGCGTTAGTAAAATTCGCGACAATCATTTTACTCCCGATCTTTGTTGTGTATTCATTGGTCAAACTTACCTCCATGAGTAAAAGAGCTTCGTATCTTTTCTCGGCAATGGTTGGATCAATCCTTGTCTCTGTCGCTGCCTATTACCCATTTTGGCAAGGCATAGATACTGTGCAGCGCGCGTTGTTTGAGAATACGATTTATCTGGATTCGTTTAGTAGCTTTTGGGGAGTACTCACGCATCAGTATCAATATCGCGAAGGGGCGATGATTGGTCGCACACTCTTTATTACCTGTTACTGTTTCTTCCTCTATATCGTTTATAAAAATAGAGAGAATTTTCTGCGTGCATGCTTCTGGTCCTTCTTTTTCTTTTTGTTATTCTGCGTAACCAACTTCAAAATCTGGTATGTCATCTGGCCAATTGTTCTTGCTGCCACAACACCGAAGTTACTCGAAAGAGGCACCGCCACACTGTTTGCCTATCTCGCTACACTTTCTGCCGCAATATTTAGTTACATCTGGATCTGGATGGGGGAGAACACGCCAAAAAACTTCTTCTTCATCAACAGCGTCTCCTATCTTTTTACATTCGTTCCACCACTAATGTTTTTTGTTGGAAGTATGATTTATGGGAAGGTAAAGAAGAAAAGAGTAAAATAGCTATTATTGCTTGGCTAGCTCTTTTTATGTCTGATTTCATCCTCTGGTCCTAAAGTGTTTAGTACTCCCATAATTTCCTCATATTCCTTTCTATAATTCTCTGGAGGGCTGGCCATCCACTCTCTTAATCTTTGTAGATTTTTTTCTAGATCAAATATCTCCGTAGGATTTTCGTTTGGCTCCTTCAGCTCTTCACCTTCATCATCAAATTCTAGCGTCTTTTCTTTATAATTTAACTGGCCGTTTGCAAGTGCAAGAGTTTGCTCCTTAACACGATGCCTGTTTGGAGAAGTTGATATAAGAGTGCTTACTTTAGCTTTATATTCTTCATAAGTATAATTTTTTATACCAGGTACGGGTATTGTTAGATAAATGGTTATATTACCTTTTCGGTAAGTAGTTCCCCATAGATGATCAATTTCATCGTCTGGATGAATATGTGATGGTAAAGTTTCTGAACGAGGATTTCTTACGAGGTCTGATACTTTCCCACGAAATGCTTTCTTTTCCATATCGGTAACTGGTGGCAATTCTCGTGATGGTCGTCCTTCTAAATGATTTGTCATAGATTCAGCCACATTCTACCACAATGGTGCAATTCCAGAAGTGGTTTGATATAATGATATCGATTCATCTTCTTGCCGAGGTAGCCTAGGTGGTCATGGCGCATGTCTGAAGAACATGATATGTCAGTTCGACTCTGACCCTCGGCACAAACTCACAGCTTGTTATATACTAGAAACATGGCCGCAAAAAACAAGTATACTCCGCACTTATTTTTCACTGAAGCTTCTCTGTGGTTGTCTTCTCTATTTCTTTTCTGTGTCATTGAGCTTCATTATCTCAATCCCGCTTTTGATCCTCGTTGGAGAACCGTTAGCGAATATGCTCTTGGGCCGTTTGGGTGGATGATGAATTTGGCGTTTCTGGCATTTGGAATTGGTTCGATTCTACTTGTCGTGGTGCTTTGGAAATATCTTGGTAAATTGGGACGTTTAGGTGGCGTTCTTATGACGCTTTGGGGAGTAGGTTCTATTGCACAAATTTTCTTCCCTTCAGATTTGATGCCTGATGTTGGGCGCCAGGTCTATACGCAAACAGGTACGATTCATACCCTTATTGGCTTTAGTGCTATCTTATGTTTTATTTTTGCTGTTATCTTGATTGGTAAATCGCTTGCTCGAAACAGTGCCTGGCATTCCTCAAAACGTTTTCTTTTCTGGGTAACGATTCTTCCTTGGGTGGGAGTAGTTATTTTTATTGCTTCGGTTGTCCACATGGTAGCGTTAGGGGGAGTGCCTCAGACTTCCCTATTGGGAATAGGGGAGAGAGTATTGCTTCTCGCGAATACTGTTTGGACAATTTTAATCTCTCATCACACCATAAAAATATTACGCTCGAGTTGACTCTTATACTCCATACGCTTCTTACTTGACAATGTTATTGTAATTTCAATACCATGAATATATGGAAACAGCAATTAAGAAGAAGAATTTTTATCCGCATTTTGAAGTAGCAAACAATAAAACTCCCAATCGTCTCTATGCATTCCCGCTTTTAGGGTTTCTTGTCAAAGTAATTCTTTTGATTCCTGTCTTCATTGAAATGTTTTTCCTCTCCTTTTTTTCCTTAGGTCTGCTTATTATTAATTGGTTCATCGTTCTTTTTACCGGAGAATACTGGGATTATGCTTATCAATTTTTTGTGAAGATGATGCAGCTGGGGATCAAAGTACAATTGTTCATCTATGGCATAACCGATAAATACCCTGGATTCTCACTGAGTAGTGATGGTCTTTTTACTTTGACTGTTGCCAAGCCTGAAAAACCTAATCGTTGGTTAGCGATACCTTTTGTTGGATTCTTTGTTCGATGTATTTTGCTGATCCCATACTTCATTTTCTCAAGCGTCCTGAGTAGGGGAGCAAATCTTGCTATGTTCTTCTCTTGGTTTATTGTTCTTTTTAAAGGTAAATTCCCTGAGAGTCTTTACGAGTTTGAACGAGATAACCTGCGCGTTGCGTTTGCTACAAACGTCTATCTTGTTGGTTTGTCGGATACGTATCCTAGCTTTCATATCTCCATGAATCATCAAACAGTAAAGATTCTTCTGATAATCGCTGGTGCATTGATGGTGATGGGATCGTTTGCTGATCGGCCATCACATGATAAAGGGTACAGTTCGGTTGATCGCTCAGATGTCGAATATATGCGGGATTCGTCTTATTAAAGCTTCTTCAAAACATCTTCTATCTCGGTAACATCTTTAATAATATACTGAACGTTTAGTTCTTCTGCTTCTTGTCTATTTAAGTGTCCTGTCAAGACGGCGACTGGTGTAATCCCCGCATTCTGCGCCATTAAGATGTCATTCTTGGCATCACCAACCATAATTGTTTCTTCTTTCTTGAATCCTGTTCTTCGCATGATTTCTTCAGCAATGAAAGGGTGGGGTTTGGATTTTGAACTATCGTCTAAGTCGTGTGCGGTAATTATTTCGGTAAAGACATCGGGGATGTTAAATTTCGGAAAGATTCGTTCTTTCAGCAATTTGGGTTGTACACCACTAGCTACCGCCAGCGTATAGTTCTTCTTTAAATCTAACAGGAGTTCTCTTGCAGAAGGAATGATATGAAGACAATCAACGAAGGTATCGCCTAAAAGGTTCTTCTGATAAATCTCGTACCCTTTCTCTTGTAACTCCGGCTTTTCTCTCAGTAACTCATCAATTGCATGATGGTATGGTTGTCCCCAATGCTGAAGTATTCTTTTTCTCTTTTCATCTGCGACTAATGTTACTCCCGTTTCATCCAAAACTGCTTGATAACATTTAAAGTAGCCTTCTTTAGAGCCAAGCGAGAAAACATCATCCCAATCGAAGATAATCAGCTTAACCATGCGGTAATTATAACAAAATCTTTCCACAAAAAAAGCTCATTTTGCAATGAGCTTTTTAGAGTTAACCGGTTGGGATTAAGCTCGTGCAACGTTTTTTGCACTTGGGCCTTTATCGCCATTAACAATTTCGAAAGAAACTGTATCACCAATTTGAATATCATCAAATGAAATTCCTTTCAAATCGTTTGAATGAAAGAAAAGATCTTTTGCTTCACCTTCTCGGCTAATGAACCCAAATCCTTTATCGGTTTTTGTTTTTACTGTACCTGTCATATTTTTACTCCTCCTTTCTTATGTTAGATTATAACAGATTTCAAGTAATAATCTAAACTTTTTTGCAAATTGATACAATTTGTATCTGTTATGATAACTTTTTGTTTGTCGATAGCCCACATTATGTATTCATGTGAGCTATAACAAACTAACATTAAAATCCTAACTGTTCTTTTACGAAAACAATCGTTATTCTTTTTGGAACGATTTCTTTATCGACAATTAAGATTTTACTGACATGACTATTGAACTCAGGTGCATGATATGCTTTTCTTGCACGTGTTGTTTCCAGTGGCAAGACATGATCATTAATCCGTTTCATAGCATCGTCAAGGTTTTTAACAATTTTTTGTGTACCGACTACCCATATGACATGCGCTGAGCCATAGGCATATGCGGGGAGTTGACTGCCGGTGAAGGAAGCAACTACCACTTTTCCATCTTCGGTAACGGCGTGAACACTTCCAACAGCCCATTCTGGAGCTGCTCCGAGTTTTTGCATCTCGAGATGGTCTTTCTCTCGGTCAAGCTTCATCAGCGCACTTTTTACTGCATTGTATTCTCCAGGCTTATTAATTGCTTCTGAAACACCAATGGTATCAAGGGTTACGGAAGTCATATCCATAACTTCTGCACCTTTTGGTAACAGTTCAAGTACTTTTTTCTTTGCATCTTCACCGTTTTCAGCAGTGATTGCATCGATTCCATTCTCCTTGAGAGCTGCAATTGTTGTTTCTATTGTTTGTTCGTTTGCTAAGTTATTCCACATCTTGAATTCACCCCCTCACTTCGTTCGAGGATCTCCGTTCGCTTTGCTCACTTCGACCCCCTTGCGATTGTATGTTATAATAACAATGTAACTTTATTATGTAAAGTAGTTACAATAAATGAAGTATGAAGAAAACACAAACTAGTCATGTCGATTGTCCGGTAGAAAAGACATTAAAGATATTCGGCAGTAAATGGACGATGGCTCTCATGCACAATATGTTTGATGGCAAAAAACGTTTTGGAGAATTACAGCGCTCGATGCCTGGTATTAGTCCAAAGACTCTCTCTGAGCGATTACAAGAGCTTGAGAAAGCGGGGATTCTTACCAAGAAAGTATTTGCAGAAGTGCCGTTGCATGTGGAATACGAGTTAACAGAAAAAGGAGAATCATTTAGAGAAGTTATTCATTCCCTGAGAGAATGGGGAGAAAAAACCTAGCTGCTATAATAAAGTTCATGCAAATAAAAAGCAAAGAAGATAACGAATATAGTGAATTTTATGATCCTCGTCTGGTAGCTATCTACAATACTGTTTGTCCGCTTGATGGGTATGAGAAGTTCTATCTTGAACTTGCAAAGAAGCTTTCAGCAAAGACCATTATTGATATCGGATGCGGCAGTGGTTTGTTGACATCTGAGCTATCAAAGAAAGGTCATCAGATGATTGGTATCGAACCTTCACGAGCGATGCTTGGTTTGGCTCGGCAAACCCCTCAGAGTGAACAGATACAATGGATTGAAGGCGACGCGTTGTCGTTAGAAAATTTCAATGCTGATTTAGCAATAATGACTGGTCATGTTGCTCAGTTCCATTTGGAAGATGATTATTGGCTAAACGCTCTTACCTCGATTCATAACTCGTTACGTCCTGGCGGACATTTAGCTTTTGAAAGCCGCAACCCTGCTGTGCAACCGTGGGTTAATCAAAAAGAACACAAAGATTGGGGTTCCTCAACATCTCCTAAGAAAGTTGTTGATCCTGTGGCAGGGGAGATCGAAGTTTGGAGTGAAGTGATTGAGATTAACGGTGAAAACGTAAGCTTTAAAATTCATTATCGTTTTACAAAGACCGGTGAGGAACTTACTTCAATCAATACGCTAAAGTTTCGTACCAAAGACGAAATTATTCAATCGTTAGAAAAAGCTGGTTTCTCAATTGAGAACGTTTATGGTAATTGGGATTGGAGTTTAGCCAATAATGAAAGTCCTGAATTTGTTTTTGTTGCAGTACGCAATTAAACACTACCCGTCTATCTGTCAATAAATACCTTGCATCCCATGTTGGATGATTGAAGATCGTTCGATCAAATACCAGAAACTTTAAAAAGTGTTCCAATTACATATGTAACAATCATTGCAAACGAACCCCCGAGTACAACTCTTGTTGCGGCTCGAATGATGCTTGCTCCTCCGATTTTTGCACTGAGAGTTCCTGTTAATGCTAGTGCTATCAGTACGGACACAAAAGCGATTGGAATACGCATGGATACTGATGGAAGTAGTATTGCTACTAACGGTATAATTGCACCTATAAGAAATGAAACAGCAGATGCTATTGCTGCATGCCAAGGATTTGTCAAATTATTAGGATCAATACCCAGTTCCGCATCAACATGGGCTGCGAACGCATCATGTTCTGTAAGCTCTTTTGCTACAGTCATCGCTGTATCTTTTCGTAAACCTTTATGCTGATAGATTAACGCAAGTTCTTCTAACTCTTCTTTTGGGAAATCCCGTAATTCATTACGTTCTTTAATAAGCAATCCTTTTTCCGAATCCCTCTGACTACTAACTGATACATACTCTCCAGCTGCCATTGAAATTGCACCAGCAATAATTCCAGCTATACCTGCGGTCAAAATGGTACTTGAAGAATCAGTTGCTCCAGCAACACCCATTACAAGACCCGCAATAGATACAATTCCATCATTCGCACCTAATACAGACGCTCTGAGCCAGTTAAGTTTTGCTCCATGACTTGATGTATGGGGCTCTGGATGAGATGGATTATTTTTCATGATCTGTTAATTATACAGTTTATAGCATTTATAACAATGAATCACTCCGATGATTTATATGATATACTCATCAATTCTTTTCTATGGGAGTTGAAGCAAAACACATCAATCATCGGCCTCAATTAACTGAGTCTTCAGAACGAAGATATGACAAATTAACTGAGAGTCAAAAAATTACTGCGGAATTAGCGATGAGTGTTCAAATATTCGGACAGTTCCTAGCAGATGCCAAATCGGAGCTTCCTTGGTTGCGAGTTAAAGAGAAGCATGGAGCTAGGGATAAAGATATCATAACAAGACATGTTCTTGGCCTTTTGGATACTCATCAAGCGATGGAATCCTGTAAAAAGAAAATTTCAACTCAACTGGGGAGAACGAACTCACTACTTATCAAGTCATGTAAAGAGCATCCAAGAGAGACGTGAGCCAGAAGAAGAAAAATTACTAACGGAAGCTGAGGGATGGAAGTCTACAGACCAGAGAAAAATAATAAGAGATGTCCACAGATTTGCTGCACAACTACAAAGGAGCAAAAAGAGATTGTCTATGAGCATAGCGGTGTCACGCCGGAAAAAGTAAGGGACAAATTTGCACGATGGGGTATCACAATTGGAGCAAATGCAGGATCTCTGTACTTATTGGATGGGATAGCAGTACTCAGTGGTCTCGGACTTGCGAAATTAGGACATTACGATAATATCGACCCAAGATATTTGCAACTTTTCCTTCTCGGAACGTATGGGGCCTGGTTCAAGGGTATGTATGAAAATATAAAGGAAAATTGGAATGCCTTAGAACAAGAAGGGATTAGTACCAGTGCTCCCTCAAAAGCGTTATATGAGTTTTCCAAATCGAGAGGTTGGAGTGAGAAAAATCAGAAAAGAGCTACAGCGTTTGGTTATGTTGCGGTAGAATTGATAAAAGAAATACCTTATTATGCTGGCGCGTTAGGATCGGCTTCTTTAGCAGATGGTATTTCTGATAAAGATGCATACGTTTTCCTTGCAGGAAGTAATCTTGGTGCTGGTCTTTATGAATACGGTGCTGCAAAATTGACAAAAAAAGGGCTTGCATGGAAAGAGAAAAAAAGGAATAGTGAAGTTTATAAGTAGGGAATGTGTCCGATTAGCAAAGAGAATTACTTGTCAACAGCCTGTAACCTTTGTTATAATTCAATATATTCGTTTTGGGCCGGTAGCTCAGCGGTAGAGCAGGAGCCTTTTAAGCTCTTGGTCACTGGTTCGAATCCAGTCCGGCTCACTCATAAAAAAAGTCAGGTTTTGTACCTGGTTTTTTTTGTTAGGGACAAGAATGATTTGTTTACGAATCTCGTAGTGAGCGAAGCGAGCAGTGCAATCCGGCTCACACGTTTTTGCTAATTGACATCTTCCAAATGATGTGTCCATAATAGGGTATGGCCGATGAAACTCCAGTAAATAATAATCCTACACCACCTAGTGCTCCTGCGGCACCCGCATCGACGCCTGCAGCTGCTGCAACGTCAACACCTGCAAGTAATCCAGATTCTAAGCCAAAATCAAATACTATATTGATTATTGCAGTTGTTGTTCTCGGTTTACTGCTTATTGGTGCAGCAGTCTTCTTTATGGGAGGATATAGCTTAGAACAAGGCGCTAAGCCAACCCCTACAATAGCGCAACCTAATCAAGCGGTCCCAACAACAGAACCTACAGCAATGGAAGAAGAAGAAACTCCTACACCTGAAGTTACTGGATCAACATCCCCAACAACGAGTCTTCAAACCTCACCGACAACTGGTCAAACCCCAGTGACGACAACACAAACTCCATAATACTCAACCAGTTATACAACTGACATGCTACAATTATCATATGATTAAGTTGGTTCTTATTGATTTTGACGATACTCTTTGTCTGACAGAAAAAGGTCGCTTCATTGTTGAAAATTATGTTGCAGAAAAAATGGGCTTTCCTCCAATGACGCGCGAAACACACATTAAATATTGGGGCAAGAAAACACTTAAAGAATCAATTCTTGATCGGATACCTGGCATCGATGCCAAAGTATTTATGGAGGAATTGGAAAGAGCGCTACCTCAATTTATCGAGAATGGAACAGTTGATGTCATTAGCGAGGTGAATTTAAAAACATTAGACAAGCTTCGCGAAAGAGGATTGAAAACAGGCATTCTTACCTCACGTTCGTTTATGGAAGTAAAACATCTCTTAGACAAAGATCATCCCCTGACTACAAGAATTGATGCGTTTTATCATAAGGACAATACTGATTATGTAAAACCTAATCCAAAAGTGTACGATAATGCTCTCAACCATTTTAATCTACGACCAGATGAAGTTGTGTATATTGGTGATAATATAAGTGACGGGACAAGTGCCAAAGGAGCTGGGATGCATTTTATTGCGCTTCTTGAAAGTGAATTAAAAACAAAAGAAGATTTTAAATCAGTTCCTGTAGATTATTTTGCATTAAAGTTTAGTGATATAGTAGATTATCTCGATAAAGCGCAAATTTAAATTTTACTATTGACAGAATAGATCTGTATATAGTACCATTAATTATGGACATACAAAGTTCTTTCCCCCTCGCACTCAGTTTTGATGATGTGCTTTTACTTCCCGATTATGCAGACTTCAGACGACAAGATCTTGATTTGACAAGCAAACTTACTCGTAAGATCACACTTAAAACACCTCTCGTTTCAGCTCCTATGGATACAGTGACAGAATCAGAACTTGCTATTGCTCTTGCCAAAAAAGGTGGGATTGGGATCTTGCATCGAAATCTCACTGTCGCTGATCAAGCAGATCACGTGAAGAAAGTTCGAAAACAAAAATTACTTGTTGGTGCAGCAGTTGGCGCGAGTAAAGGGTTTGAAGAGCGAGTGGATGCGTTAGTAAAAGCTGACGTATCTGTTATCCTCGTTGATTCAGCACATGGATTTGCATTGCCGATTATTGAAGCGATTCGTTATATCAAAAAGAAATATCCAAAGATGGAAGTCATTGGCGGCAATATCGCGACGGCAGCAGGTGCACAAGCGATGATTGATGCGGGAGCTGATGGCATCCGCGTTGGCATGGGTGGAGGAGCGATTTGTACGACTCGTATTATTTCTGGAATGGGTGTTCCTCAATTGACGGCAATCATTGAAGCATCACGAGTTGCCAAACAACATGGTGTTCCTGTTATCGCTGATGGGGCGATTAAATATTCAGGGGATATGGTGAAAGCATTTGCCGCTGGAGCATCCACTGTCATGATGGGCGGGTATTTCGCCAGTACAGCAGAAGCAGCAGGGGACTCAGTAGAACTTCGACGACAGCACGTGCCAGATCGATTCAAGAGTATTCTTCAAAAAGATGTCGAAGTCTATAAATTCAAAACCTATCGAGGGATGGGCTCACGAGGAGCGATGGAACAGGGAGCAAAAATAAAATCAGAAGATGAATATCACGGAAAAAGTTATAAAGATCGCGTACTCATTACTGAAGGAGTCGAGGGATTAGTTCCAGTCAGAGGAACAGTTGATGATCTCGTTGAGCAAGCAGTTGGCGGGATCAAATCAGGAATGTATTACATCGGCACCAAAACAATTAAAGATATTTGGGATAAATCAAAATTCGTCCGAATTACCCAAGCATCCCTCACCGAAAGTCATCCTCACGACATCCTCATCACCAATGCTGGCGAGAATTACTAGAATCCACAAGGCTAATTTACAAGAAGCTCTTTTTCCGCTATAATAATGGAGCCTGAAAAGGTCATACGCCGCGTTCGTCTAGTGGCCTAGGACACTTGGTTTTCATCCAAGGAATCAGGGGTTCGACTCCCCTACGCGGTACAAGGCACAATTCTGCGCCTTGCTTCGCCAGAAGTAAGGAAAGAATTTGCCGCAGCCGGGTGCCGACTGGTACCCGAGCATGTGCGAGTTACCCCAAATGAAGTTTTACTACGTCTACGTTCTCCACAATATCTCTAAAAACTTTATCTATATCGGTTATTCAGAAAATTTAAAAGCACGTTTAGATTCGCATAATAAAGGCACTAATAAATCAACAAAAGCATATATCCCGTTAGAGCTTATACATTATGAATCATATCGAAATATGACCGATGCTAAGCGAAGAGAATTATATTTGAAATCAAATCGAGGAAGAACAACATTAATGACAATGCTTAAAGAGTATTTTGGAAAACAAGAGTGAGTTTATTCTGTCCACTCTGTAGGAGGTACTGATAGTTCTATCAGCATGAGGTGGGCTTTTGTTGGGTCGGCTATCATGGAGATTTTGCCGACGCCGATATCTTTGATTCCCATGTCTGCACTTCCGCCGAGTTCTTTCACTTTTTCAACAGATTCTGAGATATTCTTTACAGTAAAGTAGACAACCCAACTTGGTGGCATGCCTTCTATCTCTGGGGTGATTTTAAAGATACCACCATTTGATCGCTCACCATTTTTAATGGTTATGTAACCAGTGTTTTGATCGGTATCAAATGTCCAACCGAGAAGTTTGCTATAAAAATCTTTTGATTTCTCAACGTCCTTTGTATAGAGCTCATTCCAACTCATCGCGCCAAATGTATTAATGAGTGAGGCGCCGATATGTTTCTTCGCTTGCCACAGCGAAACATGCGCGCCTGTTGGGTCTTGGATTGTTGCCATTCTGCCTGAATCAAGCACATCCATCGCCGGCATTGTTACTTTCCCCCCAAGCTCTTCCGCTTTTTTTACTATCTCATCGACATTATTAACAGCAATATAGTTATTCCAAAAAGAAGGCATAGAAGGATCAAATGCTGGACTTCCACCTGCGACATTTTTTCCATCAACGGTGAACATCGTGTAATCGGGTTTGCCTGGTTCTGTTGGCATATCCTCAGCATTCCAGCCAAAGAGACCTGTTAAGAATTTCTTTGAAGCAGTGATATCTGTTGATAACAAGTCTGCCCAACAAAAGGTGCCATGAGGATATTTGGTAACTGTGTAGGACATAAAACTAGTATACGCTTTATAGATTATCGATGCAACAAAAATGTTTGTTCTGCTACTTTATTGCCATTGATCTGCAATTCAATTTTGTGTTCTCCAGGATAAAGTTTTCGAGTAGAGACATGTTTCATTGGCTGATTGCGGACGATCTCCATCGTTTGATTTTTTTTGATGAGTATCTTTTTGAGTTTAAAAACTTTTTTATTTTTTCCATGTCCTGTTTTGTTCTGGAAATAGAGAATGTAATCAACGATAAGCTGTTCATCTTGTTGAGCTTCCATCGTAAAGGCAAACGTAAGCGCTGAACCAATCGTGACAGGATTTTTTTTAATATGAAATTCAGAGATGCTGACCTGGGGACTGGTCGAAAAGTTTAAAAAGCGTATCGCATCTTTATTGCCTTGTTTGATCAATGTTCTTAATGATTGATTGATGATATATTCCATTTCCTTTGGTTGTTGTTTCTCTGATTCTTGCCATTTCTTTAAAACAGATAAGACAAGATCTGGATTTACTTTCGCAATGTCATTAAGATGATTGGCGACAGAGCGAGTGACGAAACGACTGTTGTCAGCATAGAGATTATCAAGAATCGGCAATGCTTCTTCAATCGAGGTGCTAATTTTCTGTGACCACGGTAATCTTGGGCGAGTCCCTTCGCTTGTTAACCTTCGCACATGATAGTCATCATCCTTGCTCCATTTTAAAAGCTCGTGCATCGTTTCTTTTGGAAAAGCGTTAATGAAATAACGGATAGCATCTTCAGCAGAAAATCGTGTCGTTAATTGCTTCAGCGCTTGTAATGAAAAAGAAAGATCTTTTTGCGCACAACCATAAGCAGCAACAAAATCAGAATAAGGTGCATAGATAAATTCCCCAAAGTCGTTATCGAGTTTGTCAGTATCTTTGTGAGGAGGTAATGATTTGAGAAGAAGTGTGGTTGCTTCACGATAATCATCAGGCAAAAATCTTTTAAGACATTCACGTATCCATTTAATTCGTTGGGTTAATTCCAGGGAAGGAAATTTTTCAATGACCGTTTGGATAAACGTATTTTTATCAAATTGTGGATACACTTTCTTGATTGCCTCAGCAAGTTTTGTTACCTTTTGTTCATTAAATAATTGATCTTTGAGCAAAAACTTTTTTTCAATTGTAGGTATCTTGTTATCCATAAACGGTGAGTTATGATTTTTTGTTCTTTTGAATTTTGAGGAGTTTGATCCTTTTTCCTTCAATCTCTTTTACTCGAATGGTGATATTACTTATTTGTACTTCATCGCCCACACGTGGTTCGTGTCCAAGAAGGCCAAAGACCAAGCCACCAACTGTTGAGTATCCCTGCCCTTTTAATGAAAGATGAAATTTCTCTTGTACATCTTCAATCAATGTATGGCCTTCAACGTGGTAGCTCCCATCATTCTGTCTGATAAAATCTTGCACTGGTTGATCAAACTCATCTTCTATTTCCCCAACAATACTTTCAATAATATCTTCCAATGTTACAACTCCTGCAGTGCCACCAAACTCGTCATTTACTGCAGCCAAATGGATCCGTTTTCGTCTCATGTCTTGTAGCACCGTTCCGATCTTTTTCACTTCCGGGACGGTAATAATTTTTCTGATGATGTTGAGTTTCGATAATCGAACATTGTCTC
>Ga0075365_10000593_pt1 | contig 14150 bp, 13 predicted proteins | sample EndMetdeltDD1765_FD_71387 | JGI IMG/M metagenome (GOLD analysis project Ga0075365, IMG submission 71387) | Populus endosphere microbial communities from Tennessee, USA - Endosphere MetaG P. deltoides DD176-5 | ecosystem: Host-associated > Plants > Roots > Endosphere | place: USA: Tennessee... | reverse complement strand
GTGATCGTGGCGAGCTTCTCGAGCCACGTGCACCGCGTGCAGCAGGTGCTGGATGCCGCCGCCGCACACGGCCGGCGTGTGGCGCTGCTCGGGCGCAGCATGGTGCGCAACATGGGCATCGCCGAGGACCTCGGCTACCTCCATGTGCCGGAGGGCGTCTTCATCGACTACAAGAAGGCGCGGGACCTGCCCGACGACAAGATCGTCTATATGTCCACCGGCTCGCAGGGCGAGCCGATGGCCGTGCTCAGCCGGATGGCGAACAACGACCACGAGATCGAGCCCGGCCAGGGCGACACCGTGATCCTCGCCTCGAGCCTGATCCCGGGCAATGAGACCGCGATCTACCGCGTGATCGACGGGCTGACGAAGCTCGGCGCGAACGTCGTGCACAAGGGCAACGCCAAGGTGCACGTCTCGGGCCACGCCGCGGCGGGGGAGCTGCTGTACTGCTACAACATCCTCAAGCCCCGCAACGTCCTCCCGGTGCACGGCGAATACCGCCACCTCCAGGCCAACGCGAGGCTCGCGCAGGACTCGGGCGTTTCGCCCGAGCGGACGATCATCGGTGAGAACGGCACAGTGATCGACCTGAAGGACGGCGTCGCGAAGGTGACCGGCCAGCTCGACATCGGCTTCGTCTACGTCGACGGCTCGACGGTCGGCGAGATCACCGAGGCCGACCTCAAGGACCGCCGGATCCTCGGCGAAGAGGGCTTCATCTCGGTGATCGTGGTGGTGGATGCCGCCACCGGGCGCATCATCACCGGGCCGGAGATCCACGCCCGCGGCTTCGCAGAGGACGACACGGTCTTCGACAGTGTCAAGCCGAAGATCGCCGCCGCGCTCGCCGAGGCTGCGCAGTCGGGGGTGCGCGACACCCACGCGCTCTCGCAGGTCGTGCGTCGGGTGATCGGCCGCTGGGTCAACCAGCAGCTGCGCCGCCGGCCCATGATCGTGCCGCTGGTCATCGAGGCGTAGACGAGATCACAACCGGGCTCCGTCATCGAGGCGTAGGGCGCGGGGAGCCGCCCGGCGCCCGGTAAAATCGGGCGATGGCATCCTTCAGCGTCCGCCCGGCCGGCCAAGCCGACGGCGCATTCCTCGGCGACATGGTCGTCGAGGCCGCCAACTGGCGGCCGGGTGCCGCGCGTCCGAAGCACCAGATCCTGACTGCTCCCGAGCACAGCCGGTATGTGTCGGGGTGGAAGCGGCCGAGCGATGCGGGCTTCGTGGCGCTCGACTCCTCGGGTGAGCCGATCGGCGCCGCGTGGTACCGGCTGCTGCCGCGCAGCGATCCGGGGTTCGGCTACGTCGGCACGGGAGTTCCCGAGCTCATCATCGGCGTACGCCCGATCTGGCGTGCGCACGGCGTGGGCAGAACGCTCCTGCAGGCGCTGAGCCAGCAGGGGCGCGCGGACGGCTTCGCGCGCCTGAGCCTCAGTGTCGAGCGCGGCAACTTCGCCGTGTCGCTGTACCGCAGCGAGGGCTTCGCGGTCACGCAGAGCGGCATCGGGCGCGACACGATGGTCAAGCGCCTGCGCTGACGGCGGCCGCCCACGCGCCGACGAAAGCGGAGATGACGGATGCCGCGCACCGCGTCGTTGCGGGCGATTCCGGCTCCGTCGACGTAGCGTGGGGGCATGGCCAGGAGCACAAGCCCGACCAAGAGTGGTCGCGCGCCCGCGAACGCGTCGTCGTCGCGCGCATCGGCCGGTGCCCGCAAGCCGGCCCCGGCTCCGAAGCGCTACGTCGGCGAGGTCGACAAGCCGCCGATCATCGTGCGCGCCTGGATGGGTCTGGCCCACGCCACCGGCGGGCTGTTCCGGGCCTTCGGGCCCGAGACGCTCGAGAAGGATCAGCGCCGCGACGGACTGCCCTTCCTGATCGTCCTGCTCGCGATCGCCGGAGCAGTCAACGAATGGTTCTTCATCGGCAACGAGGTCGCCGGAAACATCAGCGCGTTCACGGCGGGCGCGTTGGTCGGCCGGGTCGCCTTCGTCCTGCCGGTCCTGCTCCTCCTGCTCGCGGGCTGGCTGTTCCGTCACCCGGCCTCGGTCCACGACAACGGTCGCATCGGGATCGGGTTCACCCTGTTCGTCCTGTCGATCGCGGGCTTCTGCCACATCGGCGGCGGGCGGCCGCAGCCCAAGGAGGGCCTTCTCGCGCTCAGCGAGGCCGGCGGGGTCTTCGGATGGATGCTCGCCGAGCCGCTCGCGCTCCTGATCACGGACATCGGTGCGGGGGTCGTGCTCGGCGTGTTCACCGCGCTCAGCATCCTGATCCTCACCAAGACCCCGCCGAACCGGATCGGCCGCAGACTCGGCGACCTGTACGCCTGGATGTTCGATGCCGAGCGCCCGGAGCCGCGCGAGTCCGCTGCCGTCGATGACGACGCGGCCGACGAGGACCCGTCGCTGCCCTGGTGGCGCCGCAACAAGACCGGCCGCGAGAAGGACCCCGACGACGGCATCGGGTCGCAGGATCTCACCGAGCTCCTCGCTCCGGGTGCCGTCCAGGGCGGCTTCGAACAGGCGGCGGTCACGATCCCGCCCCCGCCGCCCTCCGAGGCCCTCACCGAGGTCATCGATCCCGGCGTGCTCGCGGGCGGTGCCCGTGCGGCCAAGAAGGCCGGGACCGGCATCCGCGACGACGAGACGGCGACCCCCCTCGACGACGGCGTGCTGCCCGGGCTCTCCGGCCTCGGCAGCGACGGTCCGCGCCACGCGCCCACGTCGCCGTACCGGCTTCCGTCGGTGAACGCCCTGGCAGCGGGCACGCCGCCCAAGGCCCGCTCGGCCGCGAACGACGCCGTGGTCGCCTCGATCACGAGCGTGCTGCAGCAGTTCCAGGTCGACGCGCGCGTGACCGGGTTCTCGCGCGGCCCGACGGTGACGCAGTACGAGATCGAGGTCGGTCACGGGGTCAAGGTCGAGCGCATCACCGCGCTGCAGAACAACATCGCGTACGCCGTGGCATCCAACGAGGTGCGCATCCTCGCCCCGATCCCCGGCAAGTCCGCGATCGGCGTCGAGATCCCCAACGTCGACCGCGAGATCGTCACCCTCGGCGATGTCCTGCGCTCGCCGGCCGCGCAGCAGGCCACCCACCCCATGACGATCGGCGTCGGCAAGGACGTCGGCGGCGGGTACGTCCTCGCTAACCTCGCGAAGATGCCGCACCTCCTGGTGGCCGGCTCCACCGGCTCGGGCAAGTCGAGCTTCGTCAACTCGATGATCACGAGCCTGCTGATGCAGGCCAAGCCCTCCGATGTGCGCATGGTGCTGATCGACCCGAAGCGCGTCGAGCTGACCTCGTACGCCGGAGTGCCGCATCTGATCACGCCCATCATCACGAACCCCAAGAAGGCGGCCGAAGCGCTCCAGTGGGTCGTGAAGGAGATGGACATGCGGTACGACGACCTCGCGTCGTTCGGCTACCGCCACATCGACGACTTCAACCGCGCCGTCGTGGCAGGCGAGGTCGTGCTCCCGCCCGGGAGCGAACGCGTCCTGAAGCCCTACCCGTACCTGCTCGTGGTGGTCGACGAGCTCGCCGACCTCATGATGGTCGCCCCACGCGACGTCGAGGATTCGATCGTCCGGATCACGCAGCTCGCCCGTGCCTCCGGCATCCATCTGGTCCTGGCCACGCAGCGTCCGTCGGTCGATGTCGTGACCGGCCTGATCAAGGCCAACGTGCCCTCGCGGCTGGCGTTCGCCGTGACGAGCGTCACCGACTCGCGGGTCATCCTCGACCAGCCCGGCGCCGACCGACTGATCGGCCAGGGCGATGCCCTGTTCCTGCCGATGGGCGCCTCCAAAGCGATCCGCGTGCAGGGTGCGTGGGTCAGCGAGGACGAGATCGAGAAGGTCGTCAAGCACGTCACCGCCCAAGCGCGGCCGGAGTACCGCGAAGTGGCCGTGACCGCCGAGAAGAAGGAGATCGACGCCGACATCGGCGACGACCTCGAGTTGCTGCTGGCGGCGACCGAGCTGATCGTCTCGACCCAGTTCGGCTCGACCTCGATGCTGCAGCGCAAGCTCCGCGTCGGTTTCGCCAAGGCAGGGCGGCTCATGGATCTGCTCGAATCCCGCGAGATCGTCGGACCCTCCGAGGGATCCAAGGCGCGCGACGTGCTCGTGAGCGTCGAGCAGCTGCCGGATGTCCTGGCGCGGCTGCGCGGCGACGACGTGCCCTCCGCATCGAGCGACCCGGTGGACGCGCAGTTCGACGGCTACCCGGTGGTCGACGCGGACGCTGACGGCGATGAGGATGCCTGGGGATTGACGGGGCGCGACTGATGGCCGTTCCCCGCCAGCTGCCCAACACGATCACGATCGTGCGCATCCTCATGGCGCCGGTCTTCCTGTGGATGCTCCTGGCCGACGGCGGTGCGGACGGCCCGTTGCGCTGGTGGGCGGCGGTGCTGTTCATCGTCGCGATCGCGACCGACGGCATCGACGGCTGGATCGCCCGCAAGTACGAGATCGTCACGGATCTCGGCAAGCTCCTGGACCCGATCGCCGACAAGGTGCTCACCGGGTTCGCCTTCATCGGGCTGTCGATCCTCGGCGAGCTGCCCTGGTGGATCACGATCATCGTGCTGATCCGCGAGGTGGGGATCACGGTGCACCGACTCGTCGTCGCGAGTGACCACGTGGTCGCCGCTGCCTGGATGGGCAAGCTCAAGACCCTCGCGCAGGCGGTGGCGCTGTCGCTGGCGCTGCTCCCGCTCTGGACCGTCGTCGGCGACTGGATCTTCTGGGTCAACGGCGTCACGATGACGATCGCGGTGCTGCTGACCGTCGCGAGCGGCATCGACTACGTCATCACCGAGGTGCGAGGGGCACGCCGCGGTCGGAGCGCCGCGTGACGGATGCCGGACCCGGCGTGATGGATCCGGCGATCGGTTCGAGCGCCGAACTCCTCGTCGGCCGGCTGATCGATCGCGGCTGGTCCGTCGCGGTCGCCGAGTCGCTCACCGGGGGCCTGGTGGTCTCGTCGCTCGTCGCGGTGCCAGGTGCATCGGCCGCGGTGCGCGGCGGCATCGTCGCGTACGCGACGCCGCTCAAGCACTCCCTGCTCGGGGTGGATGCCGCACTCCTGGCGGCGGAGGGCGCCGTGCATCCGGACGTCGCGCGGCAGATGGCCGAAGGCGTGCGCGCTGCCGCCGCGGTGGACGGCTCAGCAGCGGATGTGGGCATCGCGACGACGGGTGTGGCCGGTCCGACGCCGCAGGACGGCAGGCCGGTCGGCACGGTGTACGTCGCGGTCGCGACGCCGGACGGCACCCGCGTGAGGTCGCTGATGCTCGGCGGATCCCGCGCGCAGATCCGTTCTGCGGCCACCGCCGCGGCACTCGCCCTCGCCCTCGAATGCACGCCGTCGAATTGATCTCCCGGGGCGGGAACAGACAGTGTTTCGTGTCGGTTACATTCGGCGATTCCCACCCATTCCCCAGCCCACGGGATTAGATTGACCTCATCCGGTGTTGTACTGTTATCCACCCGGATACGGCGGAATCAGAAGTGAGGAGGGGGCCCATCATGATCCTGGTACGACAAGAAATCGGCGAAGTCCTTCGTGACTTCCGGCAGCAGAAGGGCCGCACCCTCCGTCAGGTTGCGAGCCGCGCGAGCGTTGCCCTCGGCTACCTGAGCGAGGTCGAGCGCGGACAGAAGGAAGCCTCGAGCGAGATCCTCGCGTCGGTCGCCGAAGCGCTCGATGTGCCCATCTCGATAATCATGCGCGAGGTCGGGGACCGCATCTCCGTGCTCGAGGGCATTCAGACGTTCCCGGACGTCGTCCCCGACGATCTGGTCGCCTCGGTCGACGCCGAGCTCTCGCTGCGCTGACCTTCGACCGCATGCGTCGCAGCGAGTTCGACCGCGCCGTCACGGAAGAGTTCGGTGATCAGGGCGGTGCCCTGATCACCGATCTGTTCCTGTCAGCCCTGGGCGACCGCACGCCGATCCAGGCGCTGCAGGCGGGCGTTCCGCCGCGCGACGTCTGGCTCGCGCTGTGCGCGGAGACCGATGTCCCGCCCGAGCGTCGCTACGGAGTGGGTCGCCTCGAGCCGCGCCGCGGCTGAGCCCGGCGGCGCCGTCGTCGCGCGGCGTGTCGCATCGAACGTCTGTTCTACTCGCGCGTAGGCTCCTTCACAGCGGAGTCGAGGACGTGTTTGTCCACAGTGCGGGACGGGAGCGAAGACGAATGTCGGAGCCCCTCCCTACCGTGGACAGCGTCGAACGACACCACACGCCTTGTCGCAGCATCCCCTCCGGCCCTCGGAGCGGAGCGCGACAGCCTACAGGCGACGGAACGCGAGCATAAGGAGCACGCCATGCCCTCACCCGAAAACCGCGAGAAGGCCCTCGAGTCGGCACTCGCCCAGATCGACCGGCAGTTCGGAAAGGGCTCCGTCATGCGACTGGGCAGTGACGAGCGCGCGCCGGTCGAAGTGATCCCGACGGGCTCGATCGCCCTCGATGTCGCGCTCGGCATCGGTGGACTCCCGCGCGGACGCATCGTCGAGATCTACGGCCCGGAATCCTCCGGAAAGACCACGCTCACGCTCCACGCGATCGCGAACGTCCAGAAGCAGGGCGGGATCGCGGCATTCATCGACGCCGAGCACGCGCTCGACCCCGAGTACGCCCAGAAGCTGGGTGTGGACATCGACCAGCTGCTCGTCTCGCAGCCCGACACGGGTGAGCAGGCGCTCGAGATCGCGGACATGCTGATCCGCTCCGGATCGATCGACCTCGTCGTCATCGACTCCGTGGCCGCGCTCGTGCCCAAGGCCGAGATCGAGGGCGAGATGGGGGATTCGCACGTCGGTCTGCAGGCGCGACTCATGTCCCAGGCGCTCCGCAAGCTCACCGGTGGTCTCAACACGACGAACACCACGATGATCTTCATCAACCAGCTGCGCGAGAAGATCGGCGTGTTCTTCGGGAGCCCCGAGACCACGGCGGGCGGCAAGGCCCTCAAGTTCTACGCGTCGGTTCGTCTCGACATCCGCCGCATCGAGACTCTGAAGGACGGCACCGACGCGGTCGGAAACCGCACCCGGGTGAAGGTCGTCAAGAACAAGATGGCGCCGCCCTTCAAGCAGGCCGAGTTCGACATCCTGTACGGCACGGGGATCTCCCGCGAGGGCAGCCTGATCGACTTCGGCGTCGAGCACGAGATCGTCAAGAAGTCCGGCTCGTGGTACACCTACGACGGCGAGCAGCTCGGTCAGGGCAAGGAGAACGCGCGCGCCCTCCTGATCAAGAACCCCGACATCGCCGCCGAGATCGAATCGAAGATCAAGGCGAAGCTGGGCATCGGCCAGCCGAAGCTCGTCGAGGTTCCCGCCGCCGACGAACTCGCGAAGCGTCGCCCGGCCTGATGACCGCTCGCGAAGGTGACGGGGGCGTGCGACTCGCCCCCGTCACCTACCTGCCCGGTGCCGAGCCCACCGTCGAGCGTGTTCAGGAGCCGGTCCGATGGGCGATTCCGTTGGAATCGAACGTCGATGACGCGGCGACGCCGTCGACGGTCGACGAGGACGACGACGGTGACGGTGCGGCGGGATCCTCTGCAGAGGGTGCCGAGGAGGCGCTGACACGGCGCCTTCGACGCAGCGCACTGTCCGAGCGCGAGTCGCGCACCTTCCTCGCGCAACGAGGGTTCGACGCCGGTGTCGTCGATGCCGTGATCGACCGGTTCACGACCCGCGGCTGGATCGACGATGCGGTCCTGGCAGAGCAGCTGCTCTACGCGGGGACGAGCCGCAAAGGTCAGGGCAGGCGCGCGATCGCGCAGACCCTCACCGCGCGCGGCATCGCCCGCGACGTCGCGGATGCCGCGCTGGCGACGCTGCCGGACGACGACGATGACCGGGCCCTCGAGTACGCGCGTTCGAAGGCGCACGGCCTGCGCAGCTATGACCTCGATACGGCGATGCGACGACTCATGGGTCAGCTCGCGCGACGCGGCTACTCAGGATCGGTTGCATCGAATGCGGCCAGGACCGCTCTCACCGAGCAGCGTGGAAGCGGCGGGGGCGTGCAGTTCCGCTGAGGCGGTGCGGTTATTTCGTGTTAGCCGCCGTTGACATCAAATAACTTTGGTGTTAACGTCTGGTGTCATGAAATCGAGGACCGACGGCATGAGCAATCGCTCTTACGTCCAGCGCGCCCGAGCTGAGGCGTCCTCTCGCACCCGCACCGGCATCCTGGATGCGACGATGTCACTCGGATTCGAGAAGGCGACTGCGGATGTGTCGCTCGCGGACGTCTCCGAGCGCGCCGGTGTGAGTGTGCAGACTGTCCTTCGACACTTCGGCACGCGTGACGGACTCATCGATGAGGCGCTGCGGCACGCCGCGGCGCAGATTTCCCGGGAGCGACGCCCGGCGTCGCACGACCTGACCACGGCGATCACGGCGCTCTTCGACCACTACGAGTCGCGCGGTGACGCGGTGATCCGGCTCCTCGCACAAGAGGCGTTCGATGCACGGATCGAACAGATCACCTCCCAGGGGCGGCGCGTTCATCGCGAGTGGGTGATCGAGTTCCTCGGTGCGTCCGCCGCAGAACCGTCAGAGTCCCTGATCGATCAGCTCGTCGTCGTGACGGACGTCTACACATGGAAGCTGCTGCGCCGCGATCGAGGGCTCGCCCGCTCCGCTGCGCAGGATCGCGTCCTCGGCATGGTCGAGGCGATGCTCCGGACGGGCCGGGCTGGGCAGGAGGAATCACCATGAGCAGCATCCTGATCATCACGTGGGACGGCGGGGGAAACGTCCCCCCGACGCTGGGTCTCGCGGCCGAGCTGGTGCGACGAGGCCATGAGGTGCGGGTGCTCGGGCATCCCCAGCAGGCCGAGAGCGTGCGCGCGGCCGGCGCGGTCTTCGAGGCGTACGAAGCCCTTCCGGCGTGGGACCCGAATGCACGGACTTCGATGGCCGGATTCGTCTGGAAGTACCCGAGGATGTTCACCGATCGTCGGTTCGCGGATGCCGCGCGAGAGGCGATAGCCACGTACAGCCCCGACGCGGTCATCGTGGACGTGCTGCTGACAGCGGCGGTGGCCGCGGCGGTCTCGTCCGGCACTCCGACGATCGTGCTCGTCCACACGGTGAACGAGTTCGTCGTCTCGAATTTCGCGAAGGGACCGGTCGGCCTCCTCGCCGCACTGAAGGGCTTCTCACTCAGCAGATCGCTCTCGATCGCCGACGCCGTTGTCATCTCTTCGCCGCGGGCGCTGGCGCGCGGCCACGCGCCGGCGAATGCCCATTACGTGGGACCGATCTTCGGACCGGGAGAGTCCGTGCCGACGGAGTCCGCCCCGGATTCCCGGCGCATCCTGGTCAGCCTGTCGACGATCAGCTACGTCGGCATGCTGAGCGTCCTCCAGCGCATCGTCGACGCGGTGGCCGATCTGAGCGAGGATGTCGTGGTGACCACGGGCGGGTCGATCGACCCGAGCGAAGTGCGAGCACCCGCGCATGTGATCGTGCGCCGCACGATCTCGCACTCCGAGCTGCTGCCGCAGACCGCACTCGTCATCGGTCACGGCGGCCACGGGACGACGACGAAGGCCCTGACGGCGGGCGTTCCCCTCGTCATCCGGCCGATGACCTCGCTCGGCGATCAAGCCGCGGTTGCTGCAGCCGTGGAGAGGGCCGGAGTCGGTGTGCGACTCGGCGCCCATGACTCGGTCGAGCAGATCCGGCGCACTGTGGCCGGAGCTCTGCACGACCGGGGCCTGCACGAACGGGCTCGCGCGCTCGGACATGAGCTGCGCGCGTCGGACGGCGCGGCGCTCGCCGCGGACGTGCTCGAGCGGACTGCCCGGACAGCACGGGCCACGCCGTCACCGAGGCAGCCCACCGACTGACGAGTCTCGCCGTCGCCCCGCCGCGGTCCGTCTCGTGGTCTGAGGACCCTATGATCGGGACGGGTGATGTCCCCCTTGCTCTACGCGCCCAGAGGGACGGATGAGGGAGCGGCATGGCGATCGAGGTCACGGGGTTGACCAAGCGATACCGCGACAAGGTCGCGGTGGATGACATCTCGTTCTCGGTCGCCGACGGGGGTGTGTTCGCCTTCGTCGGGACCAATGGCGCGGGCAAGTCGACGACGATCGGATGCCTCACCACCGTTCTGCCCTTCGACTCGGGCGAAGTCCGGGTCAGGGGTCATGATGTCCGCCGTGACGGTGAGCGCGTCCGAGAGGCGATCGGCGTCGTCTTCCAGGACTCACTGCTCGATCCGCTGCTGACAGTTCGTGAGAATCTGCGTCTGCGCGGACGGCTATCGCGCGTGGCGCGCGTGTCGCTCGAGAGCAAGATCGCTCAGCTGTCCGAGCTGATCGGCCTCGAGGAGATCCTGGACCGGCGCTACGGCAAGCTCTCCGGCGGGCAGCGTCGACGGGTCGACATCGCCCGCGCCCTGCTGCACGAACCTGCGGTCCTGTTTCTCGACGAGCCGACCGCGGGTCTGGACCCTGCCAGTCGCGCGCTGGTGTGGAACACGATGCACGAGCTGAGTTCGCGCGGCGACCTGACAGTCTTCCTGACGACCCACTACCTCGAAGAGACCGAGGAAGCGTCCCGCGTCTGCCTCATCGACAGCGGCCGTATCGTCGCGGACGACACACCGGCGAGCCTGCGGGCGAAGTACAGCCGCAGCGTGCTGACCGTCACGACGGACGACCCCGATCGGCTCATCGCCGACGCCCGCGGTGTGGGCGCCGACCCGGAGCGCGACGGCGCGGCAGTCGTGATCGGCGTGGACGGGGCCGATGTCGCACGCCGTCTGCTGGCGGCGCACGGCGATGCGGTCCGAGACTTCGAATTCCGGCACGGACGAATGGACGACGTGTTCCTCGCGCTCACCGGTCGGTCGGCCGACGAAGTGGGTGCCGCGTGAGCGTCGTCCTCGCGATCGTCGGCCGGAACCTCCGCATCTTCTTCCGCGACCGCCTCAATGTGTTCTTCTCGCTCCTCGGTGCCGTGATCCTCTTCGGCCTGTACACGCTGTTCCTCGGCAACCTGCAGACCACCGACCTGGCCGATTCCCTCCCTGGCGCGACGACGGCAGAGGTGCAGGCGTACGTCGACAGCTGGATGTTCGCGGGCATCGTGCTGATCACCACTGTCACGACCGGGCTCGGCGGACTGGCGGTGCTGGTCGATGACGACCAGTCGGGGCGGTTCCGTGACTTCCTCGTCGCGCCCCTGCGGCGCGGCCAGCTCGTGCTCGGCTACCTGCTGGCCGCCGTGGTCGTCGCTCTCACGCTGTCGCTCGTGGTCCTCGCGATCAGCACCCTGTACCTCGGATTCGTTCGAGGCACGTGGCTGACGCTGCCGGCGCTGGCCCGAATCGTCGGAATCGTCGTGCTCTGCTGCATCGCATTCACGTCGATCTCCGCACTCATCGTGTCCTTCGTGCGGACAAGCGGTGCGTTCTCCGGGCTTGCGACGATCGTCGGCACCGTGCTCGGCTTCATCGCCGCCGCGTACATCCCGGTCGGTGCGTTCCCCGATGCCGTCGCGTCCGTGGTGGCCGCTCTGCCCTTCGCTCAAGCGGGCATGCTGCTGCGCCGAGAGTTCACGGCGGACACGCTCGCCGCCATCGCCGCCGACGCCCCCGGCGCGGAGGACACCCTGCGCGCGTTCTACGGAATCGACCTCACGGTCGGCGACTGGGCCGTGCCGGCATGGTTCGTCGTGGGTTTGCTCCTGGGAATCACCGTGGTCTGCACGGTGCTCTCCGCCGTGCGCATCCGCCGCCGCATCCGATGAGGACGGGCGGCCGCGCCGGGACGGGCCGGTCAGGGCGGCTCGTAGAATGGTGCTCACCATGACCACTCCGTCCTCAGCGCCGATGACCATCGCGCCTTCTCCCGCGGCCTTCTCGGCCGACGGCCGGGTGCGCACCTACGAAGTGCGCACGTTCGGCTGCCAGATGAACGTGCACGACTCCGAACGGCTGTCCGGCTCCCTCGAGAGCGCCGGCTACGTGGCGGCAGGCCTGGGCGAAGAGGCTGACGTCGTGATCATCAACACGTGCGCCGTCCGTGACAACGCCGCCGGCAAGCTCTACGGCACGCTCGGTCACCTCGCCTCCGTCAAGCGTCGCAAGGACGGGATGCAGATCGCCGTCGGCGGCTGCATGGCGCAGATGGACAAGCAGGCGGTGCTCGACAAAGCGCCATGGGTGGATGTCGTCTTCGGCACCCACAACATGGGGTCGCTTCCGAGCCTGCTCGAGCGCGCGCGCCACAACGGCGAGGCCGAGCTCGAGATCCTCGAGTCTCTCGAGATCTTCCCGTCCACACTCCCGACCAAGCGCGACAGCGTGTACAGCGGCTGGGTGTCGATCTCGGTCGGCTGCAACAACACCTGCACGTTCTGCATCGTGCCGAGCCTTCGCGGCAAGGAGAAGGATCGGCGCCCCGGCGACATCCTGAACGAAATCCGCCTGCTCGTCGACGACGGGGCGATCGAGGTCACTCTCCTGGGCCAGAACGTCAACTCGTACGGCGTCGAGTTCGGCGACCGCCACGCGTTCGGCAAGCTGCTGCGCGCGGCCGGCGAGATCGAGGGCCTCGAGCGGATCCGCTTCACGAGCCCTCACCCGGCCGCCTTCACCGACGATGTGATCGACGCCATGGCCGAGACGCCCGCGGTGATGCCCCAGCTGCACATGCCGCTGCAGTCGGGCAGCGACCGCATCTTGAAGGCCATGCGCCGCTCGTATCGGAGCGAGAAGTTCCTCGGCATCCTCGACCGCGTGCGCGACCGCATCCCGAACGCGGCGATCACCACCGACATCATCGTGGGCTTCCCCGGCGAGACCGACGAGGACTTCGAAGAGACGATGCGCGTCGTGGAGCAGGCGAGATTCTCGAGTGCCTTCACGTTCCAGTACTCGATCCGTGAGGGCACTCCCGCGGCGACAATGTCCGACCAGGTCCCGAAGGCCGTCGTGCAGGAGCGCTACAACCGGCTGATCGCCCTGCAGGAGCGGATCTCACTCGAGGAGAACCACGCCCAGCTCGGTCGTCAGGTCGACCTGCTCGTCTCGATGGGCGAGGGCAAGAAGGATGCCGAGACCCGCCGGCTGACCGGTCGCGCCGAGGACAACCGCCTCGTGCACTTCGAGGTGGCCCCCGGCAGTGAGATTCCGCGGCCCGGTGACATCGTGTCCGTCACGGTCACCCACGCTGCGCCGTTCCACCTGCTCGCGGACTCCGACGGTGCGCCGCTGCGGATCCGTCGTACCCGCGCGGGAGACGCCTGGGACAGGACCCAGTCGGAATCCTGTGCCGTTCCCGCGCCTGCCGAGTCCGGCGCTCCGCGAGCGGTGTCGCTCGGCCTGCCGTCGCTGCGCGTCGGGGTGTGAGCGCCGAGGTCGACCGACCCCGACTGTATGCCGTGGTCGGGGCGACCGGCACGGGCAAGTCCGAACTGGCGCTGAGGCTTGCTGAGGGTCTCGGAGCGCGCGGGCGGCTCGCAGAGATCGTCAACGCGGATGCGATGCAGCTCTACCGCGGGATGGACATCGGGACGGCGAAGCTCACCGTCGCCGAGCGACGCGGCATCCCGCATCATCTGCTCGACGTCCTCGAGATCACCGACGACGCCGCTGTCGCGTGGTACCAGGCTGCTGCCCGCACGGCGATCGAGGCGATCCTGTCCCGTGGTGCCGATGCGATCCTCGTCGGAGGATCGGGCCTGTACGTGTCGAGTGTGCTGTTCGACTTCCGATTCCCGCCGCGCGACGAGGTGTTGCGCGCCGAGCTCGAAGCCGATCTCGAGCGCGAGGGCCCCGGCGTCCTCTACGAGCGCCTCCGCATCGCGGATCCCGTCACTGCCGAGCGCGTCGACCCGCGCAACGGGCGTCGCATCGTGCGCGCGCTCGAGGTCCTCGCACAGGGCGAGGCCACCCACGGAGCGGCGCTGCCCGACGAGCCCGTGCGCTGGCGCACGTCCACGATCATCGGCGTCACGAGTCCGCGCCAGGACCTGGTCACGCGGCTCGACGCGCGTGTCGAGCGGATGTGGGCGGACGGACTCCTCGATGAGGTCGCGCAGCTCCAGGCGAAGGGCCTGGAACGCGGCGTCACTGCGCGGCGGGCCATCGGAT
>Ga0075365_10000592_pt1 | contig 14151 bp, 12 predicted proteins | sample EndMetdeltDD1765_FD_71387 | JGI IMG/M metagenome (GOLD analysis project Ga0075365, IMG submission 71387) | Populus endosphere microbial communities from Tennessee, USA - Endosphere MetaG P. deltoides DD176-5 | ecosystem: Host-associated > Plants > Roots > Endosphere | place: USA: Tennessee... | reverse complement strand
TAAAGGGCGCTGGCAAGCTTGTTGTTGTCGAAAGTCAGAACGATGTGCGCCATGTCAGAAGCCCCAGATGCCGGTACCGGGGGCAGGTTCTTCAGCTCTGCTGCGCTCAACCGTCTCTCCTCATCTGCCGAGACCATCAGGCCAATTCGGCGAACAGGCTATTGTAGCCCGTCTTCGTGATTCGCACCTGGATAATGTCACCGATTTCGCCGGCCTTTTCATCAACAATAACCGGCTGCAGCCAAGGTGAGCGGCCGACCTTCTGGCCGGCCTGCCGGCCGGGCTTCTCGATCAGCGTGTCGATGGTGCTGCCGACCAGGCTCGAACCGAAGTCCTGCTGCTGCTTCAACAGCAATGCCTGCAGCCGCTGCAGTCTCTCGTCCTTGACCGTTTCCGGGACATGATCGGCCATTTCGGCGCCCGGCGTGCCGGGACGCGGCGAATATTTGAACGAAAAGGCCGAGGCGTATTTCACCTGGCGCACCAGTTCCATCGTCGCCTCGAAATCGGCCTCCGTCTCGCCGGGGAAGCCGACGATGAAATCGCCGGACAAAGCGATATCGGGCCGGGCAGCGCGGATGCGGTCGAGCAGCGCCAGATAATCCCTGGCCGTATGCCTGCGGTTCATCGCCTTGAGGATGCGGTCGGAGCCCGATTGCACCGGCAGATGCAGATAGGGCATCAGCGACGGCAGGTCGCGGTGGGCTGATATCAGTTCGTCATCCATGTCGCGCGGGTGGCTGGTGGTGTAGCGCAGCCGCGCCAGGCCGGGAATTTCGGCCAGCCGGAACAGCAGGCGGCCAAGGCCCCATTCCTCGCCGTTCTCGCCCTGGCCGTGCCAGGCATTGACGTTCTGGCCAAGCAGCGTCACCTCGCGCACGCCGGCCTCGGCCAGGCGCTCGGCCTCGGCGACGATCTGCGCCACCGGCCGCGACACTTCCGAGCCCCTTGTATAAGGCACGACGCAGAAGGTGCAGAACTTGTCGCAGCCTTCCTGCACGGTGAGGAAGGCGGTTACTCCGCGCTTGATGACCTCGGCGCGCTTGGGTTGCGGCAGATGGTCGAACTTGTCTTCGATGGCGTAGTCGGTCTCGACGATCTTCTCGCCGCCGCGCACCCGCGCCAACACGTCGGGCAGACGGTGATAGGTCTGCGGTCCGATGACCAGGTCGACGGCCGGCGAGCGCCGGATGATCTCGGCACCCTCGGCCTGCGCCACGCAGCCGGCGACGCCGATTAGCAGTTCGCGGCCGGCAAGGGCGCGCTCCGCCTTCATGTCACGGATGCGGCCGAGCTCGGAATAGACCTTTTCGGCCGCCTTCTCCCTGATATGGCAGGTGTTGAGCAGCACCAGATCGGCCTCGTCGATGGCATCGGTCGCGGTGTAGCCGTCGGCGGCCAGCGCATCGCCCATGCGCTGTGAATCATAGACGTTCATCTGGCAGCCATAGGTCTTGATGAAGACCTTTTTCGCTGCCGTGGCGCGCTTTGCCGACTGTCCGGCCACCGTGCCAATGTCGTCGCTTTCAATCGTGTTCAAGTCCATCCGGCGGCTTCTAACGCCTTTCCGTGACAAAAAACAGACGATTCTCGGTGTGCATGCGCAGGCGCAGGGTCCGGGCTAGCGGCTCGGGCGCGGATCGGCGAGTGCCGCCTGCATCATCTCGCGCACCTGGCTTTCCATCAGCCTGGCCGTTTCCTTGCGATTCGAGCCCTTGGCAAAGGCGACCGGCTGGCCGAAATGCACTTCGACGTCGAGCGCGCCCTCCGCCATCAGCACCTTGAGATGCGGCATCAGGTCCTCGTCGCCGATCCAGGCCGAGATCGGCCGGTGGCGACGGCCGAGCGGCACGCCGTGCAGGCGCGTATAGGCGATCGCCACGGGCTGGATGAACACCTGCTCGGCCGCGCCCTCCGAAAGCGCCATCGAGGCGGCGCCGAAGAGCGTGCTCTTGAACGGCAGGACGGCATTGCCGTCACCGGTCGATCCCTCCGCGAACAGCACCATGGCATCGCCCTTGGCCATGCGATTGGCGATCTCGCTTGCCTGGTCGCCGGAAGAACGCTTGCGTTCGCGCTCGATGAAGACAGTGCGCTGCAGTTTCGACAGCATGCCGATCAGCGGCCAACCTTCCATATCGGCCCTGGCGATGAACTTCACATCGGCAAAGGACCCAAGCACCATGATGTCGGTCCAGGAGATGTGGTTGGAGGCAACCAGCAAGGGGCGCTTGTCGGATAGCGTTCCCTTGACATGGACGCGCATGCCGAGCGCCCTGAGGATCAGCCTGTGCCAGATCTTGAGAATGACGGTTTCCGGCCACCAGCCGGTCTTCATCGACAGGATCTGCAAAGGCACCAGGACCAGCGAACCGGCGACGACAAGGCCCAGGGCCAGGAAAATCCTGATTTTTCCGATCATACTGTCCTGGCCCTGCCATTACAGCGCCGCGCGTCCTCTTGGACGCGCAAAGGACGCTGTAACACCCTAATTGTGGCGCATGATCCTTTCCGAAAATCGGAACCGATTGTCGGGGTCATGCGGCGTCTCGCTAGCGAAGATCGCGGCGCATGACAAGCGCGCCGGTCGGTCCGCGATCGGGCGACTTGTAGTAGTCCGGGCGCTTGCCGACTTCGCGGAAGCCCAAGCGACGGTAGAGGGCGATCGCGGCGACATTGGTCTCGTCGACCTCGAGGAACAGCGCTTCGGCGCGCTGGGCGTGCAGTTCGCGCAGCACCGCATCCATCAGCTGCCAGCCCAGTCCCTGGCGGCGGTGCGAGCGCGCCACCGCGACCGTCAGGATCTCGCCCTCGCCAGCGGCCAGACGGGCCAGCACGAAGCCGACAGGCGGCTTGCCGCCCTGTCCGGTCTCGCGTGCGGCGTAACCGAACACGGTGTCCTGTTCGAGCAGGGCGGCGAACTCGCCATCGGTCCAGGGACGGACAAAATCCTCACGATGCAGCACCGAGACCGCGGGGCTGTCGGTGATCCTGAGCGGCTCGAGCGCATAGTCCCGGCGGCGTGGTTGGAGAAAGGGTATGCGCATTAATTTTGTTGCCTCGAAAGAATAAATCCGGCTTGCGGCTTTGCATCCGCGCCGCGCAGGTAAAGTGGTTTCGGCCTTTCGCCCTCGCCCTTGGCGGCGGCCAGACGGGCGTAGGTGAGAATATCAGCGGTCGCCGTCTGTGGCCCGATATCGAAACCACGGCCGTCCAAGCCCGCGACCTGTGCCGCTGCGGTACCTGCCAGCACAGCAGAGTTGTCCATCGCCAAGGCAGTGGCTTCAGGCAGCGTGGTCACTGCTGGACCGTAAGTTAAAACTAACGCTTTGTCATACAACGCTGCGTGGATCTCCTCGCGGCCGGCATCGAGCGCCGCCAGCACCACGCGGCCGGGAAACGCAGTTGCGGCTTCGGCGGCGAGCGCTTCGAGCGTCGTCACGCCGATCGCCGGAATCTTTAATGCCAGTGCCAGGCCACGCGCGGTCGACACGCCGACGCGCAGACCGGTGAAGGAGCCGGGGCCGACGGAAACGGCAATGGCGCCAAGGCCGGGATAGTCGGTTGCGGCGGCGTTCAGCGCCTCGGCGATGACGGCCATCAGGTGCTCGGCATGGCCCTTGCCGAGATCGAGCACCGCGCGGCCAAGCTCCCGCCCGGCCGCCGCGTCGTAGACGCAGGCGGCGCAGAGGCTGGCGGCACAGTCGATGGCAAGCACTTTCATGAAACGACCGGTTCCGAGAAACACTTCCCTGTGCCCGCCAGGGCGCGCCACCGCAAGCATAATTTGTTAAGCGGCTTCGGTTCCGCCGGCGCGCTGTCAGACCGGTTCGATGCGCAGCATGTGGTTGTCCCAGACATAGTCCGGCTCTGACCGTGTCGCGCCGCTGCCCTCGATAATCTCGCCGGCGCCCGTGGTGGCCATGAAGCCCGATCCGTCCGGCGCCAGGCCGCAGACCTCGACCAGCGCGCTGGACGATACGATCCGGCCGCTGGCCGCATCGATCACGACAAGCGAATTGCCTTCCGGCGACGAGACGGCAATGGTGCCGGCAGCCGAATTTGCGGCAACCGAGCCGATATAGTTGCGGAAGCCGGACAGCACGTCCCGCGGCATGTCGAGAAGCCGCAACTCCTTGCCGCGCACGGCGCGGCCGACCAGCAGCGGACGATCCGTACCCGGCCCCCGGTACTGGCAGCCAAACCAGACGGTGCCAGATGGGTCGGTGTCCATGTGGCGGATCGACAGCTGGTGCAGGGAAGCCGGCAATTCATGCTTTTCGATCAGGTCACCGGTGAGGCGGTCGATGAGCACATAGGACGGCTTCATGGTGGCGATGTTGAGCTCGGCACGGCCATAATCGGGATGGGTCTCGATGCCGCCATTGGCGACCGCGATCGTCCGGCCGTCGCCGATGAGCAGGAGTTCGTGCGGGCCTACGCCATAGGTCGGGAATTCGCCGATGCGAGTGAATTTCGCCCGCGCATCGTAGACGCCGACGACGCCGGCCGCATTGTCGAAATCGTTCTCGGTAGCATAGAGCAGCGCGCCGTCGGGCGAGAACACGCCATGGCCGAAGAAATGCCGGCCGGCGATGCTGGCGATGGTCTGCGGCGCGTCACGGCCCGAATGATCGAAAACGACGGCGAAGGTGCCGGGCTGGCGGGCGAAGACCACCGAACGCTTCGATACGGGATCAAAGGTGACGTCATGGCCGCGATCGGGCAGGTCGATCGCATGCAGCACCTTGCCGGCCTCGGACAGCACGGCGGCACCAAAACTGCCGTCGCGCTTGACGAAAGCGGTGGCGAAAACGGCGTCGGCGGCAAGCGTCTTCGCCCAGGCCGACGGCGCCATCGCGGCAACGAAGCCGACACCCCCGGCCTTGAGGAAATCCCGGCGATCGATAAGCGGCGTACGCATGCTCAGTCCCCATCCAGCGAGGAAAACCCGGCCGTCAGGCCGAATTCTGCGGTCAGCCGGGTCCCGATCAGGGTCGACAGGCTGGAGGTGATCAGCGCGAAATGCTCGAGTTTTTCGCGCAGCGCCGGATCGGCGAGCGTCTTGTCGATCGGACCCTGAATGGATTTTGCGGTGGCGACGCCGTTGACCAGCTGGATATGGACGGACTCCGCCATCCAGCGTGCATCGGGCGGCAGAGCATCGCCAAGTTTCGAGGCCTGGAACAGCGCGTCGACGCCGGCGAGATTCCCGGCCAGCGCATTGGCGGTGTTTTGCGACCGCCAGTAGATCGCCTGTTTCGGTTTGTCGGCATCCGGCTTGCCGCCAAGGAACCCCTTCAGGCGGACATCCCTCATCATTTCCAGCTCGTTGATGAAAACACCGACCAGTTCGGTGACCGCTTCGTTGCCGTCGCGGTAGAGCGCGTTCTGCGGTCCCGGATTGGCCCAAAGCGCCGCAAAGCCGTCCGGCTTGTTCCAGGCCGCGCTGACGTCACCGGCCATGGTTTCGATATTGCCGGCAACCGCCGCGCCATAGGCGCAGCGATAGGGATCGTCCTTGCCCGCCAGCGCATCGGCACCGTCGCCGAAAAGCACGAATTCCAGCGCGCCCAGCCCCTGCATGGCGACGCTCTTGCCGGCCAGTTGTTTCGGATCGGTGGCGGTCGGATCCTTGTCCGCCAGCGCCGCCTGCACCTGTTTGAGGCCAATGCTCTTGCGATCCGGCCAGTAGAGCGTGCGCTCCAGCCGGTTGTTCTCCTTGATCGGTCCGAAACCGATGATTTCGGCCGACGACCAGGCATAGACCGTGGCGGAAAATTCGGCCCGCACCGCATCGAGTTCCCCTTGCGAGGGCGCTTCGCAGAGCCTGTGCATCGCTTGCGTCAACGCTTCGGCATGCTGGTGCAAGCCGGCATAGGCCGGACGGACAAAGCCGTCGATCGCCCGCTGGATGATGTCGGAGGCTTTTACCGCCGCCGAAGCGGGGAAAATACCGAGCAGAGCCAGCGGAAGGACGAGAACCAGTGTAGAGCGCTTCAACATCACAGTGACTCCAGGAATTTGACCAGCGCATCGCGCTCGGCCGCGTTGGCGGCGGCAAAGCGGTCGCGCGCCTTCTGCGCCTCGCCACCATGCCACAGGATCGCCTCGGTCAGGCTGCGCGCGCGGCCATCATGCAGAAAGAAGGAATTGCCGTTGACGGTTTCGGTGAGGCCGACGCCCCACAGCGGCGGGGTGCGCCATTCGCTGCCCGTCGCATCGCCCACCGCCTGGCCGTCGGCCAGGTCAGGCCCCATGTCGTGCAGCAGGAAGTCAGAATAAGGCCAGATCAACTGGAAGGCCTGCGCCTTTTTGGGCGCGTCGCGGCGGGTGACGAATTTCGGCGTGTGGCAGGAAACGCAGCCGATCTCGTAAAAGAGCTTCTTGCCGGCGAGCACATCAGGCGCAGCGAGGTCGCGGCGTGCAGGCACGGCCAGGTTCTGCGAATAGAAGGTGACGAGATCCATCACCGGCGGCGGCGCCTCGACCGGACCGAGGCGGGCCTGCACGCCATTCGGCATGGCCAGGCATTTTGCCTCAGCGGCGGTGCAATCGCCCCAGTGCTTTGGTTCTTCCGGCGTCGAGATGCCGATGTCGCCGGCGAAGGCGTCCGCCGCCTGCTGGCGGATCGTCGCGGTCTGTGCTTTCCAGCCGAAACGGCCAAGCGTCAGGTTGCCACTCAGCCCGTCACGCACAATGTTCGGCTTGCCGGAGATGCCGTCATTATTGCGGTCTTCCGGATCGGCGTGAGCAAGAATATCGGCCGGTGCGATCTGCTCGATCAGGCCAAGGCCGATCATCGGCGGCGTCAGACGCGGCGACAGCGTGGTGCGCGGATCAAGCGGCCCATAGGCGAGATCGGTGACGGAATAGCTGGGCTTGCGCAGGGAAACCGCCGTGCCGTCCGCCAGCGTCACCTGCCGTTCCTGATAATCGACGCGCATCCGGCCTTCGCCGCGCAAGCCGGGCACAGCCAGCTCCTGCAATTGCGTTCCATAGACCGGGTCGGGGAAATTGGTCAGCTCGCGGTCGGCAAGGGCTGCCTTTTCCTCGGCGTTGCTGGCATCGCGCGCCAGCCGCAGGAACATCGAGGTGGTGCCGGTATCGCCTTGCGGCGGGCGACCGCGGCCGTCCTTCAGATGGCAGTTCTGGCAGGCGCGTTCGTTGAACAGCGGACCCAGCCCGTCCGACGCCTGCGTCGAAGATGGCGACGACACCCAGTTCTTGCGGAAGAGGGCGTTGCCGAGCTTGAAAGTGCCCTCTTCCTCGAAGGTGATGTTGGCTGAGGATTGGGAGAAGGAATCGCGGCTGACGTCCTTCCGTGATGTGCCGGCGCCACCTTGCATCAGTTCGAACGGCTCGGGCTTGGAGAAATCCGTGGTCGGCCTGGTGACGGCGGCGACGCGCGCCTGATCCTTGGCATTGAGGTCGCTGCGCGTGGTGGCGAGCCCGGCCGACTGAAGCTCACCGGCAAGCGCGGACGATGTCAGCGCCAACACGAGAATGGCGCAGCGTCGACGAGCCAGTCCGGCAGGTCTGTTCAGGCGGAACGGCGAGCCGTCGGCCCGCCGCAAGCGGCGCGGGAATTCTAGCAGGCGCCGCATTCCCGCATGCCTTTACTCCGCCTCGTTGGCCGAGTCGGCGTTGAGCTGGCCATATTTCTCCTCGCCGATCGAGGCGAGCAGGTCGAGCTGCGTCTCGAGGAAGTCGATGTGACCTTCCTCGTCAGCCAGCAGATCCTCAAACAGTTTCATCGTCACGTAGTCGCCCACCTCATGGCAGATTTCGCGCGAACGCTTGTAGGCCGTGCGCGCGTCATATTCGCCGGCAAGGTCGGATTCGAGCACTTCCTTGACGTTCTGCCCGATGCGCAGCGGCGCCACGGACTGCAGGTTCGGATGGCCTTCAAGGAAGATGATCCGGGCGATGAGCCTGTCGGCGTGGTGCATCTCCTCAATCGATTCCGCCCGCTCCTTCTTGGCCAGCTTCGTGTACCCCCAATCCTCCAGCAGACGGAAATGCACCCAATATTGATTGACAGCTCCAAGCTCCAGGAAAAGAGCCTCGTTAAGCCGCTCGATGATCAGACTTTCGCCTTTCATGGGTTCTGCTCCCGTATTGGACGCGCAGGCCTCTGACGCGATCCAGGTGTGAAACGACATCGACGCCGCTCGCCTCGGAGCGGGCGTGGTAACTTTCGGTAACCCGAATGATCGTTTCGACCACATTTGGGAAACAGCCGCAACAGCGGCCACGCTTTTGCATCGCGTGATAGACCTTGGCCGGCACGATGAGTTGCCAGGGGTCCAGGTCCAGCAGCCCGATGATCGTCTGTTCGATCTCCTTCTCGGTGATGATGTTGCAATGGCAGATCAGCATTTACAGTGCTCGGATGGCTGACGGCGCCTCCCGCGCCGTGTGGCTTGTTCAGGTCCCGGAGCCCATTCCGAAGCCGATTATCAGCTTCCGGCCAGGCTCCAGGTTTCGGCGCTTACTTGAACACCTTGTCGGGTGCGTCGAGGCTGTCGGATCCTTCGAAGGCGATGGCGTTGAGTTTCAGCGAGCCGACCGCACGTTCGATCGATTTGGTCTGGTCGATCAGCGCGTCGATCGCCGCCTGCACGGTGGCGTTGCCCGCCGCGTTACCCTCGGCGATCTGTTGGTCATAGGCCTCGCCGGCCTCGGCCCGCGCCTTGATCGCCTCCATCTTGGCGACGGTGACGTCGAGCTTGTCGGACAGTTCCTTGTCGATCGCCGGATCGGCCGCCTTGACCATGTCATGCACCGAAGGTCCGGAAACGACAGTGCCGTCGAGGCGCGTGTAGCTGGCCAGGTAGGCGGCGCGGATACCGATCGCATCATAGAGGTGCGAATTGTAGGTGTTGTCGGAGAAGCAGTCTTGCTCCTCCTCCGGATCATGCAGCATCAAGCCGAGTTTCATGCGTTCACCGGCCAGTTCGCCGTAGGACAGAGAGCCCATGCCGGTGAAGATGACCGAGATCGCCGTGTTCGGCTCGCCATCGACCAGGTTCTTGCGTGCGGCCCCGTCTGCCTTCCAGTCGTTAACCATCTTCTGCAGGTCCGAAACCAGAAGGGTGGTGACGGACTTCAGATATTCGGCACGGCGGTCACAATTGCCGCCGGTGCAGTTCTTGAGGTCGTAGTCGGTGTAAGGGCGCTCGCCGGCGCCCGGGCCGGTGCCGTGCAGGTCCTGGCCCCAGAGCAGGAATTCGATGGCGTGATAGCCGGTGGCGACATTGGCCTCGACGCCGCCGGCTTGCTGCAACGTGCCGGAGAGGAATTCCGGCGAAAGCTTCGAGGCATCGACCTTCTTGCCGTTGATCTCGATTTCCTTGTTGGCGATCACATTGGCGGTATAGAGCGAATTCGTGTCCGATTCCGTGCCGTAGCTCTTGGCGACATAGTCGATCAGGCCTTCGTCCAGCGGCCAGGAATTCACCTCACCTTCCCAGTCGTCGACGATCTTGTTGCCGAAGCGGTAGACCTCGGTCTGCTGGTAGGGCACGCGCGATGCCTTCCAGGCGTCGCGGGCGGCATTGAGCGTTTCCACCGAGGGGTTGGCCAGCAGCGCATCGACGGCCTTGTCGAGAGCCTGCGCCGTGGTCAGTGAATCCTCATATTTGGCAAGCGCGATATCGGAATAAGTCTTGATGACCGCTTTCGCGTCGGTTTCCGCCTTGGCAGGCAGCACGAACACCGCCGCCGTCAGCAGCGCCGTGGCACCAATCGCCGCCAGCCTGCCGCCATACCGTGCTGTCATTATCACTCTCCAGTTTCTCGGAAATTCCGTAAGGGGCGCGCGCGGCGACCGGCGCGGGGCCACGTCGTTGCCAAAAGCGCCAAGACTTGCCGCGCCATTGCGCGGTTCGGGGAAAAAAGACACCAAAATGCCTCCAATCGAACGGGTTCAAGGCCCAGACATCAAAGGGATGCGCCAATACGCAGGCTCCCATAAAGCTTCGGCGCCGATGGAAGTCAACGAAAATCTACGGGAAAAGCCAATTGAAACAATAGTTTAGAATTATTCTAAACTACAGAAGTCAACTTTACACCTCGGCTGCGCCGGCTTCGCTGTCGAACTGTACGATTGACAGCCGCCGTTCCGGGTGCGACCCGCAAACGCTCTCTTGCGGCGGCGCCAGACAATTGCCACCTGCCGAGAGATCCTAGGATCGAAACAGGATTTGGGACGCGATGAAGAACGGCGTGGTCATTGTCGGTGCGGGTCATGCGGGCGTGCAAGCGGCCGCCAGTTTGCGCGAGGACGGCTATGACGGGCCGGTGATCCTCATCAGTGACGAGAACGAACTGCCCTACCATAAGCCACCGCTGTCGAAGACCTTCATCAAGGATGCCGACGCCAAACCGCAACCGCTTCGGGGTGAGGCCTTCTATACCGGCAACGCCATCGACTACCGGCCGGGCGTGCGGATCGAACGCATCGATGCCGGCGGCCGCAGCCTGGAGATATCAGGCGGCGGCGTGCTTGCCTTCGACCATCTGATCCTGGCGACCGGGTCGCGCCCGCGCCTCCTGCCGCTGCCTGGCTCGGATCTGTCCGGCGTCCTGTCGCTGCGTTCGCTGGCCGATGCCCGGCGGATCCGCGACTTGAGCGCACGGAGCGAAGATGTCGTCATCCTCGGTGGCGGCTTTATCGGGCTGGAGATCGCCGCGACACTGCGTGCGGCCGGCCGCACGGTGACGGTGGTGGAAGCGGTCGACCGGCTGCTCGGCCGCGCCGTGGCGCCGGTGGTGGCAAGCCATGTCCGCCAAAGGCTGGAAGCGGCCGGCGTGCGCATCCTCACCGGCACCTCGATTTCAAGGCTCGAAGGCGAAAACGGTCATGTCGTCGCCGCCATGACCTCGTCGGGGGAAAAATTGCCGGCGCGCATGGTTATCGTCGGCATCGGCGCCGTGGCCAATGTCGAACTGGCGCAGGACGCCGGCCTTGCCATCGCCAACGGCATCCGTGTCGATCACCAGATGCGCAGTTCGGTGCCGGAAATCCTGGCCATCGGCGACGTTGCCTCCTACCGACACTGGTTCACCGGCGGCGATGTGCGGCTGGAATCGGTACAGAACGCCACCGACCAGGCCCGCCTCGCGGCGCGCACGATCACCGGTCACGCGGATGCCTATTCGGCGGTGCCATGGTTCTGGTCCGATATTGGCGACATGAAGCTGCAGATGGTCGGGCTGACCGCCGGCGGCGACAGCCATGTCGTGCTGGGCGACCTGCCCGACAACAAGTTCTCGATCTACCACTATGCCGGCGACCGGTTGCTCGGCATCGAGTCCGTCAACCGCCCCGGCGACCACATGCTTGGCCGCAAGATGCTGGGCGCCGGCTTCTCGCCGACGCCGGAGACGGTGGCAATGGGTCCCGAGGGGTTGAAGGCGGCTCTGGCTGCCTTTCAGCAGGATGAGCCGGCAAGAGCTGCGGGATAGCCGCCTTACCCTCCCCCTTGTGGGGAGGGTCGCTGCGAAGCAGCGGGGTGGGCGCCAAGCCCCCCACACGGACCTCAGTCCGACCTCCCCACGAGGGGGAGGTAAAGCGGTTCAGGCGGCGCAGACTTCGCGGATCGAGCTTTCCAGAATGTCGAGCGCCTCGTTCATGACCTCGTCCTGGATGGTGATTGGCGCAAGGAAGCGGATGACGTTGCCGTAGACGCCGCAGGTCAGCAGGATCAGGCCCTTGTCGAGCGCTTTCAGCCGGATGGCGTTGGCGATCTCGGCCGACGGCAGGCCCTTCTTGACGTCGTTGAACTCGACCGCGTTCATGAAGCCGAGGCCCCTGATATCGACGATCTCGGGCACGTCGTCGCGGATCGACTGCAGGCGCTGCTTCAGCCGCGCGCCCAGGGTGTTGGCGCGGTCGCAAAGCTTTTCGTCCTCGATCACGTCGAGAACCGCGTGTGCCGCGGCAACCCCGATCGGGCTGCCGCCATAGGTGCCGCCGAGGCCGCCGGGGCCGGGCGCATCCATGATTTCGGCGCGGCCGGTGACGGCCGACAGCGGGAAGCCGCCGGCCAGGCTCTTGGCCATGGTGGTGATGTCGGCCGCGACTTCATGGTGATCCATCGCGAACATCTTGCCGGTGCGGGCAAAGCCGGTCTGCACCTCGTCGGCGATCAAAAGCATGCCGTGCTGGTCGCAGAGCTTGCGCAGCGCGGTCAAGAATTCGCGCGGCGCCTCGTAGAAGCCGCCCTCGCCCTGAACCGGCTCGACAATGATGGCGGCGACGCGGGCCGGATCGACATCGGCCTTGAACAACCGGTCGAGTGCGGCCAGCGAATCGGCAACCGACACACCATGCAGCGGCACCGGGAACGGCGCGTGATAGACGTCGCCCGGCATGGCGCCGAAGCCGACCTTGTAGGGCACGACCTTGCCGGTCAGCGCCATGCCCATGAAGGTGCGGCCATGGAAGCCGCCGGCGAAGGCGATGACGGCCGGGCGTCCGGTGGCATTGCGGGCGATCTTGATGGCGTTCTCGACCGCCTCGGCGCCGGTGGTGACGAAGATCGTCTTCTTCTCGAACTTGCCGGGCAGCATGGCATTCAGCCGTTCGGCCAGCCTGACGTAGCTCTCATAGGGCACGACCTGGTGGCAGGTGTGGGTGAAACGGTCGAGCTGCGCCTTGACCGCTTCGATCACCCTGGGGTGGCGGTGGCCGGTGTTGACGACGGCGATGCCCGAGGAAAAGTCGATGTAGCGACGGCCTTCGACATCCCAGATTTCCGAATTTTCGGCCCGGTCGGCATAGATTTGCGTGGTCATGCCGACGCCGCGCGAGATCGACTGGTTTTTGCGTTCGGAAATGGCTGAATTCTTCATGATATCCCTCATCGGGCCGGCGCCCGTCCTCGTTGATCAGATGTCTTCTGACCTTATTTCATGTTTTCCTCAAGTCGGCACCACCGGCGGGCGATTGGGCCTGCGACGAGAAGGTCCGGGCCTTAACCAGTCGGGCGATACCCGTACGAGGCCGGTTTCCTTTTTCCGGGGATCGATTATCCTCCTGACATCCGCGAGGATCAGCAACCCGCGGCTGGGGGAGCCCATGAGCAGGAACGCGACATCGTTCGTCTCGCCGCCATCCGTCAGAACCTCCAGTCTTTTGTCATTTCCAATCGCCTCGGCAATGTGCGTCTGCGCAGCCGCATTGCTTCTGGCCGGCTGCCAGAAGCAGGAAGCGGCGGACAAGAAACTGCCGATCATGGTGCGCACCGAAACAGTGGCGATGGCCGACTATGCGCCGAGAACCTCGCTGACCGGGGTCATCGCGGCGCGCACGCTGAACAATCTGTCGTTCCGCGTCGGCGGCCGCATTGCCGAGCGGCTTGTTGATGTCGGCCAGCATGTCGACCAGGGCGCGGTGCTTGCCCGCATCGATCCGCAGGAGCAGCAATCCGATCTGCGCTCCGCACAGGCCGATCTTGACGCAGCACAAGCGCAGCTGACCCAGTCCGCCGCCGCCTTCGAGCGGCAGAAGACGCTGCTTGCCCAGGGCTTCACCACAAGGCGCGACTATGATGCCGCCGACCAGGCGCTGAAGGTGGCGCAAGGCAGCGTCGATGCCGCGCAGAGCGCATTCGCCAACGCCCAGCAGAACCTGTCCTTCACCGAGCTCAAGGCGGGTGCCGCCGGTGTGATCACCGCCCGCCAGGTCGAAACCGGCCAGGTGGTGCAGGCGGCACAAACCGTCTTCACGGTCGCCGAGGACGGTGACCGCGATGCGGTGTTCAACGTGCAGGAGACGCTGGTCGCCAAGACGCCGGCCTCGCCGGCGGTGACGATCACATTGTTGTCCGACCCGCAGGTCCGGGCGACAGGCAAGGTGCGCGAGATCTCGCCGGCGGTCGACCAGGCTTCCGGTTCGATCCGGGTCAAGGTCGGCATTGCCGACACGCCCGCCGGCATGCCGCTCGGGGCGGCCGTCATCGGGTCGGTCAGCGCCAAGCCGGCGAAGGCGATCCTGCTGCCCTGGCAGGCGCTGACATCCAGCGCGGGCAAACCGGCGGTCTGGATCGTCGACCCCTCGACCAAGGCGGTGGCGCCGACGCCGGTCGAGGTGCTGGCTTTCGATTCGGGCACGGTCGTCATCGCCAGCGGACTGAACGAGGG